>Ga0153999_1000293_pt1 | contig 23509 bp, 22 predicted proteins | sample TSNC083MetaG_FD_104675 | JGI IMG/M metagenome (GOLD analysis project Ga0153999, IMG submission 104675) | Attine ant fungus gardens microbial communities from North Carolina, USA - TSNC083 MetaG | ecosystem: Host-associated > Fungi > Mycelium > Unclassified | place: USA: North Carolina, Lumber... | reverse complement strand
CAGATTTTACAGCTTTACTGAAACAAAGTTACTCCATAATTTTGCAGCAACTTTTCATAAGGTACTGCCAGAACCATTGATATCATTGATAATTCCAGGTATTTATATTTTTTTTGCCGTTTTTATATAGCGTATCGTATTGTGGAATAATATTCTTATACTCTTAAAGGGTGGCTCTTTATATGTACTTGAAGCGTTCCCCCAGAATTCCGATTCGATTATTATGACGATGTACTCAAAGACATGGCGCCATTTTTTAACTTTGACTTGTTCAAAAGGATTTGGAGCCTTGGCGAGCGACTACGCCATTAAATTTTTGACATAAAAAAAGAACTCAGAGTCCCGTGTTATTGGACTTCTAAGCTCTTTTTCCTCATTTTTGCTACAAAACTCAGGATACAGAATCACTTTTTTATTAAATACAGTATGTTTTTTAGCTTTGCTGAAACAATTTACTCGCGTAAATTTAACGCTGCTTTTACAATATCGGGCATATCTTGCTTAGCGCATACAACAGTATGCCGGACAATACTACTCTCGAGTTCGGCTAGCGCCGGCGGTACTTGTCTGCCAATTATGGCAGCCAACTGGTGTAAAGCGGCAAATTCCGTTTTATGTTCCAGACTGTCATCAGCCAACGCCGCAAGTACTGTCTCATTAAATTTAAACGGACTGGCAGTAGATACTATGATCGCCGGCGTAGTATCGCCTGATTGACGCCGATAACCCTCAGTCATCTTCCAGGCAACTGCCGTATGAGGGTCGAGAGCGTAGCTATGCTCCCGATGTACCTGGCCAATTGTTGCAGCCGTTGTCTCGTCACTAACCCAAGCTGCCGGAAATATTTCCTGAATAGCCGCCAAGTACTCATCATCAATTTTGTACTGGCCTGTGGCATTGAGTTCTGCCATCCACTCGCCGACCTTGGCGAAATTACCGCCGGTAATATGGTGTAACAGCCGCTCCAGGTTGCTGGAAATCAGAATATCCATTGATGGGGAATATGTTTTATAGAACTGCCGGTTACGGTTATATACCCCTGTTGTTAAAAACTCGGTCAGCACATTATTGCTGTTTGACGCACATAGCAGCTTATTGATCGGCAATCCCATCGACCGGGCATAATAACCGGCCAGGATATTGCCAAAGTTGCCTGTTGGAACGACAAAGTTAACCGGCGTACCTTGCACGATATGCTGATCGCGTACCAAATCGGCATAAGCGCTAAAATAATATACAATTTGTGGTACGAGGCGACCCCAGTTGATCGAATTGGCAGAAGACAGCTTAAACCCATGTTCAGCCAGTAGAGCGTTCTCGGCTTTACTGCTGAAAATTTGTTTCACACCTGTCTGGGTATCATCAAAATTGCCTTTTACCGCAAAAACTTGTAAATTCGAGCCTTGCTGAGTGACCATTTGCAAGCGCTGAATCTCACTGACGCCGGCCTCGGGGTAAAATACCAGTACCTGGGTTTGCTCGACATCTTTAAAGCCTTCAAGGGCGGCTTTGCCGGTATCACCGGATGTCGCAACTAAAATGACAATCTCGGCCTGCTCTCCAATCTTCCTCAATGCACAGGACAACAGCCTCGGCAAAAGCTGCAACGCCATATCTTTAAAAGCGCTTGTCGGCCCGTGCCACAATTCCAGGGCAAATGTTCCATCAGCCACTTTCACGACCGGTGCAATGGCTGCATCGCTAAATTTACTATGATCATAAGCACCAGCGACACAACTTGTTAGTTCCTCATCACTATAATCTGTTAAAAATAAGCGTAAAATTGCCACCGCCCGTTCTTGGTATGTGAGCGGGATTAGATTGGCTAAAAAATCCGTTGTTACCGTCGGAATATTTTCTGGTATGAACAGGCCGCCATCTGAAGCTAGCCCCTGAGCTATAGCCTGAGCTGCTGTCAACTTGGCACCTGTTCCCCGTGTACTGACATACATAATTGTGCACCCCTTTCTCGTCGGAAAACATAAGCTACTCTATTCTAAGCAATAAGCTTGCGGATAACAGTACCGCCATTATAGCATACAAACATTTCGGCTGCAAAATCTAATATTTCTCCCAATTCATCCCTTCCGGCACTTTCGTCGGCATAGACAACAGCCAACAGATTACGGGTTGCCAGGGTAACGGCCGTACGGCGTGAATCTGAAGTTGGGTTGCCAAATACACCGTAATTATCTGTTAAAAAAGGTTTGCTTTCTGTTGACACTTCGTTACCGGCTATATTAATATAATTCCCTTGGCTGGCGCGCATATAAACAACATCACCGTTAATTTGGTCTAAATCATACAGGCCAAAAGGCAATAAATATTTGATCGAACAATAGTTGTTAACATCGACCGCGCTATTTACGCAAAATAAATCTTTTTTTTGTAATACCCGCCGCACCAAAGCCTCTGACGCCGGGCGATAGCGAGACGGATCAAAATTAAGCTTTTTATACATAGTACGGACTGCTAAAATCCGGGGATTTTGGGGCAAGGTCTCCATGTTATATGTTCTGATCACTGCTGCTTGTAACAGAGCAAATTTTTGGCTAAAAGCCGGCGGCGTTCCCTTAACAATTACATTTTCGATGCAGAGATAACCTAGACGAGCATTAGGCACAGCTTTTCTAATACTTTCGTCAATCGTAATTTTCATTCTAATCGCTTCCTCTCCGGACTTCAGATAATAATCCCCCTACAGACTGCGAATAATTTTACACAATGTAGCATTGGTAGCCTGTACCAGTTTATCAGGAGCCATGACAATCTGACACCCCCGTCTACCGGCACTTACCGCGATTACCGGCCAATTACCGGCACTTTCGTCCAGGAACACAGGGTAACGTTTTTTAGATCCTAGCGGCGAAACGCCGCCTCTTAGATAGCCGGTCAATGGCTGCACTTCTTTTAGCGGCACCATTTCCACCTTTTTATTACCACTGGCAATTGCCAGAGCCTTAAGGTCAAGTTCACCAGCACCGGGAATACAGGCCATAACAATTCCCGTTCGTTCACCGCAGGCCACCAATGTTTTAAAAACCTGCTCAAGTGGCATACCAATCTTATCGGCGGCATTTTGCGCACTGAGATCAGCTTCATCTACTGTGTATTCTTTAAGATCGTATCTAATATTTAGGCTATCCAGGATTCTGGCAGCATTCGTCTTCGTCATGTCTCGGATTACCCCCTCCTCAACTGACTGTATAAAGAGCGCAGTATTGCGCACTATACTCTGTGATTTTCCTGGTTATAGCTTTTTTCATTTTTTCACAGTATATAATTGTTCCCCCAACTTGTCAATAAAGCAAAGCTTAACCTAGCTTAACTATACTCCCACTAGAAAGCCACGCCTTGTCTACGTCATCGGATAAATAGTACAGGCGCGGCAAGCCGCGCCTGTACGTTTCAATCAAGAATCATGTACTTTACTCTTACATCAGGTATTACTTTTAGTTCATGTTCTATCTGACTAATCGGTACATCATCACCGCATAACTGCAAAAGAATTATGCCGTCATTGGTACATTCGCGGCCTGTGACATGATTCAGCCCGAGCCGTACCCTGATGTGGCAGCCATATTTGGTTAGCACATCCTGCACCTTTACTGCAGTTTCCATACGATTATCCTGGATAATAGCCATAATTGTTGAACAATCAGTCACTAGTAACACCTCCAAAAAAGTTTACATATAGTTTTTATCCATTACCTAATAAAAATCCTGCTAAATTTTGGCGAGAATAAGAAAATCACAGTCATATAGCGACGACTAGCAGGACAAGCGCCAGCTAGCAGCGAAAAGTAGACAGCATGTTATTGTACGATTTGAGTGAGGTGAATGGTTTTTGCTCAAAATTGCTTTAGGCCAGATGGAGGTTATTCCTGGCAGACCAGACTTAAATACCGCTAAAATGTTAACCATGATTACCGAGGCCCGTAACCGGGAATCTGATTTAATTATCTTCCCCGAAATGTCAATACCTGGTTATTTGCTGGGTGATACCTGGGAGCAGCAGGCCTATCTGCGTGATTGTGAAGCCTTTGGCCGGCAGATAATTGCTGCTTCCCACAATATCTGCGTTATTTTCGGCAACGTGGCCGTTGATTGGGATAAGCGCGGCAACGACGGCCGCGTGCGCAAGCATAACGCTTGCTTTATTGCTCAAAACGGCCAGCTTGCCGCCACACGGATTAAGACATTGCAGCCCAACTATCGCGAATTTGACGATACCCGGCATTTTTTCAGTCTGTGTCAACTGGCCCTTGAACGTAAACAAGATATTGAAACATTGCTGACACCTGTTAAATTATCGATTAAGGATAAAGAATATGCCTTTGGCTGCATTATTTGCGAAGATGGCTGGAATGAGGATTATAGCGTTGAGCCTATTGCCGCTTTGCAGGCCAATGGTCCACTAGACTTAATTATCAATATTTCTAGTTCGCCGTTTACTTTGGGCAAAAACAACAAGCGCAACCGGGTATTTTCTAAGCAAGCCCGCCAAATAGGTGCACCTTTACTCTATGTAAACAACGTTGGTCTCCAGAATAACGGCAAAACAGTATATACATTCGATGGTTTCAGCACAGTATACAATAGTGCCGGTCAAATTATCGCCTATTGCCAGCCGTTCACCGAAACTCTACACTATCTTGAGCTCGAGATCAGTATCGGCGGTCAGCAGCTTGCGCCGGTCAACGCGCCTGATGATTTTACTGTGGACAGCCTCTATCAGGCTGTTAGTTACGGCGTTAAGCAGTTTTTGCAGGCAATTGGTATGACTAAAATCGTCATTGGCGTTTCCGGCGGCATCGACTCGGCTGTCACCGCCGCACTCTATGCCAGCATTCTAAAGCCGGAGGACATTTTGCTTGTTAACCTGCCTAGCAAATTCAACTCGCAAACAACAAAAGATCTTGCTGCACAATTGTCTCATAATCTAGGCTGCCTTTATGCCGCTATACCGATTGAGCATGCTGTAGAATATACGGTCGGGCAAATCAACAGTACGCCGATAACGAATCTGACGACTGGCATCCAGACTAATCTAGCTGTATCCTCTGTTGTGCTGGAAAATATTCAGGCCCGTGACCGCTCAGCCCGTTTATTGGCAGGCATAGCGGCAGCCTTCGGCGGTGGCTTTACCTGTAATTCCAATAAGAGCGAGGTAACCGTAGGATATTCTACCCTCTATGGCGATCAGGCCGGATTTTTAGCTGCACTGGCCGATTTATGGAAACATCAGGTCTATCAGCTAGCCGAGTACTTAAACAATCAGGTCTATGGCCGGCAAGTGATACCCCAGGCTGTTATCGATCTAGTGCCTAGTGCCGAGCTTTCGTTTGCCCAGGCTGTCGATGAAGGCAAAGGCGATCCGCTCCTCTACCCCTACCATGATTATTTGTTTCAGGCCTTTATGGAATATTGGAACAGGGCAACTCCAGAAGATATTCTATACTGGTACAGACAGGGTACTGACATACTGGAACAGAAACTTGGCTGTCAAGCCGGCTTAATCAACAAGCTATTCCCCAGCGCCCACGAATTTATCGATGATCTGGAACGCTGGTGGCGCCAGTATACCGGCATGGCAGTGGCCAAACGGATTCAAGCTCCTCCTACCCTGGCTGTCAGCCGCCGTGCTTACGGTTTTGATCACCGTGAGGCACAAAATAGTGTTTATTTTACGCAACATTATCACAGCATCAAGAATAAGTTATTATCAGAAAATTGAGGAGAGATGTATCATAATTAATTCATGGTTTAAACTTAAAGAACACGGCACTAATGTTACTACTGAAATTATTGCCGGTATCACAACCTTCCTGACAATGGTCTACATCGTCGTTGTTAATCCTGCCATCTTAAGCGCGGCCGGCATGGATTTTAACGGAGTATTTATGGCTACTGCCATTACCAGCATGATTGCCACGCTGATAATGGGCATATTTGCCAATTATCCGATTGCCATTGCCCCTGGCATGGGGATGAATGCTTTTTTTGCCTACAGTGTCGTTATTGGTTCTCACATTTCTTGGCAGATTGCCTTAGGAACCGTCTTCATTGCCGGCCTGTTGTTTATTGTGTTATCATTGACTAAATTTCGCTATATATTAATCGATGCCATCCCCGTCAGTTTAAAGCATGCGATTACAGCCGGCATTGGCCTGTTTATTACTTTTATCGGTTTGCAAAACGGTAAAATTATCGTTGCTTCGCCGGCAACATTAGTGACAATGGGTAATTTGCGAGACCCCATGACACTAATGACAGTGATTGGTGTCATCGTCACTCTTATGTTATTAGTCTATCGAGTCAAAGGCGCTATCTTTGTCGGCATGCTGGTAACGGCCATTATCGCCTCTACGCAAGGAATGATGTCTCTGCCGCCGCAACTGTTTGTTGTGCCAACAGGATTGGAGAATACAGCTTTGCAATTAGATATTAGCGGAGTATTCTCCCATGGTCTCTATGCCGTAGTTTTTACTTTTCTATTGATTACCCTGTTTGATACTACCGGTACGATGCTGGGAGTTGCTGAGCAGGCCGGCCTGCTTAAAGACGGCAAATTCCCCCGCGCTAGAGGGGCTCTCTTAGCTGATGCCATCGGCACTACAGCCGGCGCACTCTTCGGCACTAGCCCGACCTCAGCCTATGTTGAATCAGGAGCCGGTGTAGCTGTCGGCGGACGGACCGGACTGACGGTAGTCGTTACCGCCGGCTTGCTTGGTCTGACTCTGTTTGCCTTGCCTTTAGCCAAGATGCTTGCCGCTATACCGGCGGTAACGGCTCCGGCTTTAATTATTGTTGGATTTTTCATGATGAATGGTCTGCGAGAAATCAACTGGAAAGATACCGAAGAAGCCTTTCCCGCCTTTCTCGTCGTTGTTACCATGCCCTTGACCTACAGTATCGCAACAGGAATCGGAACTGGCTTTATCGTCTATCCCCTACTTAAAATAATCCGTGGTAAAGCGAGTCAAATTCATCCCATCATGTATATCTTTATGGTAATCTTCTTTATTCAGATCGGTTTTCTCAGCCATTAATAATAAAAAAACGTGGACGCAAGTAAGATTAAGGTTAGATGACGACCTTATAAATACACGTTTACGGTAGTGGCAAAACAAGTGACATGCTGACAAAAGCCGCCTTAATAGGACAAGCCTATTGAGGCGGCCTTTGATTTATATCTCAAGCTTAAAACATTATCCAACACTCTCCTTTCAATTCCAGAACTTCATACGAAATCCAATTGCAACGGATTATCCGGTATATGCTCTCACACCGCATCGTTCAACACTATGCCCGCATGGTACAGGATCGGGAAAAGCCTGCACCGGGTTGTAAAGGGTTTAACCATGAAAGAAAATAATCGTACACAGTTACTTGCCGAAGGAAAATTGTCGCCAACCCTCTTTAAGCTGGGCATCCCCATAGTCATCAGTAAGTTGGTGACGGCTCTGTACAATGTCGTATACACCTATTATGTTTCCGGCCTAGGCACCACTGCGGTAGCTGCTGTGTCTGTCGCGTTCCCGATTTCGCTGCTCTTCTCCGGCCTGGGTCTGACCTTCGGTGTCGGCGGCGGTTCATACATTTCACGGTTGCTGGGAGCGGGACAAAAAGAACAGGCAGATAAAGTAGCATCAACAGCCCTTATAACGGGCGGGATTGTGGCCGTTAGTTAAATAAAGATGCCGTCATTCTATAGACTGACGGCATCTTTCAACAGGAACGGCTAACAAGCGCCAGGGCCTGAACCCGCATATATATTAAGCTGAACAAAATCGAGATTCAGCCGGCTACAATGATTACATACAGACCCCCTTAATGGCGGTTGAATCCCGCAAGGAAGCTAAATTTCGACCGTGTTTTTTTATTATATTTATTATCGCCTCAGCATCCGCACCAGCCAGACTATAATCAGCACAGCGCCAACCGTTAATAAGATAAACATCAGCAGCGGCAAAAAAAAGAACACTAGTACCAGGAGGACGGCGGCGATAATCAATTTCCCTGTCCAACTAGAAGAATTAAAAGCAAAATTGACATGTTTAATTCGCGCCCGGCTACTGCTCTCATAGCCGCCATACTGGCGGCGGCTATCACTAGTGGCCGGCTCTTCGATCGTAATACCAGCAAAATTATCTCGTTCCTGACGAGTTAACACCTTAACGTCCAGTTGCTGCCCGCAATGTGGGCAGCAGCCTAGTCCTGCTACAATTTCGGCACTGCAATTAGGACATTGCATTCTCCACCCCTCCTAACAATTATTGCAGGTCGTACAGCAATGATATCATTCCTTCTTCACTTAAATAGCGGAGATCGTAACGTTCAAGTTTCAATACCTCAAATATTTTAGCACGATTGGCGCTAATGCTCGACTTGCTTACAGCCATTTCCTCGGCCAGCGCTTCGGCAGGTACTTCGGCATCAGCGGTATTAATCTGAGAATACGTAAAAATAACGGCTGAAGCCCACGCTGCAGGCTTACGAACATTGATCGTTGTCATCCGGGAAAAATCCTGCCACAGTTTTTCCGCTAAAACAGCATCATGCCGTGAATAACCAAACTTCGACATAAACTGCTCAATTAAAGCTGAAACTTCGGCATTAACTGGAATGGACTTATCTTCGCCGGCAGGCTGAGGAAAGTTGCGTTCAACCTGGGCATATGATGTAACATTAACCCTGGCCCAAGTAGCTAACAGGTCTATCGTATGGCGAACAGCATTTGCATGGCGTTGTAAAAAATCGTCCCAAGACGCTTCCGGCTGCTGCAACGCCAGCATAACTTTCTGGCGTGCCAGTTCTTCCTTGATCCGTCGACGCAAATTGCTGCTAATCTCAACACTGGTAATAAAATTAATCATGACCAGTTCCCGTTCTTCCTGCTGCAAAAAAACATGACCATAAAACAATAATTTTTTAACAAGTTTATAATCAAAGTTGGGGTTTGGTAGCCTAAATTTTTCTTCAGTCAACAAATTGCAGCATTCAACCCAGTCTTGATTGATGACACTGTCGACATAAAATACCGTAAATTTGGCTCCCATCAGTTCTTGTAGTATCTTACGCTCTTCTCCTGCCAGACGGTCACCGTAATCAATATAAAATTGCGCCAGCGGCGTCCGGTCATTGGCGAGCAAGTGATAGTCAAAGAGAAAGTAGTCCCAAAATCCCAGCCAGAACTCATCAGCTTCTTCATTTTCCGGCATTTGTTCCAGCGGCCCCAGATACAGCATCAGCGCACGATCAAAATCGTCGATAAAATTCTCCTGTTGAAAATAAGCACTAAACTTAATCATCAGGCGTTCTACTGCCTCACCGACAATCTGTCCAATATCTTTCGGTACAGACAGCATCGGCTTGCTAACATCATTTTCTTCAAAAAGTCCTAAGTGGCCGTTTTCGTCTGCGTCAATAAATCTCAGACGCTTGCCTCCGGTCATATAGGCTGCAGCCTGTTGCAACTGGCTGGCACTGGCAATTATTTTCTTGGCGACCAAATAGTCGTAGAACTCCTGCATCGCCGTAAACAGATGGCGCACAGTCTTAATATTGGGCTTAAAATCTTCCATTTGTACAATCATCCACTCAACAGCCAGACTATACTCAGAAGCTGTCAGCTCATCGATATCGGCTTCACCTGCATAAGCTAAATATAATAAAAACATATGAAGATTGCGCCAGGTATCCCTGAGAGTCTCATCATTAGCTCCCTGCCAGGCCTTTTGCCGCAAAAAACCTTCAATCCATTCGCGCTTTATCGCTAAATCCCAGTCTGATTCTTCGGCAAAAAAGACACGCACTTCATCATAGACATTTTTTATGTTAGTCATGGTACCTATTTAACTCCTTTAAACACTTTAACTCTACTATTATAACACGTTTACCCTCGCTAAACCAATACCATGCTTATCTATTGTATTTTTTTACCAACATTTAAGGCATTAAAAAAGGTTGTGCCGTTCCTGAGGGTCAGCGACAAATCACTAACTACCACCCGCATGACCGGTACACGGCCGGCCGGTGTACTATAGCCGCCCAAGGCGTGAATGCAATACTGACGGCCATCATGTTCCCCCAAATAGATCATGGTGTGGCCTGGCATGTATACAGCAGCGCCTGCTTCCAACCCCCGCAGCAAGGCCGACCTGTTGCCAGAGGCAAAATTAACAGTACTTCCGGCAGAACTCTCCTGCTCATCGGCATTGCGCGGCAACACAAAACCAAAAGTCCGATACACATCAAGTACTAACGACGAGCAGTCCCATCCGCCCCAAAGTCCACCCCAGCCATAGCGCTCTCCCTGCAATTTAAACACCTGTCTGATGACATTTGCCCTAGTATACGGCAGAGCGCCCTCTACAACCTGATTATCAGACGCCACTGCGGCAAGTTCAAACGCCAGTTGTCCGTTAGAGCCGCGGACAGGTAAGCTAACGACATAGTTGCCGCCTGCAGCCATGCTACCAATGAGCAGCGATGACATGCGCCTGTCGGCCAATGGCAGCCTAGCTCCCATGGCAAACTCGCGTTCATCGATTTTCAGCTTGTTGGCAATTACTGTTAAAAATTCTGTCGATTGCTGATAAGCTAACCACTCCTGTCGGGTAGCAGCCACCGCCACCGTACTAGCCGGCAACCAGCCCCGATAATTAATAGTTTGAACAAAAAACCAGGCTTGATCCGTACTGTGATGCAAAATAATAAGCGGTTCTGCCGGATCGAAGGCAGTCTCCTGCATTAAATCAAACTCAGTATCATCAGCCTGGCCTGTATGACGATCTGCTGTAGGAAAAGTCCTCATATTAGCCCTGGTGACTGTAAACCCATACCGTACCGGCGTAACAGCAGCTATGCCTGCTCGATTGCACTGAGCGGCAAGAGCAGCATAATATTCGGACGTTGGTGGTCGACCGTTAACATAGCGTGATCTTTCCAACTTGCCGGGCAATTGAACTAAACCGGCCAGCTTATCCCGGTTCAGTTCAATTGGATACCGCCGAAGATCGTAAACCGTATCAGGCAGCTGTGCGGCCGTTTGCTGATTAAAAGCCGCAATCTGATTCCGATTCATAAGGAGTTGATCAGGTTGTGACAACTTTCCCACCCAAAACTCTGCCTGCTGCATAGCAGTCGTAACATAGGGCATAAGCGATCCCCCGTTGCTTGCTTGAGCATCCGGCAACGTTAGGATCAGAATAAACAATGCAACGATTATCAAAACATATCTTTTCATTATTTGTTCCCCCCACCTTACAGCATATCCATTATATTATACAATAAATAATCCAAATACTAACATGATTTTTTTTATCTATTGCAACTATACTACTTGACGAGATACATAGTTTGTAATATAATGATAATTATTATTATTACTAATTGATCAAGATTTTATTTAGAAAAAGCGATGGTGGGATTTCTCTTTATTCTGATAGCAATTGGTAATAGTCGAAGGTAATTGCGGCTGATTACGTTACACGTAATGAATTACCAGTTATTTTATAATAGGAGGAGTCAAGTATGACTATGAAACAGCGTATTTTACTATTAATGAAACGCTTATCGTTTTTGGGCTATTGCACCTTTGAAATTGAAAGTATCGTCAAAGAAGCAGTTGGTAGCGCGTTCGTCAACAACTTGAATAGCAAACAAGAAGTTGCCATCGTTCAACATTTAGAGATGTACGAGCAATTAGGGCAGAATTATTTACAAACATACAGTAAATAAATGAATAATTAAGGTGAGAGCATATGATTCTGCTCTCACCTTTTTGATTTTAATCCGATGATTAAACCGCTTGAATTAATTCTTAACCGTTTGCCGCTTAGGCCGCTTACATACTCTGTGATTTCTGTTTCACTCAAATTTTTGGATAGAAAAGACAGCTTTCTTTTCTACAACTATTATTTCGGTAGAAAAATGTGCAATCAACACGATTTGCCGCTTCCATTTCAATATCCAGGTGTTCTTTTATAAACATAATTGCCCTTAACAGCGAGATATACGTATTGCGTTTGCAACATCGCGGGCCGCCATTTCGGGAAATATCTGCAAGACATTGGGATGTCATTAAGTTTGCAAGACTCCATTCTTGTTCTGATAATGGGGTCGCGCTTGTAACTACGCTGATAAATATACCTGCTCCGATTGCTGCCCCGCAGCTTCCCCATAGACCACAAATGCCTCCTGGCACGTTTTTAGCCCTTTGTCGTGCGAGCTGTAAGCATTCTGTCAACTCTATTTTACCTCCAGCATTTTTATATGCAGATAATAGCGCTGCCACAACCAGATAATGATGCTCAGGGCCGTGCATATTTATAAGCTTATTTTTCATGAGATCTGTCGCTATTAAAATAGGATTTTTGACTTTTGCTTCTATGGTATAATTTGTTATATAGGTATAGCCATCTTGAGCATGACATTGATCGCAGATATAATGGCCGTCCTCACAGGCAGCGTTTGCCTCTGCCTTGTGTCCGCATATTTTGCAGCTAAACACTGTAGCCGGATTAAAATATGTTAGTGGTTTTCCACAAATAAGACAACCAGTTGTATAGGTATGCATGGTCTATCTCCTAACAAAATTAAGTTTTAATCATTCTTCTAATTTCCAATCTAGAAAATCCTCATTCTATCTATCCACATTCTCCGGCTCATTTATCGAGGGACTAAAATCAGATGGGGTATCCCCCTGAAACTAAGTCACTCTTTATAAGATTTCATTTTTTTAATCATATCTTCAAATTCAATCGGCGTATAGTTGATCCTTTCCACCGATACGCAAAAGCTCTGCCGCGTGTAATCGGCATAAGACGGATTAGCATGTACATGACCAAAGACATTAACATAAGGCATATTTTTGTTTATATATAATGGTTCATGTGATAAAATAAACCACTCTTTGTAAATGATAGGATAGTTAACGACTTCATCAAAGCCAGCTTGCTGCCACCATGTATAGGGCAGCTCCCGGTCATGGTTGCCAAGAATAAATATTTTGTAGCCGTTTAGGCGCAAAATCAGCTCAACAATACTTGCCTGTTCTCCTAGGGAAAAATCCCCAAGCATAAACACTCTATCCTGGTGTGAAACAGCTTTGTTCCAATTAGCAATAAGAATATCGTCCATATGCCTGGCATCTTGGAATGGTCTGTTTTCAAAACGAATAATTTGTTCATGGCCAAAGTGAGTATCGGCAATAAAAAATGTCTTCTCCAACATTTACCACCTCTATTGGTTGCTCGCTGTTGTACAGAAACGAAAGCAATGCTGCTTGGTGCTTTTCATATAGTATATCCCAATGAGAACTGATTTTTCGATGACATTGTTTAGTCCCAGCAAACGAACATACCCGATAGTTTTTTAAATGTTGATGATAATAAAGGCCCACCTGAAGCCAATCACTTCAAGCAGGCTGTTCTGCTGCTGCATATGGCAACTTAGGGCTTGCTAAATAACTACGGTGATTATGGCTTTCTAACCTCATTGTAGTATTTATACAGAGCTTGAGTTCCGCTATCGCCTTCGCCTTCTTTGGCCAACTGCTCATAAAGTTTCAGTGCCATACCCAGAGCAGGAGTATTGATTTTCATCTGCTGTGCCGACTCAATTGCAAGTTTCATATCTTTTATAAAGTGTTTGATATAAAAACCAGGAGCAAAATTGTCCACTAGCATACGCGGAGCAAGATTGCTCAGAGACCAGCTACCTGCAGCTCCGGATTCAATGCTTTTCAATACATTGCTCGGATCAAGGCCAGATTTTTGAGCATATATCATTGCTTCACACACGCCCATCATATTAGCGGCAATAGCTATTTGATTACACATTTTTGTGTGCTGGCCAGCTCCGGCAGTTCCTTGCAGCACGATGTTTTTGCCCATCAATTGCAAAATAGGTAAAATTTCATAAAAATCGTTTTCTTCACCACCGACCATAATTGCCAGCCGTGCCTCACGAGCTCCAACATCGCCACCGGAAACCGGGGCATCAATGGCCGATAAACCTTTTGCTTTAGCTGCATTATAAATTCGAACGGCTAATTCAGGCGAAGATGTTGTCATATCTACCAGATATGTTCCCTTCTGTGCATTGTCAACGAGTCCGCCATTTCCCAGATATATCTCTTCAACGTCTTTAGGAAAACCAATCATTGTAATAATGACATTGCACTTAATAGCTATCTCAGCCACGTTGGCTGCACATGTTGCCCCCTGTTCCAGGAGTTCCTGCACCTTAGCTTGAGTCCGGTTGTAAACCATAACGCGATAGCCAGCATTAATCAAATGTCCAGCCATGCTCTTCCCCATCACGCCGGTGCCAATAAAACCGACGGTTGAATTTTCTTGTGTCAATTGCATCTTTAACACTCCTTTTAGCTTCGCTATGGTTTTGGGCGTAATAATATATTTATTTGCAAAAAAATAGCGCCTCTTGTAAATTATAGGAATTCACAAATGTATGCTTTAATTAAATTGTATGCTTGTAATTGTCTGCTGTCAACGTTATAACTGTGCATTTATTTGACTTTGAAAAACTAATGTAGTCCCAACATTGTTTGGGATAGACGCTTTTGGCATTGCCTGAGCTATTTGATGGATAGCAAGATCACCCCGTGTAATGACCGGGCATCAAATAGGTTGGATTATTTTTTTGTAATTCGGCAATTATAGCAGGAATAATTTTTTCAAATATCCCACCCGTTAAGTGAAAACCACCTAATACGGCATAAAACTTGTTGGCATTCAGTCAGAGTTTGAGCATAACGGATGGAATTGATAACTCCAGCGTGACAACAACCCGTAATTCCAACCAGCCTCTGTCCCCGAACGGTTACAAAACGCACTGGTCATCATTTACTACTGGATCATTTCCCACTTCTCCTTACGTTTTTGTATGGTGGATGGGAAATAAAATTCCAACTGATAAAATAATTTGCCACCAATTCTTTATATTGCCTTCTTATACAGATGGTTGCCGACCATCTGTATAATCTGCACCATAATCAATAAAATCAAAACCGAAGTATAGAGAACCGAATTATTGAAGCTTTGATAACCATAGTTGAGAGCTACTGCACCGATTCCCCCTGCTCCCACCGCGCCGGCCAATGTTGTTGCGGCTAAAAAAGTAATGGTGGATAACGTTATCCCGGCAATAATCGAAGGCACGGCCTCTTTTATCATCACTTTTATAACAATCTGCATATCAGACGCGCCAAAAGACCGCGCCGCCTCAATAAGCTGTCTGTCGACTGCGAGCAGACAGCTTTCAATGATCCTGGCCATAAACGGTGCTGAAGCAATTGTCAGTGGTAAAATGGCGGCTTTTTCACCGATCGTTGTGCCAACTACCATCCGGGTAAGCGGCGAAATAGCAACAATAAGGATAATGATGGGGAAAGAACGAATGACATTGACAAAAAAGTCCAGAACCGCATAACCATGTCTACGGGGACGGAGTCCTGTTGGCCCCCATAAAACCAGCAAGATGGCTATGCCAAAACCAATAATAATAGCCAATACCATTGAAATTGACAGCATATAGAGAGTTGACCAAATCGAAGGCAAAATAATTCCCTCACAATAACGCAGCCACTCCGTCCAAAATTCACTATTCATCATTTGCCCCACCTCTTGCCTGCGGCAGCAATATGTTCCACAGCACTTGTCTGCTATTTAAATAATGCTGAACACTGGTAAAGTGCTCTTCTTGCATATTAATTATGACTGAACCGAGAAGTTGGTCGCGGTATTTGTCCATTTCTCCACCCAGGACAAGAAAGTTAATGGCCAAATCCTGCGCCATTTGCGTGATAATCGGCAAATCAGAGTGTTCACTGGAAAGCATAACCTGTATTGTTCTACCTTCATCAGGAATGACAAAGTCTTTTTCTCCAATTAGCCTTTTTAATGCCGGCGGCTGTTGCAGGAAAACTTGTTCTATCAATCCACTTTCTGCTACTTTACCATCTTCAAGAATCGTAATTTGTTCACAGGAAGCCCGTAATACTGACATTTGATGAGTAACCACAATTATTGTAATACCCAATTCTTGATTGATTTGATTTAACAATTTAATGATCGATTTGGCTGTCTGAGGATCAAGCGCACTTGTTGCTTCATCACATAAAAGTAGTTTAGGACTCATCGTTAAGGCCCGGGCAATAGCCACTCTTTGCTTTTGCCCGCCAGAAAGTTCACGGGGAAAAGCATCGGCTTTATTAGCTAGTCCGACCATTGCTAATAGCGTTCTAACCCTGGCAGTAATAAAATTATTATCATACTTCCAACACTGTAGCGGCAATGCCACGTTTTCGTGTACTGTTAAACGCGACAGCAACGAAAACTGCTGAAAGATCATGCCAATTCCTTTTCGGTAGTGCCGTAAGTCCAACGCCGACAATGATTGGACATCAGTATTATCTACCAATACACGGCCGTTCTGAAATGATTCCAAGCCATTAATACAGCGTAACAACGTTGACTTACCGGAACCGCTCCGCCCGATTATGCCATAGATCATGCCTTTAGGAACAGTTAAGTTGACATCTTTAAGTACGGTCAAATCCCCATATGATTTTACTAAGTTTTTAATTTCAATCATAACAATCCTTGTTCTTTGTTATTTATTGTACAGACCTGTATAATAATTCTTATTATATTCAATGTCAAGATCAGTACGGCCTGATTTCTTTACCTTTTCTGCAATAATTGCCTTCTCACAATTTGGCTCCATAGGGTTCGCCGTACGATACAGTCCTTCAATCATACCAGTAAATTGAACAAAAGGTATGCCTAAGGCCATTTCATCTTTGCCCCAGCCAGCCATATACCGAGTACCTGAGCAGAGTGTTGAAATATTGATGTTAGCGCTTTCGAGGGGATAAGCCGTACATTCCGAGCAAAAAGCCTGGTTGCCGATGATTTTGAAGTTTGTATATGTGGCATACGTGTAGGTATACCCTTGTAACAACCGCATTATGTTATAGGGGACAGAAACAATAATAACGACATCAGGCGGCAACGTGCATTCTTCTAATGGATTCACCATAACGCCATAACGTTGGCGCGAGAGATTGGTGGTGTGATCGACTACCTTTTTAGCTATAGCCAAATCGCGATACATACCTCTGTCCCTGTATTGGCAACCAGATAACCACTCTTCAGTAGGTTTTACAATGCCAAATGCCCGAGCGGCGGAAAGGCAACCAAAATTGTCAACATTTGCTTTACGCGAGTAGCCTGCCATTGCCAGTTTAACCAACACACAGTAAGGCATTTTATTTCTGAGGGCCGGGGCAGCGGCACATTGAAATTCTTCCTTATTATCAAGGAATGTCACGCCAACTATTTTCCGCCTTAGCTCCAGCGCGCAATAGGCCATGGTAACAGTCTCGGCTATTTTACTTGTAATCATCATCTCTTCTACCCTCTTTCCTATTGAAGCTAGTTGATTAACGTAAAGGCGCCCTTGAATATCTCGTTAAACTTTACTTTGTAGGGGTCGGTCTTAAGCAGCTCCATCGCATCAACGGCCCACTTGGCATTGACATCTGCCGCTTTGACGATAAGACCCATTTGGTAGTTGGAAGATTGCGGGTCCTCATACAGAAATACATTAGGGTCGATATTTCCTGTCTTTTGGGCAATAAAAGCCATAGAAAAAATTGCATCGACATCGCTGATACTGCGAGCTGTAGCCGTAACTTCTACTTCAGTTATTTCTATCTTTTTCGGATTATCAACAATGTCCATTTTTGTATAGAAATTACCTTTTTTTTCATTAAGCTTCACTAACTTACACTCAGTCAGCATTCTCAGGCTTCTATCTTGATTGGCCGGGTCATTAGGCATAATAACCTTTGCACCTGTTGGCAGTTGATCAATTAACTGGTATTTTGTAGAGTAAATCCGGAAAGGCGAATAATAATAATAAGGCTGAACCATTTGCAAATCAGTATTATTTTCTTTACTGAATGTTTTTATCCACGGCAAATGATTGGCAATTATCGCATCTATATTTCCGTCCTTCAGTGCGGTCGCCGGCATATTGTTAGCGTCAAACATGACGATTTCGACTGTGCTGCCACCTTTTTCAAGAGCATCTTTAATAAGCTTGGCCACTTCTTCTGTTGTTGGAACACAACCCAGTTTAATATGGCCGGCTTTAGCAGGGCCTTTAGTTTGTATGTCGGGCTTTGACGATGAGCAGGCAACCATAGAAAATGACAAGGTTATAATCAGCAAGATAGCAGCAAGTTTCAAAATATTCTTTTTCATAATATTCTCCTTACAACAATATGTATTTTATCATTATTATCACTATATTTTATCTATATGTAAATTGTCAAGTTAAATATGAATACCCTAATTATTATCATTTTTTCGTTCATTCTGTCGAATATAAACTACTAACATCAAAAAAGCCACTCTGCAAAAGAGCGGCTTTTCTTACATCATGGCTTAATTGAGGGCTACCCCGAGGCTCTTGGTCGACTTAGAACAAATGTTTTCAAAACATACGTTCTTGTGTTATAATAAAAACTAATCAAGCAATCGTTTGCTATATGCAGCATTATCCAGTATAAAATCCTATAATTTTCCGCTCATAAACCCAAGTAAGGAGCCGATTAATGTGGATGTTTTTGACAAGCTAAAAATTTTAACCGACGCCGCCAAATATGATGTAGCCTGTACATCAAGCGGCGTAAATAAAAGAGCTGCGCCCGGCGGCATTGGCAGTGCCGCCGCCGCGGGCATCTGTCACAGCTTTTCTGCAGACGGCCGATGCATTTCGCTGTTAAAGGTGCTATTTACCAACGTCTGCTCTTATGATTGCAAGTACTGTGTTAACCGCTCCTCTAACGATACACCGCGAGCTACCTTTACACCACGGGAATTGGCTGAGCTGACGATCAATTTTTATCGGCGCAACTATATTGAAGGTCTTTTTCTCAGCTCAGGCGTATTAAAAAGTCCCGACTACACTTGCGAGCAAATGATTGAGACGCTGAGAATTTTGCGAGAGGATTACCGTTTCTCAGGATATATCCATGCCAAAGCTATTCCGGGAGCAGATAATGCATTGGTGACCCGTCTTGGTCTGCTAGCAGACCGGATGAGTGTCAATATTGAGCTGCCATCTCAGAATAGTCTACAGCTTTTGGCGCCAGACAAAACTAAACAATCTATTTTTACTCCTATGGGTTTTATTCAAAACCGTATACAGGAAAACTCACGCGATCTCGTAAAATATCGCCATACACCCAAGTTCGTTCCTGCCGGCCAGAGCACCCAGATGATCATTGGCGCTACACCAGACACCGATTATCAAATTCTGAACTTAACAGAAGGGCTTTATCATAAATACAAGCTAAAGCGCGTCTTTTTCTCCGCCTATATGCCTGTAACCCACGACAGCCTCCTGCCGGCAATAGATACTAAACCGCCGCTGTGGCGTGAGCACCGGCTTTATCAGGCCGATTGGCTGCTAAGGTTTTACGGTTTTTTCGCCGGCGAACTGCTCGATAAAGAGCATCAGAGCTTTAATCCTTTTTTAGACCCGAAGTGCAACTGGGCACTCCATCACCTGGATTCTTTTCCTATCGATGTAAACCGGGCCGCTTACCGCGACTTGTTGCGGGTGCCAGGCATTGGCGTCAAAAGTGCCAAGCGGATTATAACGGCTCGTCGTACAACAACGCTCCATTTTGACGGACTGAAAAAGCTTGGGGTTGTACTTAAGCGAGCGCAATATTTTATCACCTGCGGGGGAAAAACAATGGAGGATATAAAAATTACCCACAATGCCGTACTCCGATCATTATTATCGGAAAAGACACTAAGACTCTATCATTCAAGCTTCACCTGGCAAGCAGAGCAGCTTTCCCTCTTCAGTCAGACAACACCGCACCCAATGCCACAGGAGGATATCGTAAAATGCATAACAGGCCAGATTTGATCTATTGCTATGATGGAAGTTTTGAGGGACTTTTATGCTGTGTATTTGAAAGCTATGAGCAAAAAGAAATCCCCCTCGACATTATTGCTCCGAATGCAGCCCAGCCGCTTCTTTTTTCCGGCCGGAAAATAGCCACCGATTTACAAAAATCAAGTCGGGTATTAACTTCGATTTCCGCAAAAATTGGTACTGCGGCCTTAGATTTCGTGCGACGCGCCTTTTTAACTTGTCTTGCTCAAAAAGAATTGCACATCTTGTTATTCCTGCGCCTGGGTTACCGCCACGGCCCAGCTGTCATGGACATGCTGACTCATGAAGCAGTCAATACGCTGTTTAAAGCAGTTAAGTACTTAGAAAGAGAGAGTCATTTATTGACAGGCTTTCTGCGCTTTTCCATTTTTAATAACGTCCTTGTAGGTGAAATAGAACCGAAAAATTGCGTTCTGCCACTCTTAGTGCCGCATTACAGTGAGCGTTTTCCCGAAGAACGCTTTTTAATTCATGATAAAACACATGGTATGGGGCTTGTCTATCAGCCATACCAGTCTGCCATTGTTCCGCTTGAAGCCCTTGAGCTGCCTGACGTCGAGGAAGAGGAGCAAGCTTTTCGTGAACTATGGCAGTTATTTTACGATACAATCGCGATTCAAGGACGAAGCAACCCCAAGTGCCGCATGAATCACATGCCAAAACGTTATTGGAAATACATGACTGAGTTTAATCGCCCCCAAAACAATATCCCACCAAAGCTGCCTGACTCTAGTGGGAAATTGCTGTTAACCATCTGATATTTTAAAGCAGCACCAGGTCGCCGTTAAAACTGGTTTGTCATCCAAAAAGCTGGTGCCTGACTGACGTAATATTTTATTTGTTACTTTCAATGTGTTTACGTTCATGATCACGGTAGCCGGCAGCTCGACAACTTCCCGCCACCGCACCTTTTCCAATAAGGCCAGTCCCCATAATCCCCTGCCGGTCATCCCCAGCCAGGACAGGCCGGCGCCACCGCACTGTACAAGTGATTCCAGGAGGATAACTCCTGGAATCACTTGTTTTCCAGGAGTTATCTGCTGGCAAAAGGAAAAATCCTGTTCATACTTTTTCATACCGATAATCTGGCTGTATTCAACCGAAAGCAACGTATCGACAAATAAAAATGGCTCACGCTGGGGCAGCAGCGTCTTGATATCGATCATACAAAATCCTCCGCACTCAACTGCGATCGGCCGCTGGAACAAATTCTGTTTTTAGCGCTACCCTGTCAATTTTCCCGTTAGGTAAGATTGGCAACTCTTTGACAAAAACAAACTTTTGCGGACAGCAATGCCTATTAATGCGTTGCCGGCAAAATGCCCGGATATCGCCCATCTGCAAGCCATCGTCCTGCTTCACGATCCACGCGCACACCCTTTCGCCTCTAATCGGATCTGGAACCGGGCCAACAGCCGCTTCGGCAATGCCGGGACATTGGCGCAAAATAGACTCTACCTGCTCAGGAATGACCTTTACCCCGCCAACATTGATCAGCCCCTGCTGCCGGCCAAGCAAGGTCAAGTATCCATGCGCGTTAACTTTCCCCATATCCTTAACTGTCCCCCGGGGTCGGTGGGCTGGGGCCAAATACGGACTTTCCACCCAGATGATGCCTTCTTCAATCCTAATCGATACCCCTGGAAAAGCTCGTCCCACCGACTCGGGATAAGCCAGTAGATCTGCGGCCGTAGCATAGCTGACATGCCCAAGTTCACTTGCTCCGTAATATTCACAAATTGCTGCCGCTGGAAAATAGGAAACTAAGTCGCGGACAGTATTACCATCGATTTTTGCGCCTGCAGTGACTAATGATCTAACCAAAGCAATCGGCCCCGGCATTGCCCGGAGCAAACTTCGGTAATGTGCCGGCACCATAAATACAGCACTAACCTTATATTCAGCTATTTCTCTGACCCAGGTGCGCGGCAATTGATTGCCGGCCATAACGACCGTGCCGCCCTCAGACACAAGATGCAAACAAGCATTTAGATTGGCTGTATAGCCAAGATTGCCTGCCAGATAAAGAGTATCTGTCCCGTCAATTCCAAAAATTCTGCTCTGCGCGGCAAAAGCACTTGTCCAGCTCTGGTGATCCCGCCAGATGAGTTTAGGTGTTCCCGTACTGCCTGAACTCAATGCGCCTAAAAATATATGTTGCCGGCTATTTTGCGGCAGAGATGACGCCGCCGCCGTTGCTGGCTGAAAATCATCCTGAATACTATGTTGCAGCTCATACCGCTTCATCAACGCTGCACACACGGAAGGCGGCGCCGCCCCATCGACGAAAACGCAAGCTCCCCCGGCTTTAACAACAGCAAAAAAGTACAACAATTGATCGATTGGGTCTGAAAGCTGGAGCAACACCTTATCTCCAGGCTGAATCTTCATGGCCAGTCGCTCTGCCAGCAACTGAATCTGCCGGCTTGCTTGCCGGTAACTCATGCAGCGCTGGCCGTAAATAAGACATGCTTTTTCAGGTTGCTTTGCACACATGGCGTCAAATGATTGGTAAATCAGCATTACTTAACACCTCTCGATCAGGGTGGCGGTGCCCATGCCACCTACCGCTCCAATTGCAGCTATTCCCAAACGGCCATCTCCCTGCTCCAGGCTTTTGATCAGATGCAATAGAATCATCGCCCCAGAAGCACCATAAGGATGTCCATAAGCTAAAGCGCCACCTAACTGATTGACCTTATCGTGATCAAGTCCCAGCTGACGGCAGCATGCCAGAATCTTAACAGCAAAGGCTTCATTGATTTCTACCGCATCAAGCTGCTCCAGTGTCAGACCAGTTTTGTGCAACAGACGTCGAATTGCATAGACAGGCCCCAAGGGAAATGTATTGGGGTCGCAACCCGTACTGATTGTACCGACAATGCCGGCTTTGACCGTCAGCCCCCAGCGCTTAACAGCCGCGGGGGACGCAATAAGTACCGCAGCAGCACCGTCATGCTTTAAGCAACTATTGCCGGCGGTGACACGGCCTCCATTAACAAAGGCAGCCGGCATACGCGCCAGCAATCTCATACTCATATTCTCTCGTAAACATTCATCGGCACTGATCATCTCTCCCTGCCGGCTAAGCGGTGTGATGATATCCGCTAAAATACCCTGGCTTCTAACCTTGCAGGCATTTTGGTGACTGCACAAAGCAAGCTTGTCCAACTCGGCTCTGGTTATATCCATTTGCTGAGCCAGATGTTCAGCAGCCTCGCCAACGTCGGGGTTGCCGACAGCAGGCGGTGAAAAGGGGGCCTGTTCATAAAATTTATCTTCTCCGGAAAACCGGGGATCATTGGGGTTGAATTGTCGCCGCGGCGCCATACTGGTACTCTCAACGCCACCGGCAATGATCATTTCGGCCTGCCCAGCCATAATTTGAGCTACCGCCATATTAATTGCACTCAAGCCTGACCCACACTGAGTATCTACAGTCATTGCCGGTACCTCATAAGGCCAACCGGCTTCCAGCACGGCCACACGTGCAATATTG
>Ga0153999_1000291_pt1 | contig 23555 bp, 14 predicted proteins | sample TSNC083MetaG_FD_104675 | JGI IMG/M metagenome (GOLD analysis project Ga0153999, IMG submission 104675) | Attine ant fungus gardens microbial communities from North Carolina, USA - TSNC083 MetaG | ecosystem: Host-associated > Fungi > Mycelium > Unclassified | place: USA: North Carolina, Lumber... | reverse complement strand
TTTGAAATATTGGCGGAGAGCTATGCCGGCCATGGCCCTCGCCTGGAACATGCCGGACCCAATCCGCCGGAGCGGATTGCCGTACCGGAGCCGGACAGGCACCAGGTTGTAGTGGGCGAGTCCACGTTTGGGATCTGGAATGAGGACGCATATGCGTTGTCGATGGATGCAGAAACGCTGAAGCAATTATATGAAGCCTTAGATAAAAAATCCCTTCGGGCCCAGAAAATACGTGAAGGTTTGGAGGAGTTTACCAAAATAGCCGATTTCGAGCTGCCTGTGGCGGAGCGAAACCGTTCCTTTCAGGCCGCCAGAGAAGTCCTGCGGCCATTACTGGAATGTGTAAACGGTTCGACCGCCCCGGTCTACACCATTTTTGGGCAGTCCCATCTGGATTTAGCCTGGAAGTGGCCCTGGGAGGAGACAAAGCGAAAATGTGCGCGAACGCTTTCCACCCAGCTCACCTTAATGGAGGAGTATCCGGAGTATAAGTATCTTCTTTGCGAGCCGCCGATTATGGAGGCAGTAAAGAATTATTATCCTGAGCTTTATCAGCGGGTGAAGGAAAAAGTCCAACAGGGCCAGCTAATGCCGGAAGGCGGCGTATGGGTAGAATCCGACACCAACATACCGGCCGGAGAAAGCCTAATCCGCCAGTGCTTATGGGGAAAAGCGTGGTTTCGAAATGAATACGGTTATGATACAAAGATGGTATGGATGCCGGATTGCTTTGGTTTCTCGGCGCAATTGCCGCAGATTTTTATCGGTACCGGAATGAAATATTTTGCTACCCAGAAGCTGGCCCGGGCTTTGCCGGGGTACGAAGTGTTTCCTTATAATTTGTTTATGTGGGAAGGAATTGACGGAACACGGATACTGACTCATTTTTTTAAGAAAAATAATTCCCGCTACAACCCGAAGCTTTTGCTGGAGCGCTGGCAGGAAGACCGGGTGCAGGAGGAAGGGATTGATACCTTTTTCTTCCCCTTTGGCTTTGGCGACGGCGGTGGCGGACCAACCCGTGATATGCTGGAGAGCGTAAGCCGGACCAAAGATTTAGAGGGGGCGCCAAGAACCGTTATGCAAAGCCCGATTGCCTTTTTTGAAGAGCTTGAGCAAAAGGGGGGAACGAAAAACCGCTATGTGGGAGAGCTTTATTTTCCCTGGCACAGAGGAACTTATACTGCGCAGGCTAAAACGAAGCAGAACAACCGGAAGGCGGAGATTGCCTTGCGGGATGCTGAATTCTGGGGAAGTATTGCTGGTTGTCACGGTTTGCAGGAGCAGCTGAAGGGGTTGTGGGAGAAATTGCTGTTTAATCAATTCCACGATATTTTACCGGGGGCTTCGATTACCAGAGTTCACGAAGAAGCGGAAAGAGATTTGACGCTGGTACGTACGGAGGCAGACCGGATCAGTGGGGAAGCAATCAGGGGAATGGCCGCTGGGGGAGCTGGTGCAGTCGGTACAGCCAGTGCAGGAATCACCCTGTTCAATTCCCTGTCATGGGAACGGCAGGAGATTATTCCGCTTCCGGAGGGGGCAACGTGTGATTCTCCGGTGCAGCGGACAGAAAGTGGTAGCTATACTTTGGCTAAGGTGCCGCCCTGTGGATACACGACGATTTTGGTAAAGGAAGCTTCGGAGCATGTGGCAGAATCGGCTCGGCATCCAGGTGTCTGGATTGAAAAAACGAATGGTACTATCACGATGGAAAATCAGTATCTTTCGATCCGGATCAATGAATATGGGGCAATTACCAGTATTTACGACAAAGCGGCAGAATATGAATTTGCGGCCGGCCTATGCAATGAATTGGTGATGTATAAGGATATTAATGTAGCTTATGATGCATGGGAAATCAGCAGCTTTTATGAAGATTTTCCGGTTGAGCTTGTGCCGGCAGCCCGGATCGAGGTCGTCACGGAGGGGGCATTATTTGGTGAAATCAGGATTAGCCGTCAGTTACATCTGTCGGAGATGACCCAGGAAATCCGATTGTCGGCTCATAGCCGGCGGGTGGATTTTAAAACCAGAATCTATTGGCAGGAAACGCATAAGCTGTTGAAAGTGGCTTTTCCGGTTCATATCCACACCGCAGAAGCGATTGAGGAAATCCAGTTTGGTTACTGTAAGCGGCCGACGCACCGATCCCGCCGTTATGATGCGGACCGCTATGAGGTATGCAACCACAAATATACTGCCCTGACCGAAGGAACGTATGGGTTTGCCGTGCTGAATGACTGTAAATATGGGGTGAGTACCAATGAAAACCGGATTGAACTTACGCTTTTAAAGGCACCTCTGATACCGGATATGTATGCGGATAAGGGAATGCAGGAATTCACCTACTCCTTCTATGCCTGGCAGGGAAGCTTTGAAGAAAGTGATGTTGTCAGGGAGGCATATCAATTGAATATTCCGGTGCGGGCGGTTCTGGGTACGGCGGCGGAACGGAGTGTCTTTGACCTTTCGGAGAAAAATATTATATTAGAAACAGTGAAGCCGGCCGAGGACGGTTCGGGGGATATGATTTTGCGGTTTTATGAGGCTTTGCGGAGCCATACCCGGTGCACAGTGAAGATTGATCTGCCGGTAGACCGGATCTATGAAACAACGATGCAGGAGTGCGTGGATCAGGAAACCAGGGGATTGGCGATCCGGACATTGGCGCAGGGGGAAGCGGAGGTTTTGTTATCATTCCGGCCTTTTGAAATAAAGACCTTGCGGGTTTCGCTAAAAGGAGAAAGATCTTGTGATGATGACTGAAGAAATTCGCGCCGGATTGGACCGTTTAGTATCAGGATATTGAAATGAATGTTGAATCGAAATAAGTTGTGAGCACCAGAAAATCAAAAATCTGGTGCTTGCAATTTTTATTGTATATCGTAAATGTTGTCTAAAGGGATTTTTTCGTATGTGGGAACTCAAGGCAGTTTTGAATACGTAGTGGCACAAGCAAGAGGACTACCTGTAAATCAGAAAAGTATTTGATAAACCAATTTATTTATAAGTCATGATTTGCTATAATATCCTTATAATAATTACTGTACAATAAAGGAAAAAATATTGATAATAAAGGAGACATATCATGTTGGAAAGCAATCGGGTAGAATTCAAGACGGAGTTAAATGATAAACTTGAAAAAGAGGTTGTTGCATTTTTGAATAATTCAGAAGGAGGGATTTTGTATATTGGAGTAGATGACAGTGGAAAGCCGGTTGGTGTCAATCAAATCGACAAAGTGCAGTTACAAATTGCGGACCGGCTGAAAAACAATATTCAACCATCCTGCTTGGGACTATTTGATGTATGTATCGAACAATTGGAAATGGTACATATAATTAAACTTGTAATATCCAGTGGTTTGGAGAAACCTTATTATTTAAAGAATAAGGGGATGTCATCAGCAGGATGCTTCATGCGTATTGGTACTTCAACCCAACCAATGCCAACGAACATTATTGATGATCTGTATTCCAGAAGAATACATAGGACATTACGAAATATCTTGTCACCACGTCAGGATTTGACATTTGCTCAACTGAAAATTTATTATCAGGAAAAGGGGCTGGAATTAAATGAACGATTTACAGATAGTCTGGAATTGAAAACGCCAGAAGGCAAATATAACTACCTTGCATATTTGTTGGCTGATGAAAATGGAGTATCTGTTAAAGTGGCTAAATATACGGGTCTGGATAAGGTGGATTTGAGTGAGAATGAAGAATATGGATATTGTTCTTTATTAAAAGCAACTAGAACGGTTTTAGATAAATTGCGGTTGGAAAATGTTACAAAAGCGAAAGTAACAGATTCTGTGAGAATTGAAAAAACATTAGTTGATAGTGTGGCATTGCGGGAAGCAGTTATTAATGCAGTTGTCCATAATGATTTTACAAAAGAAATACCGCCGGTTTTTGAAATTTTTGCTGACCGTATTGTAATAACCTCTTATGGTGGTTTGGTTTGGGGACAAACAGTGGAAGAATTTTTCAGTTGTAGCAGTATGCCAAGAAACAGAGAACTAATGCGAGTATTTAAAGATGTTGGTTTGGTGGAACAATTAGGATCAGGAATGAGCCGTATTTTAAAGGTCTATAACAGAGAGATATTTGATATATCGGAGAATTTTATTAAAGTAACATTCCGGTTTGATGGTGAAAAAACTTCACCAAAAACTTCACCAAAAACTTCACCAAAAACTTCACCAAAAACTTCACCAAAAGAGATTAATAAAACACAAAGTAAAATTTTGGAATTAATTGATAAAAATTCTGGAATAACTCAAAAAGAACTTTCTGAACATTTGAATATTACTATAAGAGCTGTGAAATTATCTATGAAGAATTTGGAAGAAATGGGACTGATAAAAAGACAGGGTACGGCACGAAAAGGTAAGTGGATAAAGTTGTAAAAGAGAAATCAGCTTCTTTATTGAGAATTTGTGGTATAAATACCGAGAAGGTACTGATTGTCCCCATGGTACAGAATAACATCAGGGCAATACCAATTGCAACTGTTCAAAACCGGTCGAAGTATTTCTGTAGGGGCAGCAGAATGCCGCCCCTACAATACGGCCGAATCATTAGATGCGGTTTGCAACTACCCAACCGTCATGTATTGCGTCGCCGATCAAATTGGGCTTAACGCAGTCGCCAATTTTGTACAGATCCTCGACCTGCCCCTCCAATTCTTTATAGAGCTTGTTATTACGTACATAACCTCTGCAAAGCACAATATTATCGCATTTGATCTCCGTCATCGCCTTATCAGCTCCAGCGAAGACAGCTCCATCGTCGGTGATTTCTTTAAGATCCAGACCCAGTCTGATATCAACACTATACTCCTTAAGCTTCATCATAAGCCTCTGCTGCATAGGAGAACTGTTGTCGTTCGCGACCTCGAACATGCTGGTGCGGCGAGTGGTAAGGATTGCCTTCTTTCCTTTTTTGGCTTGGCTATAAGCGATTTCAGCGCCAACCAAACCTCCGCCAATCATCAAGACTGTCTGTCCAAGCTCAATATTTCTATCGCCGGTAAATTCCATAACAGAACATACATGGGGTTTATCACTGCCTATAACCCTTGATTTTATAGGAGTAGTGCCTGTTGCGACAATCACGGCATCGTAGCCCCCGGCCAAAACCCTCTTTTTCTTTACAAGAGGAGCGATTTCGCGATAGCTCGTGAGATTACAGAGCGGATTTACAGCGCAGCGCATTTCTGCCGCGGAGCTATATGTTTCCGGAGTACCAACACATCCCATTACACAGCGGATACAGGGAACGATATCCTCCGGCCTTTTTTCTCTCAGCTTCTTCACCCAATCGGGATCAGCCAGTATAGGTCTTCCCAAACCAATATAATCTGTTTTACCGTCAGCTAATGCCTGCTCAGCAATATCCGGGGTGGTAAAGCCGCCGTCAATGATGATCGGCACCTTAATGCCGGCTTTTTTTATAATTCAGATATAATCGAAATGATGTTTATTGTAATGCAATAAATGTTTGTTAATAGCAGAACATCATTCGAATTGGCGATATACCTTCAGTGACTGGAAGTGAAACGGCAATTGCGGGAAATCCGCAAGTAAGGTTTTTGCAAGCATCCGCAGGGACTATGATTTTTGGAATTGTATCTCTTTCATCTTTACTAATGTCCCCTTTTCAAGTATTATTGATATTATACTAAATAAAACTCAGACATATAAAATTTTAGGAGTGATTTGGTTGAAGCTTAACTCGGATATAATTTATGATGATCTGTTCCAGCGGTTCACGATTCAGCGGTACGGTCCAATAGACGAAGCGCTGACCTTGGGGCGTCCGGTACTTTATGAACCAAATACGGATTTTAAGTCGTGTAAAGTATACGTGGCCCGCTATGATATGCTCCCTTCCGAACCTCCGGGAGCATCCGGCGCATTGGTGGTTTGCGTAGGAGGGATGCCTCCATCGGAATGGTTGGATGGATCTTTCCCAATATTGGTTATCCAGGATATGAATGATTTGCATGGTATATTTAATTTGATACAGACGTTATTTGACCGTTACGATGAATGGAATGAACTCCTTTGGCAAATACTTGAACAGGACGCGGATATCATTAAGATGGTTTCCAGCAGTATTCACATTTTTGAAAATGAAATCACCGTGGTCGATAAAAATTTAAAAATTTTGGCTAGAAACGTACGAAAGGATTCGGATGGTGATTCGATCGGATGGGAAATGACCAGCGGAGAAACGATCCCCGCGAAAGAAATAGCCAGACTGAAAGAAATTTACAATAAAAACCTGCTGGAAAGCGATCGAAAAAAACCTTTGCTTTATGATTATGGAAAGATTATTGAAGGCGGACAATGGGGATATCGCATTAACATATATGTGGAGGACAATTACGAAGGATGCGTTACGTTATCGTCAATTTCCCGCCCGTTCAGACAGAGTGAGTTTGTTTTATTTAATAAGTTCGGCGAGTATGTGAGGAAAGCTATACATATAAGGTACAACATCATTCATGAACGAACGATATCCATCAGATCCGTGATCAAGGATCTCCTTGATTCCTTGCCTGTAGAAAATTATCGTTTAAATAAAGCATTGGAACCAGACGCGTCAGAATCCTCCCGTTGGATTAGCATGAAGGTTCAGTACGTAGAGACTGGTCGTTTTTCGCATGTGCATTATATTTGCGCTTCTTTTGAGAATATGTTTTTCAGGTGCGTTTCCATACCTCTGGAAACAGAAATAGCAATGTTTATCCGGCTGCGTCCGGAAGATTCGCCAGATTCTATCGCCGATACGGTCACTCCTTTTTTGACCGACATGGATATACAAATAGGGCTGAGCAATATATTTGATGATATTAAAAAAGTCCGAAGCTATTATCGTCAGGCATGCTGCGCCTTAGAAACAGGAAATATGTTTCAACCGGGAAAAAGGGTTTATCGGTTTGAAGATTTTGTTTTGCCGTACATGTTAATACATAGCAGCGGTGAATTAACTTCGGAGGATATGCTTACCAACCGGCTTATGGAATTAAAAAAGTATGACCAGGCATCTGCCGCAGACTATTGGACTACCCTGCGCATCTATTTAGACAATGAAATGAACGCCTCAAAAACAGCAAAAATCCTCTTTTTACATCGCAGTACACTTTTACAAAGGCTTTCCCGCATCTACGAGTTTATTGGTGAAGATTTAAAATCACCGGCCGGCCGAATGTATATCCGGATGTGTCTGTATATGTTGGATTACTGAGCCTGCAGCAAACTGATTGCAATGTTGTATGATAGTACTATAAAGCCAAAGAAAACTGCTCGTTGAGCAGTTTTTTTGCATATGTACATTTTGTATGGTTCATTAAGTGCATTGTGTAGAATTGACAAAATTAATGCAAATATACCATAATATTAGGTGAAACCATACAAGTGCACTTTGCCGAGTGGCAAATGTGGAAACTAAAAAGGAGGTAAAAGTAATGGGAGCAAATCTGGAAGGTAAAGTAGCGATTATTACTGGCTCAGGCCAGGGAATTGGTAGGGGTGTTGCCCTTTATCTGGCACAGCAGGGTGTAAAAATCATTACGAACAACAGAAAGCCCGGTTCCGGGGCCTTCAGGAAACACAAGAAGGAAGATATGCCGGAATCAGACTGGAACGAATTACTTGAACTGGCTGGTGACGCTGAGAGTGCCGCAGAGATGATCAGGGCGGAGGGCGGCGAAGCGGCTCCGTTTTACGGTGACGTTTCTGATTGGGCCACCGCTGAGAAGATTGTGAATTTCGCCATTGATACCTACGGCAGTATTGATATCATCATCAACAATGCAGCCGGCACAGGACACGGCACCGTCATGTCAACCACCGAAGAGCATTGGGATATGCTCACCAACACCAAAATCAAGGGCAGCTTTAACCTGATGCACTTTGCCGTGCCTCATATGATCAAGCAGGGCCATGGCCGGATTTTCAACGTTTCCTCCGAGGCCTTTATGGGTATGGCAGACAATGTTGCCTACTGCACCAGCAATTGTGCTGTTGTCGGCTTGACCTGGGCTGCCGCCAGAGATTTGTGGAAGCATGGCATCACCGTTAACTGCTACTGTCCGCAAGGCCGCTCTCCTTCTCACGCAGTGGAATACAACAAATTAGTTCGCAACGTTAAGGCAACCACCGGCAAAGAACCCGATCCCGCGGTACTTAAAAAGTCGGCAGAAAGGCACGGCGATCCCTACAATCTTGGTCCAATTGTCGCTTTCCTGTGCAGTGATGATGGCGCTCATATCAGCGGTGAGACGTTCGCGTTTTATTCCTCCGGTGAAGTCAGTCTCTTATCCCACGTCAAACACGTTGCCCAAATTACTAAAGCCGAAGAGCATGAGAGGTTTACGCACGAAGAATTAAAAGAGGGCTTCCGTGAAAAGCTGCTGGGTTCGGATTACGTTGCTGCCTGTAGTAAAAGCACATGGTGATAGGAAGTCAGAATTAACATGGGCCAAACTGTTTATCGGATTCATCTTTTTGCGTCTCCCGAAGGAGACTTCCACAACAGTACAAGAGGGAGGTAACATATAATGCAAAGTAGCAATTCTTTTTTTAGACATCCCCTGTCGCAAGCCGCAGACAAGCTGAAGGAGACGTTTCGCTTGATGGGTTTCCAATTCGTGGATAATGGCGAGGGCTTAGAAGTCGAAGAACCAGGTGTGACATTTGCCACATGGGATGAGCCGGCTGATGTTTTTGGCTGGCAAAACGACCCCATCCTTCTGGGAGAGGGAAACGTACTTATACGTACCAGAATCCTGCCGGCGCATCTGCGTGCTTTGGAGTTTCAGCCCCCGATCCGGCTTGTTACATATGGACGTGTCCACAAAAAAGAGCCCCGGTTTCCCATGCACCTCCAAATCGAAGGCTTCGTAGCCGAAAAAGGGCTGACGGTCGAAGCTTGGAAGGTCCTATGGAATCGGTATGCGGTCACGCTCTTGGGGCTGGGTTCTTCCGCTTCCCTGGAATCTGCCGGCGATGCGGCCTATAAGATCACTGTGAAAAATCCGGAGGACGGGAAAGTATTTGACCTCGGATACACCGGTCCGGCCAGTGAAGAGGCGTTGGCGGTCAGTGGTATAAAAAGTACCGATTGCGCAAGCTGGGTATTCGTGATCGACGTTGACCGGTTTGCCTTGCAGTACTTCTCAATAGCGGATAGACCGACCTTGTATGATAATGATGTCACTTTTTTAAGGAGGTTTAAGAGCAATGCCGCGGCAGGCGGCTACACATTGGAATATCGGCTTGCCGATGAGCTTCGCAAAATTGGCTACATGGAAACCTATGGTGACACCATGTATCCGGAAGGCTTTCACAAAAAAATGAACATGATCCAGGAAAAGTGGGACACCAACAACAGAGGCTTTCGTCTTGTCAAGCCACTGGGCGATTTTACGACCATACGCACTGTGCTTACGTTTGCCATGGAGACGATACTGGCTCGCAACTACGAGCGCGGCGCGACTGATGTACGTATTTTTGAAGTCGCACATAAATATGCGCCGGTAGATGGAAAGCTTTTGCCGAAAGAGACCCTTTGTGGTGCCATGTTCACATATGGCACGGAAGTAACGCTTGAATCCTTTGGCAAAGAAGTTGAAGCGGTATTTCAAGCCCTTGGATTCTCATCGTTAGATTATGTGCATTCCGAAATAGCGATAGCCTTCGAAGGAGGATGCGATGTGGCTCGCTGCAGCCCGGAAATATCGCTAAATAGCTATTATGGCCAAATGAACAAAATTGCCGCCAAAAATATGGGCATCGGCGTTCCTGCCTACATGGCGCTTTTTGATATTCCCACGCTCGAAGCAGCCATCAAAACATTAGGCTTATCTTATTAGCTGAGATAATTATCAGGAGGTGAATCAATGAGTAAAGAATACCCGCTTTTATTGAAATCCGGCAGGATGGGCCCTTTGGAGATCCCAAACAGAATCGTTATGGCGCCAATGGGCTCGCTCAATGGCGATGACGACGGCCATGTGACGGATAAAGGAGTCCGATTTTATGTAGATATTGCCAAGGGCGGCTTGGGGCTTATCGTTGTTGAAGCTACCTACATAGACGAAGAGTTGAGCAAGAGCAAGCCCAATGTTTTCGGCATATCCAAAGACAGCCACATAACGAGGATGGCTTTACTTGCGACTTGTATCCATGACCAAGACGTAAAATGCGTGCTGCAGATAAACCATATTGGCAAACAAATCTCCCAGGCCGGCAAAAAGGATTCTTTGGGTCCGTCGGAGATGGTTGAAATGTTAGGCGGGAAGTACCCCTTCCCGATCAGGGGGATTACAAGAGAAGGAATTGTCAAGCTGAAAGAAGATTTCGCTATGGCGGCTTGGCGCGCCAAGGTGGCCGGCTTCGACGGTGTGCAGGTTCACGGTGCGCTCGGGCATCTGATTAATATGTTCTGTACACCCTTCTACAACAGAAGAACAGATGAATACGGTGGCTCCCCCGAAAACAGAATTCGCCTTTTTGTTGAGATTATCGATGCCATACAGGAAAAATGTGGCCGTGATTTCCCGATCATCGCGCGTATGTGCGGCTGTGATTTTGATCCGGACGGCATTACAATGGAGGAGGGAATCATTCACGCCAAAGCCTTGGAGAAAACAGGTGTCACCGCGCTGCATGTTGTCGCAGGCTCCAACCGCAATGTACGCTCAATCAACATCCAGTATGATCCTCGCGGCGATTTTCTTTCTGTTGCCGAGGAGATGAAAAAAGCCGGCATTAAAACGCCGATCATCATTGACGGCGGCTTGAGCACCCCGGATATCGCGGAGCAGGCATTAGCTGACGGCAAAGCAGATTTCATTGGCTTGGGAAGGCCTATATTGGCTGATCCCGATTGGGCGAAGAAGCTGAAGGAAGACAGGCCGGAAGATATCGTTCCCTGCATCCGCTGCACCATGGGATGCGTAGGTACTATGGAAAAGTATAACTCCGCAGTAGAAATGATTTGCTCCGTGAACCCCCGCTGTAATTATGCGGGTTATCGCGAAATCGCGCCTCTTGTAAAGAAAAAGAAGGTTTGCATTGTGGGCGGCGGCCCCGGCGGCATGGAAGCGGCCCGGCTGGCTGCTATCCGTGGCCATGAAGTCACGTTGTATGAAAAGCGCAAGCTGGGCGGAACAATGCACGAAGCGGCCTTTGATCCTGACCTCAAGGGGGATATTCTGCTTCTTGTCGATTATTACCTTGCCCAGATGAAAAAGCTCAATATCAATGTCATTTACGAGGAAGCCACAACGCAAACGATTCTGGCGGGAGACTACGATGCCGTGATTGTTGCGACCGGCGCTACCCCCAGAAAAACCAAGCTTGCGGGTACCGACAAGCTCCACGTATATTCTATTCTGGAGTACACCGAAAAAAACAAAGATATAGAGTTAGGTCAGACCGTTCTGATCGTTGGCGGCGGCTTTGTTTCCGGCGAAATTGCTCTCAGCCTGGCCAAGAAAGGCAAAAAGGTCATCATGAGCACCCGCCGGAAAAATATGCTCGAAGTCGGCAATGATAACAGTTCCCCCATGCAGCAAAGGCTGACAGCGTTGCTCTTTCAGCATGGCGTGGATATCAAGCTGGACTTAAACCTTACCGAAATTACCGACGATGGAGCTGTACTCGCCGGGGCCAATGGGGAGAAGACGGAGATTAAATGCGACAATGTTTTGCTTTGCAGGGGTTATAATCGTGCTGACGGGCTCTATAAAGAATTGGAGGGACAGGTTAAGGAGCTGTACAAGGTTGGCGACTGCGTTCAGCCTCGTTTGATTGGCGACGCCATACACGAAGGCTGGCTTGCCGCTAATCGCATCTAAGGATCTCTGCTTCCATACTTATCAGAACTAAGCGGTAAAAAAAGGAGAAAATTGAAAAAGGAGGCGTTTTCTATGACAGAAGTTGAAGTTGCTAAGAAGAAAAATTGGGTATTTATCATCGGAGTTCTGGTCATGTGTGTCGGTATGCAGTTTGCTAATTACGGCACTGCGGTAGCAGTGTCCGGTGCAGTTAGCGCTATGAACGCCATGCCGTATTATGTGCTGATCAGCGCGATGGGCACCCTGGGTACAATGCTGGTTCTCCCCATTGTCGGCAAGTTGACCGCCATTGTCGGCCAGCGAAACATGATTCTTATCGGCATTCTGGTCCAGCTCACCGGCCGTATTCTTATGATGTTCTGTACTACCTGGATCCCATATAGCGCCGCTTTTATGCTGCAGGCCATCGGCGGCGGCGGCTATGTCTCATCTGCATACGTCAACATGGGCTCTGCCGTTGACGCAGCGGAACGCCCGAAGTTCTTCGGCTACATCGCCGTAGCGAACGCATTCGGCGCCATCTGCGGCCCCCTTATCGTCAGCGCGATGTACTCCGTCGGCGGCACTCTCGCCAATCTGGCCTATATCGCCAATCTGCCACTCACCGTTGTCGGCTTCCTGATGATTATGAAGGACTGCTCTACCAAAAAGACACCTGGCGCCACCAAGGGCCTCGACTTCGCGGGCCTGCTCCTGACCGTTGTCGGGCTGGCCAGTCTGATACTCTGGTTGAATCTGGGCGGTAAGATGTTCGCCTGGCTCAGTCCGCCTTCCGGAATTATGATGATTGTTGCGGCAGTTGCTTTGATATTGATGGCCAGGCGTGAGCTCACGATTGCCAACCCCATAGTTCCCATTAGGATGTTCAAGAACAGGCGTCTGACTTTCGCTTTCATCGGCGCCATGGTCAATTCCGCTTTCTCCACCTGCTCCGCTGCTTACTGCATTGTGTGGGTCAGAGCGAACTTCGGCGGATTTGCCGGTACCACCTTCTTTAACGGCACCGTTACCCTGGCTCAACAGATTGTCGTCCTGATTCTGGGATTCTTTCTGGGCGCGTTCGTCGCCGCAAATTTTGTGAAGCGGTTCCGTACATTCGGTATCCTGGCCATGCTGGCTGCCATGATTGCCACCGGAATGATGTACTGTCTGAAGTTCACCGGTACCGCGGCCGGCGGGGATCTTATGGTGATCGGCGGCTCCCTGCCTGTTGGTATGCTGCTCATCTATATCGCGACCGCGATCGGCGGCTTCTCTTCCGTTGTTGCTCAGTCTACCTTCTCCGCTTTCTGGCAGACCAACACACCGCGCGAGGAAATCCCCTCCGGCCAGGCATTGTACAGCTTTGGCGCGACCGGCGGTTCTTGTATCTTCAGCGCAATAGTTGGCGTTGTTCTCGGCACCAGCGGCGACTACACCAGGGCTTTTGCGACCGGCTTCGTCTTTGCTGCCGTCGGGTTAATCTGCGCACTGGTTGGCTTCAAATTCACCAAGGAAGAAATTGACGCCGCCAACGCTGCTCAGATTGCCAAATAAGCACGAGCGTCGAAGTGCTTTTTCGCCGCACGATGATGGGTTATGATTTTCGATTTTTTAGCGGCAATCACGCTGACAGGCAATTTATCTGTTTTGAAGACAAAACTGTCTTTTCTATAAATGCACCGCATCGCGTTCAAGCAACCAAGCAGCGCGTCCATTATCTCCACATGGTTTTACCCAAAAATGATGGGTTGCCCGATGAAGTTAGGAAGGGCATTTAGGATATACACAGTAACATTTTTTGTTTGATGAGGTTTTCCTATGAGGATATTTTCGGGAATAAGTATTATCAAGACTTGCCATTTACCTATATGAAACCAACTATCACCCTGGTAGTTGGTTCTTTATTGCTCCGAACCTTGCTGGCAGAAAATCATTAAGATTGCTGGTGAGGGAAGGTGATCGGGATGGAATTGTTATGAATTAAAAAGTAGCCTACAGGCTTGGGGCGGCGCAGGCTACTTGGTGAATCCGGTATTTTACTGTATAGCTGGTGGGAATCCAGCATGGTAAGGTCTAGGAGCCTTGGACAAAAGTCGAGCTGATGAAATAATGAAGTATTATAACAAAGATTTTTTCTAAATAATCAATCAAAGTTCCATTTTTATTGGAGCCAGATTGGTGTAAAGTATATTTAAAGATAAGTGCACATTATCAAAAAATGATGGAGGTTCATATGAAAAGAAAATATATCAGTTGTTTATTGGCACTTTCCATGATAAGCTGCATGACTGCAGGTTGTGGAACTGCAAAAAACATAGAAAAGTCAGAGCAGCCGGAAGTAAATACAACGGCGGCGAAAACCACTTCCGGAGAGGGCGCAGTTACCCTGGAAATGTGGACATTACTAAATCAAACTGATGTAGAATCAGAAGCGTGGAAAAGTGCAATTGCTGAATACGAGGCAAATCATCCGGGCATTACGGTTAATCGAACCCAGTATGAAGGTGAAGCATACAAAATGAAATTAAAATCAGCCGTGGCCGCAGATGCATTACCCGATATTTTTTTCTCCTGGACCGGGGGATTTTCTCAGCCGTTTGTCGAAGCTGGAAAGGTGTATCCATTAGATGATACTTATACAATGTTTGAGTCAGATTTAAGTTCATCAATGCTTGATACCTGCAGGTATCATGAACAGCTGTATGGCGCAGTAATTACACTATCGGCATCACTGTTGTATTACAATCAATCGATGTTCGACGAATATGGGCTAAAAGTCCCGGAAACATATGACGAACTGATAACGGTATGCCAGAAATTTATTGATAATGGAATCACGCCATTTGCAATATCAGCAAAAGACACATGGGGACTGGCGACAATGATGGATCAACTAATGCTGAAATGTGTTGGACGTGATGATGTTGTGAATACGATAACAAGGAATGGCGGCACAGTTGATGAAAGATTCCTTGATGCAGCAAATAAATTTGTCCAGCTGAAACAGATGGGAGCTTTTTTAGAGAATGCATCGGGAATTAATACGGATGAGGCCTATCAATATTACATTAATGGAACCTGTCCTATGTGGCTGATGGTTGATTCCCTTGGCAATTCGGTTACTGCAAACCTGGAAAATGCAGAGGATTATGGTGTTGCGCTGTTCCCGGCATGCAGTGAGAATGCCACCACAAAAGATATGATGGGCGGCTGCGGGGAAATGTATTGTGTATCATCATCTTCAGACTATTCAGAAGAAGCAGCCATTGCGGTATTTGAAATATGCCGTTCTATTGCAAAATATACTTCTGAAAAAGGATCCTATACATCGGCATGGAATAATCAGCCGCTGGGTGAGGGCAGTCCGGCTTTTATCTATGATGTTGAAACTCTTAAAGCGGAGGCTGACTCTTACATGCTGTGGTGGGATACGACAATGGTTGCAGCGGACGCTCAAGAGTATCTTGGTTTGCTTCAGGAACTCTACAATGACAATATCAGCACAGAAGAATTCAACCGGGCATTAAGTGCTCTGTTCTCAAATTAAAAATGATGCAAATAAAAGGCTATTGCACTTTTATGGAAAGGTAATAAAGTGGATAAAGTACGCAGTAATAAAAAAGCAATTGTCTTTTTTATGGCACCGGCGGTATTATTCTTTATGATTTTTATCATCATACCGATTGGAATGTCGGTATATTATAGCTTTATGAACTGGGATGGAATAACCCGTCCAATCTTTGCAGGACTAAAGAATTATACCGAATTGTTTTCAAGCATAACAATCAGATTTGGGAAATCAGTGAAAAATTCATTGTTGATCGCGTTTTTTTCAACGGTTATACAATTACCGGTGGCTTTAGTGTTCGCATTAGTGTTAAGCCGAGTCAGGAGAGGCAGAAATACGTTTTTGACCATTTATTTTATTCCGGTATTGATTTCTTCGGTTGCGATTGGTCAGCTATGGATGAGAATCTATAATTCTGATTATGGTGTATTGAATTATTTGCTTAAAACAATTGGTCTGGACAATTTATGCCGCAATTGGCTGGGGGAACAAAGTACGGCGATGGGTGCGGTACTGGTTCCGATTATCTGGCAATTTATCGGTTATCATATGTTGATTCTGTACTCCGGTATAAAAGCGGTTCCGGAGACAGTGATAGAAGCGGCTAAAATTGATGGTGCAACAGGCGTTCAGACGGCAAGGTTTGTTATCATACCGATGATAAAACCAATTATTAAAGTATCGACAATTTTCGCTGTAACCGGTTCTCTTAAGATTTTTGATTTGATCTATGTTTTGACAAATGGTGGCCCCGCCCATGCAACTGAGGTTCCCAGTACGTTAATGATTAATATGTTATTTTCCCGAAACAGATATGGGATGGGGAGTGCGATTGTCCTGTTTATTATATTGGAATGCTTCCTTTTTTCCTTTATTATTGAGAAAGTATTTAAAGAAAGGGACTGACAGATGGATAAAGTAAAAAAGACATTTCTTTATGTAGCTCTTTCCATATGGGCAATCATTCAGGTGTTCCCATTATACTATTTAATAACATTTTCATTGAAAAGCAATGGTGAAATACTGGGTGAAAATATATTGGGGTTGCCAATAAAATGGCTGTGGTCAAACTACCGGAAAGTTTTAAATGAAAGCAATCTGCTGCGTTATCTTGGAAATAGTGTTTTTGTCACAGTAATTACGATTTTATGTGTTATAATTATATCATTAATGGCTGCTTATGCATTATATCGGATGAAGTGGAGGTTTCAAGGATTCTTTATTATGTTTTTTATGCTGGGGCTGACGGTCCCAATTCATTCCAGTGTTCTTCCGGTGTTTGTAATCTTGAAGAAGATTCGATTACTTGATACCTATTGGGCTTTGATTTTACCGTATATTGCATTCTCTTTATCAATGGCAATTCTGATGTGCAGTGGATTTTTAAAAGGGGTACCAGTCGAACTGGAAGAGGCGGCTTGTATGGATGGCTGCGGAGTTTACAAAATATTTTGGAGAATTATCGTACCGATCATGAAACCGGCATTTACTACAGTTGCAATTTTTACATATTTATCCAGTTGGAATGAATTGATGTTTTCAACCATTTTCATTAATAGTGATAAATTCAGAACTTTGCCGGTTGGTATTCAGATGCTTTCCTCAAGTCTGATCACAGATTGGGGTGTGGTTGGCGCAGCCCTGGTACTTTCATTGATTCCAACGATGATATTGTATATATGTCTGAGTCAAAAAGTTCAGGAAGGTATGGTAATGGGGGCGGTCAAAGGGTGAATTATGATTGATAGAATATTAAGAAAGAAAAAACTTGGCGAAAAACTTACCTATATATTTATTTGCGGAGTTGGCTTGCAGCTATTGTTATTTGTGCTGTTCTTATTAATATTCTATCATTTTAATTTAAAAACAAATTTTGAGCGTGAGCGCGAGTCTGTTTTAAATGAGATATGTCAATCGCTGGAACAGGAGATCCAGTATGTGGATAATACCAGTATTTCAATTTTATGTAATGATGATGTAAGAAACTATTTGTCGCAGCCGGATCATACAGCGTATTACAGTGAAATTGCAAAAAAAAGTTTGTATCAATATATTTATATGGATCAGTATATTGAAAGTATCTATTTAATCAGATGCGATAATGAGTATGTGTCAATTAACTATACCGGAATGGACGCAACCCGGAGGTTGGAATTAAGTCCGGAATGGATTAAAACCATGAGTGAGCTGCGGGGGAAATCGTTGGTTGGATTGAATGGAAGCGGAGCAATCTTTACCTCGCAGAATCATCATGTATTGTCATATATGAGAGCGGTTTTTGATATCAATACACAAAAACAAATTGGTTATATGATTATCAATGTTTCAATGGAATTTTTTAATCACAGATTTAAGACACTAAACGATGATAATTTGATTTTTATTGGGGCATTGGACTTAGATCACGGAGAATATGTTGCTGCATATAAAAAGAATCAGGTGTCTGCTTTTAATTATAGCAAAGAATTTCAAAAACCATTGGAAAACTGGAATATCAATATTGTCTATATTACAGAGATGGAATTATGGAACTCCTTATCAAAAAGCCTGATTGTATATATCCTGTTGTTTTTCATCATTATGCTCATCACACTTATGTTATTTAGTTCTTATATATCAGCTACCGTTACCGGTCCGATTGCGGCACTTGCTAATTCGATGAAGAAGGTAAAAGAAGGCAAGCTTTATCGGGTCAGTTTAAAAACAGCCGATGACGAAATCGGTGAATTGAAAGATACATACAATGAAATGCTGATAGAGATGAACCGGCTGATTGATACATTGGTCAATGAAGAAAAAGAAAAAAACCAATTGGAATTAAGAATTTTGCAGGAGCAGATCAACCCTCATTTTCTGTATAATACTCTGGCTAATATTGAGTACGAGGCCTTGAAAAACCAGGATATGAAAACGTATCAGCAGCTTCAGATTTTATCAAGGTTCTACCGGAACGTCCTCAGTGACGGCTCCCAGATAATTACGATCGAACGGGAAGTACAGATTGCAAAGGATTATCTTGAATTACAGAAAATGCGTTTTGGTGATTTGTTTGAGGCGCAATTTATCGTTGCGGATGAAGTAAAGCAATTCTATATTCCGAAGCTGATCCTGCAGCCATTGGTGGAAAATAGTCTTTTGCATGGCATCTATCCGTCTGGGGAAAAGGGCATTATTTCGGTTGAAATCAGGCAGGATCACAAGAATATGGTGATCACATTAAATGACAGCGGAATTGGAATCAATATTGATAAAGTAAAAAAGCTGCTGACTGAAAAAGAAAAGCAGGAACATTTTGGATTAAAAGGAACCCTGGACAGACTCCATTATTACTATAATATTGATGATTTTTACACGATTGAGAGTGAGGCGGGGGAGTATACCAGAATTATAATAACAATACCAATCAGACCGGGGGGAGACAATGAGTAAAAGAAGAGTGATGCTTATTGACGATGAGGCGGCAATCCGAAGTACGTTAAAGCAGTCGATTGACTGGGATAAATTTAACATGGAAGTGGTGGGAGAAGCTGACAGTGGTTCAGAAGCAATCAATGTGATTGATGGACTTTTACCGGATTTGTTATTTGTTGACATTAAAATGCCGTTTTTAAATGGCGTCGAATTCAGCAAAATTATCGCTAAGCGATATAAGCATATCAAAATACTGATACTTACCGCTTACAGTGATTTCAACTATGCGAGGGAATGTATTGAGATTAGTAATGTTATTGGTTATCTGTTAAAACCAATCGATAAAGAAGAGATAAAGAACTATCTGAGAACAGTCAAATTCGAACAGGTACCGGAGGTGTCAGTTGATTTTTCAGATGAAGACACAGATTTGCACGTTAGAATAAGAAAATATATTGAAGAAAATTATGCGAATACATATTTAAATGTTGGCGCAATTGCAGAGCAATTTGGTTACAATGCAAGTTATATCAGCAGTTATTATAAAAAGGAAACCGGTATTTCTTTGTCGGATGAGATATTCAGATACCGGATGGAACAAGCAGTCAGATACAAAAAAAGCGGATTAAAGATGTATCTGGTGGCTCAAAAAGTCGGAATTGCCGATCCTTATTATTTCAGTAAATGTTTTAAGAAATATACAGGATCGAATTTTAAAACATATGAGGTCAAATAAATGAAAATATGGAATCCATTTTTACCAGAGCATGAATTTGTTCCGGATGGAGAGCCCCATGCATATAATCAACGGGTGTATTTGTATGGTTCACATGAAAAATCACATGGAACCGAGTTTTGTACTGAAGACTATGTTTGCTGGTCGGCAGCAGAAGATGAGTTGAGAGATTGGCGGTATGAGGGGGTGATTTACAAAAAGAATCAAGACCCGTTTAATCCGGATGGAAGTTTATGTATGTATGCTCCGGATGTTGTTCAGGGCACTGATGGGAGATTTTATTTGTATTATGCGTTTGAGGATATCGGGATTATTTCAGTTGCTGTCTGCGATGAACCTGCCGGTCAATATCATTTTTACGGGCATGTCCATTGGGCAGAGCAAAATGGCATAACAGAGGTTTTAAAAAAGCCATTTCCATTTGATCCGGCGGTGTTAAATGATGATGGGCATATCTATTTATATTATGGATTTTGTCCGGAAGCAACTAATCAGAAGATACCAATGCTGTCCAATACCAGAGGCAGCCTGGTGTGTGAACTGGAAGCGGATATGCTTACGGTAAAAACAAATCCGCGCTATCTGATACCAGGCATATTGGCATCAAAGGGCACTTCTTTTGAAGGTCATGAATTTTTTGAAGCATCTTCAATCAGAAAGATGGGGCAGACATATTATTTTATTTATTCAAGCATTTTAAGCCATGAATTATGCTATGCAACGAGTAGATATCCGGATAAAGAGTATGTGTATCAAGGTATATTGATATCCAATGGGGATATCGGTTATCAAGGCAGGAAATCAGAGCGGCGAGTTGCATACACTGGTAACAATCATGGAAGCATAGCACTTGTGAATGGGGAGTGGTACATTTTTTATCACCGCCATACACAGGGAATAAGATGCTGCAGGCAGGCTTGCGCGGAAAAGCTTTCTTTCGTAAATGGGAAATTTGAACAGGCTGAACTGACTTCACAAGGATTAAATGGCAGGCCATTAGCTGATGAAGGGGATTATCCGGCCGGAATCTGTTGTAACCTGATTGGAAAAGGTGGAGCATTTCATATTGAGGGAACAGCTGATTTTCGTAGTCGGATTCCTTATGTCACGGAAGAAAATGGCCATAGTTATATTGCCAATATTAAGGATGGAACACAGATTGGTTATAAATATTTTGCTTTTAAGCGTGAGAATTATCGGATTACGATTCTGGTACGAGGACAATGCCAAGGGTATTTTGGGATCTGGGTCGATGGTGGATTGGATGAATATTTTACCGGTCAACAAGGAAAGCAAGTCGCTTATGAGGAACTGTTATTAAATACAGAAACGGATCAGTTGATTGAAATCGACTGTAACATTACCAGTGGAATTCATGGACTCTATATGTCCTTTAGCGGGAGCGGAATGATGACACTGAGCGGGTTCACAATTAACTGAAACAAAGGGAGGGTGCAGGCATGGAGTTTGTTGCGTCATGGATTAAGCCGAAGTTGGAGATGGGAGACATTTGTCCGATATTTCGCCGCCAAATATTGATTGATAAAAGAGTAACCAAAGCTTCTTTATATATTACCGCTCTGGGTATATATGAAGCAAAACTTAATGGAGAAAGAATCAGTGATTATGTTCTGGCACCGGGATGGACGGAATATCAAAAACGACTACAATATCAAAAATATGATATTACTGACATGGTAATGCCGGAAAATGAACTGACGATTACTGTTGGAAAAGGCTGGTTTCGTTCACCAATGCCTGGTTGGCTGGAATCTGATGATAAAAAAAGACGACAAAAGCAGCCGGCTGGTATCATCGCAGAAATCCATCTTGAATATGAGGATGGGATAAATGAAATCATTAAAACGGATGAATGTTGGGAAGTAGCAGCGAGCGCATTTCAATTTAGTGAGATCTATGATGGTGAGAGCTATGATGCAGGCTATCAGATAAAGAAATGGAATCCGACCCATTGTTTTGAATGGAGCAAAGATATTTTAATCCCGCAGGAAGGGGAAGTAATCCGGCAGATTGGCAGGGTGTTTGCCAAAGAGATACTGATAACTCCTGCCAACGAGCTTGTTGTTGATTTTGGTCAGGAAATAACCGGATATGTTGAATTTCATGTTGATGCACAGGCTGGTGATAAAATTGTAATTGATCATGGGGAGGTGTTGGATAAATACGGTAATTTTTATAATGCCAATTATCGGAGTGCAAAAGCAAGAATCCATTATATTTGCCGGCAGGGGGATCAGACATGGCATCCCCATCATACCTTTTTCGGGTTTCGCTATATCCGGCTGACTGAATATCCCACAGAGGTGAAACCTGAACATTTCACAGCAATTGTGGTATGTTCTGAGTTGAAAAAGACAGGTACAATTGAGTGTGGAAATAATCAGATAAATCTATTGATATCCAATATTGACTGGGCGCAAAAAGGAAATTTCCTTGATGTTCCAACCGATTGTCCGCAGCGAGATGAAAGATTGGGATGGACTGGTGATGCACAGGTCTTTATTAAAGCGGCCAGTTACAATTATGATGTTGAATGTTTTTTTACCAAATGGCTTCGTGATCTTGCCGCAGTTCAAAGAGCGAATGGCGCGGTCGGACAGGTGATACCGGATTATCTTCCGGAAGAAAAAGAAAGCGCTGCATGGGGCGATGCAGCAGTTATTTGCCCTTGGCAGATATACCAAACCTATGGAAATAGAAGGATTTTGGAAGAACAATTCCCCAGTATGAAAAAATGGGTGGATTTTATAACAAATACAACAACAAAAGATTTTTTGTGGATAGGCGGAGAACATTTCGGCGATTGGCTGGGACTTGATGCACCATCGGGAAGCTATCGGGGGTCAAGCAGGGAGGATTTCATCGCGTCTGCTTTTTATGCATATTCAACATCAATATTAATAAAAGCCGGTAAAATTGTCGGGGAAAATGTTGATGGCTATATCAAACTATACAAGAATATTGTTGATACATTCAGAAAGACATTTCCTGTATATCATACTCAGACTGAACATATTCTGGCGGCCTGGTTTGGTTTGGCGGCAGATGTGCAAAGTACGGTTGATGATTTGGCAGTGATGATAAACAACGATGGTTGTCAAATCAAAACCGGTTTTGTCGGAACGCCTTATATTTTACATGTATTAAGCAAGTATGGGTATTCCAGATTGGCATACACATTGCTTTTGAGAAAAGAATATCCGTCCTGGCTGTATTCGGTTGAAAAAGGTGCGACGACAATCTGGGAACACTGGGATGGAATCATGGAAAATGGGGATTTCTGGAGTACGGATATGAATTCCTTTAATCATTATGCATATGGGGCAGCAGTAGACTGGCTATATGAACAGGCAGCCGGTATTACACATGATGAGGAGAACCCGGGATTTTCAAGGGTTCGGATCGAACCGAAAACGGATGAAAGAATGGGCTGGCTTGGTGTTTCAATTAATACAAGAAATGGCATCGTCTCTTCAAAATGGAACTATTTGAATCATGGTATTCGCTATGATATAAAAACAGAAGTCCCCGCAGTAATTGCAATCAACAATCAGGAAACAGAGGTTGGGCCGGGGGAATATATTTTTTGGTCATCCAAGCTGCTGATGAAGTTTGAAACGCTGTGGCAGCAGAAAGCGGAGGCCTTTTGAAATAAAGACCTTGCGGGTTTCCTTAAAAGAAAAGGGCTGATAAGTTGTGAGCATCAGAAAATTAATTATCTGGTGCTCACAATTTTTCTGTATATGATATAAATTACTTTGATAAAAAAGTAATTAGTGTTATAATGTTTCTTGATACCTATGATAGCATATATATATTAGTTATCAACATACAAATTTTTCAAGAAGACTATTAAGAGGGGAGAGAACGTAAATGAAGACAAGTGGAATTGTCAGGAGACTCGATGATCTGGGAAGAATCGTAATCCCGAAGGAAGTCAGGGTAGTGATTGGAGCA
>Ga0153999_1000289_pt1 | contig 23580 bp, 19 predicted proteins | sample TSNC083MetaG_FD_104675 | JGI IMG/M metagenome (GOLD analysis project Ga0153999, IMG submission 104675) | Attine ant fungus gardens microbial communities from North Carolina, USA - TSNC083 MetaG | ecosystem: Host-associated > Fungi > Mycelium > Unclassified | place: USA: North Carolina, Lumber... | reverse complement strand
GATGCTCCGGTGCTGCCGTTGGGGGCTTAAGTAATTTCTTGGCATAGCCGCAGTGTTTGTGGTATACTAGAATAAATTTGGTGTTTAATGGGCGGCATAGGAGGAATTAACAATGCTGGTGTGGATTTGTACGATTGGATCGGTGATTTGTCTGGTGTATTTTCTGGTGATTTTGATATATTCCGGAATTGGGACATCATTTGCGGTAATCTGGCTGCTGCTGGGAGCATTTTTTGGCGCTGTTGCATTTGGCTGCCGTTCCTATCAAAAATACCCGGAGAAGCTGATGCTGTGGGTGCCGGTGTCGTCGGTGACGCTTTGTGCTACGGGCGTACTGGTGCTTTTGGTAGTGCAGATTTTAATGTTTGGCCAGATCCCTTTAACGGCTGAACCCGGCCTGGATTATGTGATTGTGCTGGGAGCCGGAGTCCACAAGGACGATATCAGCAATACCTTAAGACTGCGGTTAGAGAAAGCGGCGGAATATGCCCGGGAGAATCCGGAAACAGTGCTGGTGCTGTCCGGCGGCCAGGGGAAGGACGAACCGGGTACCGAAGCGGCGGCGATGCAGGCTTATCTTATAAAGCTGGGCGTACCGGATAAACAGCTGCGGTTAGAAGAACGATCGGCAAGTACGACTGAAAATATTGCTTACAGCAAAATTTTACTGGAACAGGGGCAGAATCAGACCAGGCCGCTGCGGATTGGTCTGCTGACCAGTAATTTCCATCTGTACCGGGCGGAGATGATTGCAAGAAAACAGGGGATCAGCCGGGTTTACAAAATTGCGGCGGAGTCGGACCGGGTATTGTTTATTCATTATTGCCTCAGAGATTGTGCAGCAATACTAAAAGACAGATTAGTGGGGAACATTTAAATAAGAGTGTTAAGAAAGGACGACAAAATAATGAATCAGTTGGAAAAGCTCGGGAAGCTGGATGCTTACCGGATGGTGCAGCAAAAACAGATGAAAGAACTTAATTCAGAGGGAATGGTACTGGAACATAAAAAGACCGGGGCGCGGATATTTTTGCTGGCTAATGACGATGAAAACAAGGTGTTCTGTATCGGCTTCCGTACGCCGCCGGATGATAACACCGGCCTGCCGCATATTCTGGAGCACAGTGTGCTGTGCGGTTCGGATAAATTTCCGATCAAGGATCCGTTTGTTGAACTCGTTAAGGGATCGCTGAATACGTTTATCAATGCCATGACGTATCCGGATAAAACTGTTTATCCGGTGGCAAGCTGCAATGCTAAGGATTTTCAGAATCTGATGAACGTATATATGGATGCGGTGCTGCATCCTAATATATATCATGAAGAAAAAATCTTTAAACAGGAAGGCTGGCACTATGAGCTGGAAGCACTGGATCAGCCGCTGACGTATAACGGCGTTGTTTATAATGAGATGAAAGGTGCCTATTCGTCGCCGGAGGGGCTGCTTGACCGCCTAACCTCCGGTACGCTGTTTCCGGATAACTGTTACGGGAAGGATTCCGGCGGTGATCCGGCGAGCATACCGGAACTTACCTATGAGAAATTTCTTGAATTTCACAGCACCTACTATCATCCGTCCAACAGCTATATCTATCTATATGGTGATATGGATATGGCAGAAAAGCTGGACTGGCTGGATCGGGAATATTTAAGCAGTTATGAAAAGAAACCGGTGGATTCCCATATTCCGAAGCAGACACCGTTTACCGAACCGGTTGAGCGGGAGTACTTTTACTCCGTTGCGGAAGGCGATCCGGAAACCGATGCGGCCTATCTGACGGTTAATACGGTAATTGAAAATGAACCGGATCCCAAACTGTATATCGCTTTTCAGATTCTTGAATATACCCTGCTTGGCGCGCCCGGCGCGCCGCTTAAACAGGCTCTGATTGATGCCGGAATCGGAAAGGATATTCTCGGCGGCTATGACAGCGGGATCCTGCAGCCTTATTTTTCGGTGGTGGCAAAGAATGCCAACAAGGAGCAGAAGGGAGAGTTTCTGGCGGTTGTTAAAGGCACGCTCAGAAAACTGGCCGATCAGGGGATCAACCCCCGGAGCCTGCTGGCGGGAATCAACTATTATGAATTCAAATACCGGGAGGCTGATTATGGTTCAGCTCCCAAGGGTCTGATGTATGGGCTGCAATGTCTGGACAGCTGGCTGTATGACGGTGACCCAATGCTGTATCTGGAATATCAGGAAACCTTCGACTATCTGAAGCAGGCAGTACAGGAAGGATATTTTGAACGACTGATCCGGAATTATCTGCTGGACAATCCGTTTGAAGCCGTTATTATCCTGAGTCCGAAGAAAAACCTGGGGATGCTGGAGGATGAGAAGCTGGCCAGGAAGCTGGAAAATTACAAGAATCTATTGACCAACGGGCAGCTTGAAGCCATCATAGCAGATACAAAAGCTTTAAAGAAATATCAGGATACGCCGTCCACACCCGAAGCGCTGGCAAAGATCCCGCTGCTTATGCGGGAAGACATTGAGCAGAAGGCGGAACAGTTTTACTGGAAAGAAAAGGAAGAAGCAAATATAAAGGTATTGCATCATGATTTCCATACGTCCGGAATCGGTTATCTGAAACTGCTGTTTATGACCGATACGGTTCCGCAGGAGGATTTGTATTATGTGGGGCTGCTGAAATCAGTTTTGGGCAGCCTGGATACGGAGCATTACGGCTATTCCGACCTGACCAGCGAGATTCATTTAAACAGCGGCGGAGTGGAGTTTAGTGTGACATCATTTGCCGATTTGCAGGATGCTGAGCACTTTACCGGCGCATTTTCAGCCAGTGTGCGGGTTCTGTATGACCGGCTGGATTTTGGGTTCGAAATTCTGGAAGAGATCCTCAACCGTACGGTCTTTGACGATGAAAAACGGCTGGGAGAGGTGATTCAGGAGACCCGTTCGCGGGCTAAAACGAAACTGGAAAACGCCGGGCACAGTACGGCGGTGTCACGGGCAACCTCCTATTTTTCGGCGACTGCTTACTACAATGAAATGACCGGCGGTACTGCTTATTATAATTTCCTGGAACAGCTTGCGAAAAATTATGAGCAAGAGAAAAAAACGATCATTGTCAAGCTGAAAGAAGTGTGCGGCAGACTGTTTACCGCCGCCAATCTGATGATTAATTATACCGCCGATGAAAGCGGCTATGCATACCTGCCGGCGGCGATAAAAAAATTATCAGACCACCTGAAGCCGGGGGATGGTGTCCGCTATCCGTTTACCCATCCGGCAGTTAACCAAAATGAAGGGTTAAAGACCTCTTCTCAAGTGAATTATGTCGCCCGCTGCGGCAATTTCCGGACGGCCGGATACGAGTATACGGGGGCGCTGCGCATTCTGCAGGTGATTTTAAGCTATGACTACCTGTGGCTGAATATCCGGGTAAAAGGCGGTGCCTATGGCTGTATGAGCGGTTTTGGCCGTTCCGGTGAAGGATATCTGGTATCTTACCGTGATCCGAACCTGGTGGAGACGAACCAGATTTATGAAGGCGTGGTGGATTATCTTGAAAAATTTGATCCGGATGAGCGCGATATGACAAAGTATGTAATCGGCACCATCAGCAGTATGGACAGCCCCCTGACCCCTTCGGTCAAAGGCAGCCGCGGCATGTCTGCATACCTGTCAGGCGTCACGGCGGAAATGATGCAGCAGGAACGTGACCAGGTGCTTGGTGCCACAAAGGAGGATATCCGGACGCTGGCCGGTATCATCCGGGCGGTATTGGATACCGGCAGTCTCTGTGTGGTGGGAAATGAAGAAAAAATTGAAACAAACCGTGAACTGTTTGGCACCGTCAGAAACCTGACACTGGCTTAGCGAATGCTTGTAAACGGTTTTGGGAAGGACAGATATGAATTTTAAAACGAATGATTTACCAGAAGCAGAGGCTTTAAAAGGCAGCAAAAAGTCCGGCTTTGTGGCGCTGATCGGACGTCCCAACGTCGGCAAGTCGACGTTAATGAACCAGCTGATCGGACAGAAAATAGCAATTACCTCGGATAAGCCTCAGACAACCAGAAACCGTATCCAGACCGTTTATACCGATGAGCGGGGGCAGATCATCTTCCTTGATACACCAGGTATTCATAAAGCCCGGACTAAACTGGGGGAATATATGGTCGGGGTGGCAGAGCGTACCCTTAAAGAGGTGGATGTGATCCTGTGGCTGGTTGAGCCGGGGACATTTATTGGTGCCGGCGAACGGCATATTGCCGAACAGCTGGGAAGAGTCCGGATACCGGTAATGCTGGTTATCAACAAGACCGATACGGTCAAAAAACAGGAGGAAATCCTGACCTTTATTGATGCCTATAAAGACATTTTGAGTTTTGCGGAGATTGTACCGGTATCGGCATTAAAAGGGAAAAATACCGGCCTGCTGGCGGAGCTGATTTTTAAATATCTGCCGGCCGGCCCGCAGTTTTATGACGAAGACACGGTGACGGATCAGCCGCTGCGCCAGCTTGCGGCCGAACTGATCCGGGAAAAAGCACTACGTCTTCTGGATGAAGAAATCCCGCACGGCATTGCGGTCACCATCGAAAAAATGACCGAACGGCAAAACGGGACCATGGACATTGAAGCGACGATCATCTGTGAACGGGATTCCCATAAGGGTATTGTGATCGGCAAGGGCGGCAGCATGCTAAAGAAAATTGGTTCAACAGCGCGGGTGGAAATCGAGAATCTGCTGGATGCAAAGGTAAATCTCCAGCTATGGGTGAAGGTTAGAAAAGAGTGGCGTGACAGTGAATTGTTTATGAAAAACTACGGATATAATCCCGGAGTTAAGTAGGAAGGTCGGTCTGGAAATTTGCGGGAAACAACGAATGTATTAGGAATGGTAATTAAAGTCGGCGCGGTCGGGGACTATGATAAAAGGCTGGTGATCCTGACTCGAGAACGGGGCCGGATTACGGCCTTTGCCAGGGGCGCGAGACGGCCCGGCAGCCAGTTGATGGCCGTCAGCCGGCCTTTTGTGTTTGGCAGTTTCTGCCTATTTCCGGGGCGTGATTCCTATAGCTTGAATTCGGCGGAGATCAGTAATTATTTTACCGAACTGGCCGGCAATGTGGAAGCGGCCTGCTTTGGCTCCTACTTTATGGAATTTGCCGACTATTATGCCAGAGAAAATGTCGACGCAACTGAGATGCTTCTGCTTTTGTATCAGTCACTGCGGGCGCTGATGAAACCGGCGCTGCCAAATTCGCTGGTGCAGCTGGTTTTTGAGCTGCGGATGATGGCTGCTAATGGAGAATATACAGAACATCCGGACTGTCCGGTCTGTGATTCAGCCAATTATGCATGGGAATATATTATTGCAGCTCCCCTTGAGACATTGTATAATTTTATACTGAAGGAACCGGTGCAGCAGGAACTGAAGCTGTGTGTGGAACAGAACAAACGGCGCTATATTGACCGGGAGTTTCATTCACTTGACATATTAAAGGCAATGACAGTATAATATAATTTATATGCGCCAAGATGGGAGGAAGACGATGAAAAAGAGCAGAGCCGCAGGGCTGGCAGTTGTTTTGGCATTGCTGCTGACCGGCTGCTTAAAGACGGCAAAGGCCGGAGACTGGAGCTCGGGAGCGGAACGTATATATGTTAACCGGGCAATGGGAATTGAAAGCTCGGTAATCTATACATCCCCGGTGGATAACGACACATATAACCAGGATGAATTACAGACCTATGTGGATGGGGTAGTCGCAGCATATAATGAGGAGCACGCCGGGGCAAAAGAGTCACAGAACCGGGAGGGAGCCAACAGGCTTCCGGTGGCATTAAAATCCTGTATCCTGGAAGGCGGGACCGGGAAACTGGTCTTTGAATATAAAGACGGCGAAAATCTCGTAGCCTTTGCCCGTGAAACCGGCGACAAAAGCAATACCCTGACCGGCTTTTCGGTCATGAAGGTAAGTGATGCCCTGGTGGCGGGCGGATTGCTGGACGGCACATTTGTAACCATCGAAGGGGAGGCGGCCGCCAGTGAAGAAGTGACCAAACAGTCCGGCCAAATTGCCGTTACGGCTACAGGCAGTGCGGTTATTTATACGGAGGGAGCAATTCTTTATGTTACGGAAGGGGTTACCTTGCGGGATACCCATACGGCCGAAGTACCGGAAGGGAAAAGCTATATTATATTCCAAAAGTAAAAAGGAGAGGTTATAAACGATGGAAAAGACAATGGAAAAGATCGTCGCCTTAGCCAAGAGCCGGGGCTTTGTATACCCGGGTTCTGAGATTTACGGCGGCCTGGCCAATTCCTGGGACTATGGAAACCTGGGGGTGGAGCTGAAGAACAATGTTAAAAAAGCATGGTGGCAGAAATTTGTTCAGGAGAGCCCTTATAATGTCGGTGTGGATTGTGCGATTCTGATGAATCCCCAGACCTGGGTTGCCTCCGGACATCTGGGCGGCTTTTCTGACCCGCTGATGGACTGTAAAGCGTGTAAAGCACGCTTCCGTGCCGATAAGCTGATTGAGGACTATATGGCGGAACATAACTTTAATTCTGAGGGAACAGTTGATGCCTGGTCTCAGGATCAGATGAAGCAGTATATTGAGGATCATCATATCTGCTGTCCAAGCTGCAAAAATCATGATTTTACCGAAATCCGCCAGTTCAACCTGATGTTTAAAACCTTTCAGGGAGTCACCGAGGATTCGAAGAATACGGTATATTTAAGGCCGGAAACGGCGCAGGGGATTTTTGTCAACTTTAAAAATGTCCAGCGTACCTCGAGGAAGAAAATTCCGTTTGGCATCGGTCAGATCGGTAAAGCGTTCCGCAATGAGATCACACCGGGCAACTTTATTTTCCGGATCCGGGAGTTTGAACAGATGGAGCTGGAATTTTTCTGTGAACCGGATACCGATCTGGAATGGTTTGTCTACTGGAAGCAGTTCTGTATTGACTGGCTGAAAACACTGGGTCTCAAAGCGGAAGAAATGCGGATAAGAGATCATGATCCGGAGGAGCTTAGCTTCTACAGCAAGGCGACTACCGATATTGAGTTTCTGTTCCCCTTCGGCTGGGGTGAGCTGTGGGGCATAGCCGACCGTACCGATTACGACCTGACCCAGCATCAGAACACTTCCGGTGAAGACCTGGCATATTTTGATGATGAGAAGAAGGTGAAATATATTCCGTACGTCATTGAACCGTCCCTGGGCGCCGACCGGGTCACACTGGCATTCCTTTGCTCGGCTTATGACGAGGAGGAAATCGGTGAGGGGGATGTGCGTACCGTCATGCACTTTCATCCGGCGATTGCGCCGGTTAAAATCGGTGTGCTGCCGTTATCCAAGAAGCTGAATGAAGGTGCCGAAAAGATTTATCAGGAGCTGTGCCGGTACTACAACTGTGAATTTGACGACCGGGGCAACATCGGCAAGCGTTACCGGCGGCAGGATGAAATCGGAACCCCGTTCTGCATTACGTATGATTTTGATTCGGAGGAAGATCATGCCGTAACGGTTCGTGACCGTGATTCGATGGAACAGGTGCGGATTCCGATTGCCGGTCTGAAAGATTATTTCGAAGATAAGTTCCGTTTTTAGAGAAAGCAGAGGGAGGGATATGATGATTAAAGTATATGCAATGATTGCAGACGGGACGGAAGAGGTCGAATGTCTTGCAGTCGCAGACGTTCTGAAACGAAGTGGAATGGATGTTACTCTGGTCTCTGTGGAAGCAGCTAAGAATGTAGTTACCGCCCATCAGATTAAAATAGAGGCAGATACGACCATCGCCGAAACCGATGTATCCGATGGCGATCTGATTTTTATCCCGGGCGGAATGCCGGGTTCGGAGCGCCTGTCCGCCTGTAAGCCCTTGATTGATGCTTTAAAAAAACAACTGGACAGCAAAAAAAGGGTGGCGGCCATCTGTGCTGCCCCGGCCGTGGTATTAGGCCGGCACGGTCTGTTAAAAGGCAAAAAAGCGACCTGTTATCCCGGCTTTGAAGCGGAGCTTGAAGGTGCAGAGTACAGCAGCGAAAGTGTTGTGACAGACGGAAATGTTACTACTGCCAGAGGGCTTGGAGTTGCCGTTGATCTGGGGCTTCAGCTGGCTGCTTTGTACTTTGGCGAAGCCGCGGCACAAAAATTGCGGGAGCAGATCCAGTGCCCGTAGCCGCTTTTATTTTGTAAAGTTCACAAATGAAAAACAGCAGGGAAATATGGTATTTTTTAAAGAAAAAGCCTTTACTAGAAAAAAATATATGATATACTATTATCAGACTGTCTGAGGGCTTTTTCTTTATGCAAAAATGCAAAATATGCTGCCAAAGGATAGGAAAAACCAGTAGAAGCCATTCTACACTGTTTAGGAGGAAATATACGTATGGCAAACAAATGGGTTTATTTGTTTACAGAAGGCAATGCCGGCATGAGAAATCTGTTGGGCGGAAAAGGTGCGAACCTTGCAGAGATGACCAACCTTGGCCTGCCGGTTCCGCAGGGCTTTACCATTACTACCGAGGCATGTACTCAGTATTATGAAGACGGCGAGAAAATCAACGATGAGATTATGAGTCAGATTATGGCGCACATTACAAAGATGGAAGAGATCACGGGAAAGAAATTCGGTGACAAAGAGAATCCTCTTCTGGTATCTGTCCGCTCCGGTTCCAGAGCATCCATGCCCGGAATGATGGACACCATATTAAACCTTGGTCTGAATGAAGAAGTGGTCGAGGTGCTGGCGGCAAAATCCGGCAATCCCCGCTGGGCATATGACTGCTACAGAAGATTTATCCAGATGTTCTCCGATGTGGTTATGGAAGTTGGTAAGAAATTCTTTGAAGAATTGATTGATGAAATGAAGGCGGAAAAAGGTATTACGCAGGACGTTGACCTGACTGCTGATGATTTAAAAGAGCTTGCAAACCAATTCAAAGCTGAATACAAGGCAAAAATCGGCAGTGATTTCCCTTCCGATCCTAAAGACCAGCTGATGGCTGCCGTAAAAGCCGTATTCCGTTCATGGGACAACCCCCGGGCGAATGTTTACCGCCGCGATAACGATATCCCATATTCCTGGGGAACGGCTGTCAACGTCCAGATGATGGCATTCGGCAACATGGGCGATACCTCAGGTACCGGCGTTGCCTTTACCCGTGATCCCGGCAACGGTGAAAAGCACTTGATGGGCGAGTTCTTAATTAATGCCCAGGGCGAGGATGTTGTGGCCGGTGTCAGAACCCCGCAGAAGATTGACCAGTTAAACGAAGTGATGCCGGAGGTTTATTCACAATTTCTGGACATCTGCGCCAAACTTGAAGGTCATTATAAAGACATGCAGGATATGGAGTTCACAATCGAGGATAAAAAGCTTTATATGCTGCAGACCCGTAACGGCAAGAGAACTGCTCACGCAGCGTTAAAAATTGCCTGCGATCTGGTTGATGAAGGTATGATCAGCGAAGAGAAGGCGGTTACGATGATTGACCCCCGTAACCTTGACACCTTGCTGCATCCGCAGTTTGACACCGCAGCTTTGAAAGCAGCTAAACCGATCGCCAAAGCCCTGGCGGCTTCTCCGGGAGCGGCCTGCGGAAAAGTCGTATTTACTGCCCAAGATGCCAAAGCATGGCATGAAAAAGGTGAGAAGGTAATTCTCGTTCGTCTGGAGACATCTCCGGAAGATATTGAAGGAATGAAGGCAGCTCAGGGTATTCTGACCGTACGCGGCGGAATGACCTCTCATGCTGCGGTAGTGGCTCGTGGCATGGGTACCTGCTGTGTATCCGGCTGTTCCGAAATTGCCATGAATGAAGCAAATAAAAAGTTTGTTCTGGATGGTAAAGAATTCCATGAGGGTGACTGGATTTCCCTGGATGGTTCGACTGGAAAGATCTATACTGGTAAGATGCCTACTGTAGATGCAACGATTGCAGGTGAGTTTGGCCGGATCATGGGTTGGGCAGATAAATACCGGAGGCTGAAAGTAAGAACCAACGCCGATACTCCTGCCGATGCAAAAAAAGCAAGAGAACTGGGCGCGGAAGGGATCGGCCTGTGCCGTACCGAGCATATGTTCTTTGAAAGCGGCAGAATTGATGCTTTCCGTGAAATGATCTGTGCAGATACCTTAGAAGCAAGAGAAGCTGCTCTTGAGAAAATCCTGCCGGTTCAGCAGGGCGATTTTGAAGCGCTCTATGAAGCGCTGGAAGGCTGCCCGGTAACCATCCGTTTCCTGGATCCGCCGCTGCATGAGTTTGTCCCGACCGAAGAAGGTGACATTAAAAAGCTGGCCGATGCTCAGGGCAAGACCGTTGAGCAGATTAAAACCATTATTGAGGGGCTGCATGAATTCAACCCGATGATGGGACACCGCGGCTGCCGCCTGACAGTTACCTATCCGGAAATTGCCAGGATGCAGACCAGGGCAGTGATCCGTGCGGCTATCAACGTACAGAAAGCACACGCAGACTGGAATGTATGTCCGGAAATTATGATTCCGCTTATCTGTGATGAAAAAGAACTGAGATTTGTTAAAAAGATTGTAGTGGAAACCGCATATGCTGAAATTGCGGCAGCCGGAAGCAATCTGAAATATGAAGTGGGTACCATGATTGAGATTCCAAGAGCCTGTCTGACCGCTGATGCAATTGCTAAAGACGCAGAATTCTTCTGCTTCGGAACCAATGACCTGACGCAGATGACCTACGGCTTCTCCCGTGATGATGCCGGTAAATTCCTGGATGCTTACTATGATACGAAGATTTTTGAAAGTGACCCATTTGCAAAGCTGGATCAGAATGGTGTTGGCAAGCTGATGGATATGGCAATTAAATTAGGCAAAGAGACCCGTCCTGATATGCACATTGGTATCTGTGGTGAGCATGGCGGCGATCCTTCTTCCGTAGAGTTCTGTCACCGGATTGGACTCGACTATGTATCCTGTTCCCCATTCCGGGTGCCGATTGCAAGACTGGCGGCAGCCCAGGCAGCCCTTAACCAGTGATAGGCAATCTTTCCTATGGAGTTTTACCATAGGATTTGAGGAGGCCAGAGCGTATAGGAAAGCCAGAGGCCAGTATCTGCGTCTAAAGCAATGGGAAGACCTAACTGTCCATGTGTATATTTAGACCACTAGGTAGGGCATTTTGATAGGCACACCATCTTCTGTGATGGTGTGCCTATTTTGGTAATATGAATTAAAGCTACTTTTTGATATCCCTCCATCAAACCGTTTGTTTTCTTGAAATAGGTGGTTTTTGTTTGAAGAAAACCTGGAAATCCAAATTAAACAAGACCAGCTAGTTGTTGTCAATAGGATGAAATTATTAATGTTCTAAAAAATGGTTACTTTAATACACCCAAAATGCCCTGCATTTTAGAAAAATGTTTTACTATATGAGAGCACAGACAAACATTGAAATGATTTTTAATATCTATACCAACGGCGGACCAAATATCAGAAGTAATTATGCTGATGCGTCGGCCTGGACTGTTAGTAAATAAGGAGGGGCAACGTTTCTTCAATGAAGAGCAGGTTCAGAATACTACTTATGCGGGAAATGCCATTGCCCGGCAGACCGGCAATATAGGATTTATGATTTTGACGGAAACACAGATTCAAAAATACCTGGATCATTACGGGTTGCCGTTCTATTATTGGCAGCTTTACGCTTTGTATATTACTTTCTGTCTTACCTTGAAGATAAGGGGTACCTCCTTGGCACAGGTTCAAACCGGAGATATCGTCATCTTTATGGTATTGGTATGTCAGGAGCATTATACACCGACGAGCCTGGGAGCGCATCTTACCGGTCTGCGGCGGTTTGTTTGCATATTTCCAGAACTGAATAGCTATGCATCCAAAATACCAGAGCGGATTCCTAAAAAGTATGACATCACACCTTCCTATACGAATGAAGAACATAAAAAAATCGTTAAATGTCTTGTTGAAGGCGAGTTGTCTTTAAGGAATCGGGCAATTGCTCTGATCGCGTTTGAAACTGGACTGCGAGCAGTTGATATATGTAAACTGAAGTTTAGCGATATTGACTGGAAACATGATATTACCTGCCTTGAGCAGAAAAAAACTGGAAAGGTATTAATAGTTCTGGCTGAAGCGGATGTGGATCCGGATGGTAGAATAAGCGGAACCAGAATGACGAGACATAGCTATGTATCCAGAATGCTTCGCAACGGCATACCGCTGCCTGTTATTTCTGAAGCCCTGGGACATAGCAATCCAGACAGCACTATGAGATATCTGCTCTACCTCATGAACGGAACCCTGATTGACACAACAGAATCGGTATGTTAGAATAATTATAGAAAAAGAATATCATCTTACTGTTTTTCTTTATAACTTACAATCCACATATATCAACGGAGAAATCTTTCTCACATCTTTAACTTAATAAAAATCAACTCAAAAAAACTGGATACTACACTGGGATATAAAAAAATAATAAGCAAAATTCCAATTCCGATGACAAACGGAATGGCTATTCCCCTATAACGGTCAAAAGTCAAAATCAAGGAATGGCAGTCACGTCCACTCGATCCGATCTATTACTAGATCGTTAACCTTGTGCAGCAATGGGAAGACGGCAGTATTTTCTCAGCGCATTAGAATTGCTGAAGCTGATCGACAACACTTTAGAAGAAGAAAATCGAGATAATGGAAGGGGGGATGAGGGAGCATTATGAGAAGCAGAAAAAAGAAGACAATAGCAGGTATGCTGGTGCAGGCGATACATCGAACGGGCTGCAGGATCTGTGCGGTAACATTGATTGTCAGCATGTTGTGTGGCAGCATCGGTTATGCAACAATTGCATCAAAACCAGAGGAAAAGAATTATTATGAAATGCAGTTGGAACGACGCTCTTTATATCAATCGCTTCAGACGGCTATCAAAGATGACCGGATTTTAACCGAAGATTTGGTATTCAGAGGAGAGGATGCCGACGATTACGCAGAGCTTTTTACAAATATAAATCTGTATGAACTGACACCGAAGGTTGAGGGTGACAGAAATGATTTGAAATTACGGGTGTTTGCAAGAATAGAGGGGGAGATTCCTCTTGACAGCAATTATGAGATTGTCGGCAGTGAAGAATTTATCTTTTTGCTGGTTAACGAGTCCAAGGCGAATCGGAAGACCGTAATCCGGGTGGATGAGAAGCGCACAGAGCCTATTCAGGCAGTCTATGCTGGCGGGGTGACTGGTGTCGATAAGATGGATACTTCTGGTGGTACAAAGGATTCTGGCTCTGGTTCAGGTTCAAGTTTTGGTTCTGGTTCAGGTTCAGGTGGTTCCAATGTTCCGGAGAGTTCCGAAGCAGAGAAGGAAACCGTCGCTTCGGAAGAGACCGGCAGCAGTGCTGATGATGAAACAAAAGGTGCTGTAGAAGAGACAACGGCAGAAGAGACCGGCGCAGCAATAGAAACCAATGGCACCGAAGAGACAGCAGGCCAATCGGATTCAGAAGAGACGGAAGGTCAGGTGGGTTCAGATGAGAACGATGACCAGGCAGATCCGGAAGCAGCTGGAGATGGTGATTCAGATAATGCAAATGCAGGGGCGGAAAACGATAACAATTCATCCGATGTGAATTCTGCAGCATCAGAATCGGATCATGCGGATGACAGTTCCGGTGATTCCGGCAGTTCCGATAGTTCATCAAATGAAACTGGCGGCGAAAGCGTAGCATCAATTTCTCACCATAAAACATATTGTGTTATGGCAGTAGCAAGCCCGTCCGATTCTGCAAGTTCATCCAATTCTAAAAGTGATGAACCGGAGAATTCAGGGAATCAGATCGAGGGAACTGTGTATCAGGCAGTATTGTTGGATAAGGTTGCGGTGACGGCATTTGTAACAACGGCAGAAGCCCTTGGTTTGACTGATGAGGATGTTGTAAAAGCCACTCCGTCCAATGCCACTCCATCTAATGCAGAATATATTTTTGAAGCGGATCTGGATAAAGTAAATATTAAGGTATATGCAGAAAAGGGTGTACTGCCGGAAGACGCAGAACTGCGAGGGTTTGAATTGGCAGAAGACAGTGAATATGCTGATAAGTTCCGGGAAGCAAAGGATGCACTGGATAACGACGGTACTGAGTATGATGGCATTCTGGCATATGATATCAGCTTCTGTGATCAGGAAGAAAATGAGATTGAACCGGATGGGGATGTCCGGGTACTGATTACGATGAACACGGAAGTGCTGTCGGAGGAAGCTGATCCTGAATCGCTGCAGGTACAGCATCATGCGGAAACGAAACAGGGCGTTGTGGTAGAGCCGGTTGCGGATGCGGTAGATTTTACCGATGGTGTCGTAGAGATAAGTGATATTGAAACGGTTGCTGAGTTTATGATTGACAGTTTTTCCACCTTTACCATTACATGGAAGTATAGAGGGTGGACATATTTTAAAATAAGTGTTACATATGTTGATAACGATGGAAATCCGCTTGATTTGTTGTTTGATGAGAAACCTGGTGATGTGTCGATAATGTGGCCAAATTTGTATAACCTTGAAGACTATAAAAGGGCAATACCGGGATACACCTATCAAGGAGCTGTATACAAGGCAAATTATATTTCTAAATTAGAATTTTCGAATAGTAATTTACCAGAAAAGAAACTGGATTTTTATAGTATTACTGGATCGAAGCTTCCAGAACAGCAACTTACCTATGTTACAGAGACGGTAAACGTAAAAGTAAATCTCGTTTATGCAATAGATACTGTCACGATCGTTGATACAATTAAAGAAGATGGTTTCCTGACAGCAACTCATGTGGTCGGAGAAGGTATGAACTATGAGTATAAATGGGAGGTAAGCGATGATGGTAATTCTTGGACGACTGTTGAACGCCGCATAGTTACCGTAGATTTATACAATCTTACCGAGGATGGAAAATCCTTAAACGCGGCAGTTGATAAGGGTGCAAGAAAATATTATCGTGTTATAGTGACGGAGAAGAGTGTAACCATTACTCCGGAGATAACCTCTTCACCCTATCAGATCCCATACTTTGATGCACTTCAAAATGGCAGCTTTGAATCACCGGTAATAGGAGAAATCGGAAAAAAATCAAATTTCCAGCCTTTCCTTGAAGGCGGCGCTCCGGATGTTGCCTGGCGAACAACTGCCAGACATTCGGACCCATTGTATGATAACAAGATTGAATTTGTCAGCGCTCATCCTGATAAGTTGCATACTTCTGGAGAAACACATAAACAAGAGTCAATTATTAATCATAAAGTTGACGAGGCGGCAGACGGTTATCAGTTTGCTGAGTTAAATGCTGAGGGTGCAGGATCCTTGTATCAGGATGTGCTGACTATTCCGGGAGCAACCTTGTACTGGCATCTCTACCATAGGGGCAGAGGAAATAACGCTGAAGATACTGGCGAAGACACCATGTATGTGCTGATAATGTCAACGGTTCTGGCGGAAAGAGAAGATGTCACAACCCAGGATAAGGTCATGGATATCATAAGTAATCCATCGAAATATCCCGGAGCTGAGGTTAGAGAAATCTCCGGTGATAATAAAAGGTGGTATTACAATGATGGTTCCTATTCGGTGGGCGACAATCAGTATCTGACACGATTCTTCTTTGTATCTGGACAAACAGCATCAAAAGATGTAAAGATAGGGAATCATCTGGATGCAGTTGAATTCGGAATAGAATTACCAGAGCCAAGTCCAGAAAAAGGACATTTAACAGTAGCAAAAACCATTCGTGTATTGACCGCAGAAGATGCTAATAATTATGAAATGAAGGTAGTGGTAGAATCAGAAAACGGATTTTCTCAGGATATAGAACTTAGTAACTTTGTCATAAATAATGATGGCGTTACATACGTGGCCACTAACAGCTTGCAAAACCTGGATATAGGCGAGTATACGATTACTGAGAAAGTCACCAATGCAACAGAGCTGGCTGCTAAATATACAGGGCCTGTAATAAACATTACAGGAGACAATGTAACAAAATCCTCTTCAAATCCGGAACAGGCAACGGTTCAGGTTCAGGAAAAAAAGACAACTACAGCAAACATAGAAAATACATATACAAGAAAAACCGTAGCAATCACAATTAATAAGCAGATTGCCGGCAATAGGGGAGACAAAAAGCAATCATTTACATTCAATTATAAGGTTGATGGGATCGATGCCGTATCGTTTAAACTGGCTCATGAGGGCAGCAAAAAAGTTGAAATTCCTTACGGAGCAACAATCTCCGTTTCAGAGACCGCAGCAGGAGGCTATACGACAACCTGGGTCGCTGTTGTGGAAAAAACTGAAACAACCGGAGACGGAACTGCCTGCACATTAGAAAACGTATCAGCAAATCAGACGATCACCTTTACCAACACCAAGGGAATTTCAAACCCGACCGGTCTTCCATCAAACTGGCTTCCATACATCTTGATGCTTATGGGCGCGGCCGTTGGTGTCATTGCTCTTGTATTTGCCGGAACAAGACGAAGAAAACACAGCTTTCGTGATTGGGAATAGGGAGGACACAGCGAGATGGGAGCAAAAAACATGGAAGACATCGCAGAACTGTTTCAAGGGCTGCGGTTCAAACGGAAAATATTTGGCGGTGTGGACGAAAAGGATGTCTGGAAGCAGCTGGATATGATTCAAAAGGAATATCGTTCTGCTTATGAAATTCAGCAGGAAAGATATGAAGCACGTTTGGATGAAAGGGAAGAAAAAAAAGTTAACGGAAAATCTTCTTCGGGGCCAGGCAATGGGTAGGCGCATAAATAAGAAACGTGCCGAACCGCTTACCCCGGAGCAGGTAATCCGCTATAGGCGTCAGCGGCTGGCGGGAGGCCAGGAAGTAAAATCCTTTATTGCAAAAGCAATATCAATGATACTTCTGCTGGTGATATTGTTCGGTATTTTATTTGGTATAACACCGATGCGCAATAATGATATGTCACCAAGACTCAGTGCCGGTGATCTGATGATTTATTATCGGCTGGAGAAAACGATCCGTTTGCAGGATATTGTCGTATTTGAAAAAGATGGCCGGCAGTATGCGGGCAGAATCGTTGCCAAAGGCGGCGACAGTGTAGAGATTACGGATGATTCGCGGCTGAAAGTTAACAACAGCCTAGTAGTGGAAACGGGCATTTTTTATAAAACGCCCATATACGGCGATGAAGTAGCATATCCGTTGATACTTACAGCAGATCAGTTTTTTATTCTCTGTGATTACCGGGATGGGGCCAGAGACAGCAGATACTTTGGCGCAATCAGCCATGATGAGATCAAGGGAAAAGTAATCACCGTTATACGTCGCTCAAGTCTGTAAGCGATCTATGACTACAGGGGAAACGATGTGGTGGGATACATAGTAGCTAAAAATAAAAAATATAGAGGACTAAAATTATGAAGAGAAGATTTGTACGTGTTATGTCATCAACAGTTTTAGCAGGAGTTATGGTGTTTTCAATGGGGATGAGCGCTTGGGCGACTACAACCGATGCACTAGAAGAGGTAACAAGTACGGAATTTACGAAAGCAATTACTACGGATGGTCATACCTATGCCCCAAATACAAAATTCGAATTTGTAATTAAGAATGGAGAAGCGGTAAAAGAAAAAGACATCAAAGCCGGTGTCGAAGGTGGACTTACAGTCAACTACAGAAATATTACGTTTGATCCGGCAACAGATACTTTTTCTAATAACGGTTATAGTAAAAAAGGAGAATTATCGGTAGTCGTAACCAATGACACGTTTCAGGCTCCGGGAGTTTATCACTATACAATAAAAGAGACGATCCCGGAAACATCATATAGCGGCATAGAGTATGATAAGAGAGTCTATGATGTTTATGTTACGATATTGAACACAGCAAAAAATGACGGTCTGTATTGTGCAGGAATTCGTACACCGAAGTTAGATGATGACGGAAATCCGGTACTTGATTCAGAGGGTAAAATGGTAAAAGCTGATTCATTAGTTTTTACAAATGATTACGGTGCTGCTAATGATTCCACACATGATGTTACCATTGCCAAAAAAGTTACCGGTAATCAGGCCGATATGAATCAGGCATTTGATTTTGTGATTATAGTAAACGCAGATAAAACCGGTGAAATATTCAAGTATGAAAAAAACGATGCAGCTATAACGACCGGATCAATAGCTGGTGATGGTAAATCAGAAGTCACGGTATCTCTAATGAATGGAGAAGCCGTTACCATTTATGGCTTAACTGACGGTGACGTTGTTGATGTTCATGAGAAAGATATCTATGCATCAGCAGAATATGGCTACAAGGTAACAAGAGAATTTACTGAAGGTGTCGAAATGGTTGATGGAAACGAGGATACCAATGGTTTTATCGCTAAAATAACCAAAGACAGTTCTAAAGTTGAGATCGAAAACAACAAAAACGTAGGTGCAGCTACTGGTTTAGCACTTACCTTCGGACCGTATGTCCTGATGGTTGGCCTTGCAGGTGTATTCGCAGTAATGTTCCTGCGTAAGAAAAATGGAATTGATGAAATCTAAAGGAGGTTGCTCGGAGTGGATGTAGCGGTCATCGCAGCACGGATTGGCAACAAAATATTGAGTGGAATCGCTGTATTAATGATCATGCTGCTGTTTTCCTTTGGCGGCCATTCTCTCTGGGACGGCTTAATGGTAAGAGAGGGGACATTCCTCTCACGGGATTTGTTGAAATATAAACCAGAATCAGGGGATGAAGCCAGTTTGTCGCAGGAAGAGCTGATGGCGATTAATCCGGATACCCGAGGATGGATCACGATTGATGACACCCGCATTGATTATCCCGTGCTACATGGGGAAACGGATATGACTTATATCAATACGGATATATACGGTGAATTTTCACTGGCCGGCTCCATTTTCCTGTCATGTTTAAATCAGACTGATTTTTCCGATCAGTATAATCTGGTTTACGGGCATCATGTGGATAATGGAGGGATGTTTGGTGATGTTGTAGAGTTTGTTCACACAGATTACTTTAATACCCACCAAACCGGAACCTTGTTTTTAAAAAATCAGATTTATGATATTGAACTATTTGCCTGTATTGAAGCCGATGCCTATGACCGGCTGATCTATAGTCCCGGCTCAGAATGTGATATCGCAGAACTTCTGGCGTATCTTGTGGCTGATTCGACTCAATACAGAGAAATAGGTGTTACTACAGAAGATAATATTGTGGGATTGTCCACCTGTGCAGATGCGCAATCCAATGACCGTGTCATTTTGTTTGGCCGGTTAAATAAGAAATAAGCGCATGAAGGAGGTGCAATGAAATATATGAATCAAAACATCAGAAAGTTGCTGTTTCATATACTTATCCCAGCTGTCCTTTCCATGTTGCTGTTGCCTATGACAGCAATGACAGCAATATCTTCCTGTTCCGTATCGGTTCACGTTACCATTCAGGTTACCGGCAGCAGCATACCGAGTGGAGCGACGTATCGTGTGGCATTGGAAAGAATCACACCGGATGCGCCGATGCCGGAGCAAAGCATTATTACCAGAGAAGGTGCCGGCGGGTTATCCTTTGGATCGATGACCTATATGAACACCGGTGATTATCTGTACCGGATTCGCCAGAATTCGGAATCAAGGAGATATTTTACGTTTGATGAAACCGTCTATACCTTGACAGTACGAATCAGCAATACCGCCGATGGCGGGTTGGGATCAGAAGTCTGGGCAGTAATCGGTGATGGTGAGACAAAAGTTGATGAGGTTATTTTTACCAATCAATACAGATATACAGGCGGCGGGAGCATTGGCGGCAGTTCCGGCGGCGGTAATACAAGCGGCGGTCCCGGTGTCATTGATGGCGATGACCTGCCAACAATGGATGACGGTGCGACACCACTTCCAAGCCCGATTCCGGATAATACGATTCTGCTGGCGATACTGCCAAAGACCGGTGATACGACAATGGCGGCACTTTGGATGATCCTAATAACTGCTTCCGGCGCCGGGGTGTTGATGCTGATGTACCAGCGGATAAGGAATTCGAAAAAGAACTAATCAAGAGATGATAAGGGAAGAGGTCGTATGTGACGATCTCTTCTTTTAGGATCCCTGCTGCAGGCTGCATGAGTGGCCTGATCATATACTGTTTATGCTGAAGGAGAAAAGATATTGAAAGAAAATAATAAGGGAACAGAAGCAAAGTCGCGAAAGCTTCTTTGGCGGGTGCTGGTAATATTGTGTTTGACTGTATTTGTTGCCTCAGCAGCGGGTTTATTCCGAACCCTGTGGTATTCGAAAAAGGAAGATGATACATTCCGGCAGCTTGCGGATATTGTCCGGTCAGATACGACTGCAGATTGCAGTAGAAAGGAAACGGTTCCTGGCTCTGCATCTGAGCCTGAACAGTCATCGGCATTGACACAGGATACATCTTTAACCACCAATTATGCAAAAATTCATCAAATGAATCAAGACTTTGTCGGATGGCTGCGCATTGAAGATACAAAGATTGATTATCCGGTGATGAATACCCCGTCATATCCGCAGTATTATATCCGCAGAGATTTTTATGGAAAGCAGTCGGTGAGCGGAATGTTGTTTCTGGGAGAAGACTTTGACGCGGAAAGCCGGAGTGTTATTATCTATGGACATAATATGAAGAATGGAACGATGTTCGGTTCGCTTGATCAGTATGAGCGGGAGTCGTACTGGCGGGATCATCCGGTACTTGCGTTTGATACTTTGCAGGCGAATCGTCAATACGAAGTGGTTGCAGCATTTCAGACCAGGCTTTATTATGAACAGGAAGCCGGTTTTCGTTACTATCAGAATACCGGTGATATGACTGAGGAGGATTTTGCATACTTTATGAATCAGGTGAACGCGGCGGCACTGTATGATACGGGAATTGAGCCGGAATATGGCGACAGACTTCTGATATTATCAACATGCAGTAACCATGCGGAGCATGGCCGGTTTATTGTGGTGGCGCGGTGTAGAAATGACCGGAAGATTGATTCTTCGCGGTAGTCAGAAAGCAATTTGTTCATGTGTAGGAAATTCCTCTAATATGAAAAATTGTGTATGATAAAGGAGAAATAAAAAGAGCATAGCAAGATTTCTTCAGCTTATGCGGTTAAGTTTGTGCTGGAATGTGAATTTAACTAAGGAGGCAGGCTATGGAATATATATGTCAACTCAGCGGATGTCCTTCCTGGATAGGTAAAATCGAGTTAATCGAACTAAATGAAACCCAAGCGGAACTGGATATTAGTGGTCGTGGCACCCAGTTTCATGTAATCATTGGAAAACATCAACACGGAAGATACCTTTGTATTCCGAATCATGGAATCGGTTGTGAGCTGGCCACCTTAAGAGATTGGCTTTGGAACTGGGAACAGCTAACACACTTCCTGGGTAAAATTGATGCATGCACGATAGCTTCAGGATTATGTGAATTAAAAGACGTTTTGTGATCTACTAAGTTCGCCGGAGGTAAACCTCTCCGGCGGACGTAAATACCGGCAAGTGATGGATATTTCATGCTGGTTGTTTTTGGACAAAGGAGACTGGTAATAACATTCTATCCGGCCGTAAGGCCGCGTCGCAGGTGGCTCTGGACGAGTTTTTTCAAAAATCAGGAGATGAGATCTATATGTCACAGCAAGCACTTAGCAAAGCACGCAACCATTTCAACCACACACCCTCTGATCGAAAGATATACCAATAAAGATGTATTCACTTCAATTATCTGGCTAATTTTGAAAAGTCAATTGGCATATTGAATGAAATTTAAAGACATTTTTTATGTATTTTTACATTGTATTCTTAAGTTGTTGACAGTGGTTATAGAATAGAAAAAGGACATTATTTCAGCATAATAATGTCCTTTTTGCTATGCCCTCTGGTGTCCGTTGCGATCCTTAAAGAGCGATCCTTAACACATTAATGACCGCTGTAAAATAATGTCATCCCGCTGAAATGTAGGTTCTATAAAGTTTTTGTCCATCAACCAGTTTTCCAGCTCGTTCCGGCGAAGAATTACCGGCATCCGGTCATGAATGTCCTGGATTGAACTATTTGCCATACGGGTAAAAATCACAAAGCACTCCGTAATGCTTTCACCAACCTGAAATTGGTTGTACAGTCCGGCCATATAAAGCATCGGAGAGTCGTTCATTTGAAAGAGATATTTATCCGTACTTTTGGCCTTCTCCTTTTTATGCCATTCGTAAAAGCCGGTGGCGGGAATGACACAGCGTCTTTCTTTCAGCGAACTGGAGAATGTACGCTTTTCAGCCGCGGTTTCAGCTTTGGCGTTGATAATAACACCTTTGCCGTCCCATCTGGGGAACCCCCATTTCATAATGGCTAAAGCCGGTTCACCGTTCGATACGGCATAAACCGGTGCCAGATTGGTGGGGAATATTTCCCCGGTCTTAAATGATGAGCCATGGCGTTTGGCATCAATCTCTCTTAAGATTGTTTGTATTTCTTCAATATCATCTTCGCTGCTGAATTCATATCGTCCGCACATTAATCATTTACCTCCATGAACCACTGATCCTGATCTTTGTATAAGTATATCTGTTTTCCGGCAATCATGCAAGTATAGCGGATACCTATTCCCCCGGCTTTCAGGGATGCTGCCTGCCGGACATCCATAATCCGGTCAATGTAAAACCGGCGCCCGTCTTCCCAATTCAAGCGCAGCGGTTTCACCCGGCCATCCTCTAAAAAATCCGCAGTAACGGAAATGAATTTTTTTCCCATTGAATATACTCCTTCCTTATACGACTTTACCATTCAGATATCCAGGCGGAAAGATGGTATGATCATCTTTGGGATTGATACCGGTGAGTTCCGGATCCTTTCGCAGTATGCCCCTTTGGATTGCGAAATAACCAAAGCGGTCACGGATCGCATCGACCGCATGTTCAACGTCTGCTAATTTCTCGCGCCATTGCTGATCGGAAAACAGATTCAGCTGGTAAGTTCCGTTTTCCGGTACTAAATTAATACCCCGGATACCAATGCTGCGAAGCGCTTTTTCCATCCGGTACTCGGACGTGAAGATTTCCATCGCTTTCCCGGCAATTTCCGAAGTAAGGCTGGAGGGAAATTCAAGCTTTGCCTGACGCTCACAAGATATCAGATCTTTATCCCGAAGGGAAATCTGTACTCCGGCACATTTAAGGCCGTATCCCCTGAGTCTGGCGGCTACCGATTCTGCCAGCATATAGAAAACGGCTTTTACATCTTCCGGGGAAGTCAGATCCCGCGGCGCAGTAGTACTGTTCCCAACCGATTTGATACAGCTTTCAGCTTCTCCCCGGGCGACGGGTGAATGATCTTCACCATTAGCGAAGCGATGGAGCATGAGCCCCCATACCCCCAGCCACCTGTGAAGGAGATCAACATCACAACAAGCCAGTTCTCCAATGGTATGGACACCCATGGCCGCCAGTTTCTTTTCGGTGGCACGTCCCACATAAAGCAGATCGGAGGCAGGGAGCGGCCAAACGGCAGCAGGATAATTTTCTTTGGTAATGAGGGTGGTGGCATCAGGTTTTT
>Ga0153999_1000287_pt1 | contig 23605 bp, 22 predicted proteins | sample TSNC083MetaG_FD_104675 | JGI IMG/M metagenome (GOLD analysis project Ga0153999, IMG submission 104675) | Attine ant fungus gardens microbial communities from North Carolina, USA - TSNC083 MetaG | ecosystem: Host-associated > Fungi > Mycelium > Unclassified | place: USA: North Carolina, Lumber... | reverse complement strand
TCGAATAGATTGTTGTGATCGATAGCTTTCATTGGTATGGCCAAGTAATATAATATGTTTTTCTCTTAACTCTTTTAGATAGACTGTTGTAACTATATTCTTCCATTGCCAAGGATGTATAGGGATAAACACATAATCATTTGGGTCCACGCCCTGGCTATGTATTTTGTCTTCGAAAGAAGAAAATTGATCCTGACCTACTTCTTCTATTAAAAAGCTTTGATGTGAAAACCGTATTGAAATTGACTGCTTAATTTCGCTTTTTTGTACAGCTACCCATAACGGAAGTAATTCTTGCTTAAATTCAGGTCCATATTTAAAATTGTCTTCAAAACTGAATCCAATTCTTGATTTATAACATGGATGATAGGGGTGACCTTCCATAATGTCACTTTCCCATTCATCATAATGATTTTCCTTTTGTGATTTATTGTTTATATAGCGTACATATTGAGCATGTGTATCATTAATTAAAGTGCTTTCTAATTCATTTGCAAATAGTAATAATTTACTTTCATCTGTATCAATAGAATGCTCAATTTCAAGCAGAAATTGAGTTAATGAACTCGCTTCCTTAATCTGTTTCCCTGATATACGTTCTAGCGGTGTCTCTAATAAATGTATTCTATCAAACGTAAATCTCGTAACTCCAAGACACCTGTAATACACTGGTTCCCTATCTTTATCCAGACCTTTTATAAGAAAGACTTTTTGTTCGTTTTCAATTGAAATCTCTGGAGAGATCACTCCTTCATAAATCAAGGAAGTGATTAATTGTCTGAATATTCTTCTTCTGACCTGTATATATTGTTTCGATTGAATACTCTCTGATAGCGTTTTTGTAATGTTATTAATTTTTTCTTTATACATTTCCATTTTGATACACCCCCTATAACTTTTTCATAAGATTAGGTACTGCAACATAAACGGGTCTTTCCCCTCTTTTCTGAAAACAACTGATCAAGTTTGCCTTAGCAGGTAAAAAATCTTCTTCAAGAAGATCTTTTAAGTAATAAATAGACTCTTTATTGACAAATAGGTTAGAAGATTCAAGATAATTTCTTAATATTTTCCATAATTCTCTTTCATCTATCTTCCCGTAAAAAGCGAGCGTATGAATAAGATGTCCAAAATGATTTACAAGAACATAATATTTAAAACGATGCCATGCTTCAGCATCTGGATACAATGCAGAACTAAATTCATTTACCAATCCATCGAAATAGCAATGTTGAGTTGCTCGTTCTTGGCTAATACTCACTCCTTCAAGATCTCTCACATAAAAGTGGATTGGCCATCCGTTCTTTAACGTCACCATTGAATTTTGAACATGAGCTTCTAAACTTACTCCGTACTCTAGGAACATGGAAAGTAACGGACGTATAGATATATCTAAATAACAATTAAGCCACTTCTCTATCAGTTCTGACGTAAGTTCCCTATTTTCCTCATTTGCTACTAATCGTATTGCTTGTATTAAATAAGGCTCTACATCTTCAACAGGTTTCTCCAATAAACCTGCTACAACCAGTGGAGTACCTAGTTTAAAAGGTTGGACTACAGGGTTCTCCCGAAAGATAACTGCAAAACTTTCGGTTAATTCAACTTGTTTATTTTCAGGTAAGTCCTTAATCTTAAGTGTTCTATACCCTTCTTCAGATATAATCGTAAAATTATTAAAAGGTAGTTCCTGTGAAAGTTTTTTTAACAAGCGGCTAGCATCTACTGTACGCTTTAATTGCTCTGGAGGATTAACTCTTATAAAATTTGTAATGCGCACATTTAATGGCAGTTTAAAGAAATAATGATGAGTCGGATCCCACACTGTCCTGACTGAAGAAGTAGGATATACATTATTTTCTAGTAGGCCTAAATCAACAAGTTTTCCTGATTCTATTAACTCTTGGATTTCCGGCCATTTTTTTACATGTTGTGCTTGCCAAGGGTGGCACGGCAATAAACTATAGTGTTTCTGTGTCTCTACCAATTTTTGCTGAGCAATACTCAAAACTTGACTAGAGAATAATACTTCATCTGTTTTATCTAGTTCTTCTTCTATCAAGATTGGATCTACAGCGAAATAATACAAAGGAAAGGAAGCTTTCATTTCAGGTGCATAACGCATGAGATCCTTTTCAGAAAAACCTTGGGAACTTTTTGGAGTAGGATGAAAAGGATGCCCAAATATTAGAGACTGCTCAACAGCGGCAAATTTTTCTTCACTATCCATTCCCAATAAAAAGTGATTGAATTTTGCATTATGTTCAATATAAATTTTTGTCTTTTGGTAAGAATTTTCAATATTACTTAAAAATGAACCACTCTCTTTTTCAAAATCCATTTCCTTATCTATATGAGTAGAAAGCTCATATAATATAGGTTTAGTAATATCCTTAATAGCTTCTATCTTTTTAACGGTCTGATTTTCAATTGATTCTATCCAAAAATCACTTCCGTAGTGATGGTGTCCAAAAGGAGAGTTATAAGCAATTGTTCCGATTATAGCGGTATTAGTTTTTGGAAGTTCGACACGTAAAAATTCACCATTTGCACTGATTTGTTCGCGAATTATAGGAGCTAACGATTCCGTATTTATAGTTACAGTACTTAGATTAAAGATCCCTATTTCGCGAAAATAGGAGTTCAACAGACGTTCAATTGTTGAACTGAGAGCCCATTTAGCACTCTCAAAATCAATGTTGATATTTTTAGAATTACTTTTTAATTTTTCCACTATTTTATTCTCTCCTCCTTGTAGATTTAATAGAGGCTTAAAGATGTCCCTATTTGTTCTGTTATCGCTTTACGATATATTTCATGAGCGCTTGAAATATCTTCAATTGCCATTCCCATTGGATTAAGAATAATAATTTCGTCTTCGGATTCACGACCTGACTTTTTACCCAACAAAATTTCTCCTAGTTCAGCATGAAGATCTTCATATGAGAATTCACCTTCCAAAACAAGCTGATTTATGATTTTCTTCTCTCTATTAGCCTGATCCCAATCATCAACCACAACTTTATCTGCATTTAGAAAGACATCTTTTTGAACATCCATTATAGAAATATTGCTTATGAAAGCTCCTTTTTGTATCCATTCAAATGGAATATAAGGTTGATCTGTAACTGTTGCTGTGATAATTACTTCGCCTTGACGAACAGCCTCTTCCGCACTCTGAGCAATTGATATCTCAACACCCTCAAACTGTGATTGGATTTTTTTAGCTAATAGCTTTGCTGATTCTTGGTTTAAGTCAAAAAGATGGATTTTACGAATTTGCTTGAATTGCTCAAGCATTGAAATCAACTGCATTTTTGCAATAAGGCCACAACCTAAGCATGTAATTTGACTAAAATTCTCTCTTGCTAAATAACGTGTACCTATGACTGTCACTGCTGCAGTACGCATCGCACTAATTAAACTCGCTTCCATAATAGCAATTGGATAATTTGTTTCAGAATCGTTTAAAATTATTATTCCACTGGCACGTTCCATATCGCGTTTCATCGGATTATCATGTTTACTGCCAATCCACTTTAAACCTGATATAGGCAAATCATCACCCAAATATGCTGGCATCGCGATAATACGATCTGCAATGTGTCCATCTTTCCCATTCGCTCTTAAATAAGGTTTTAAAGGTTGAACAAAATCCCCTTTTGCATGAAGTTGAAGTGCGCGACTAACTGCATTAACATATAGCTGGGAAGATGCACCTCCTAATATTTTAATATCGTTTTTACTCAAGTAACGAATTGAATGTTTAGAAGTATTTTGGCTCATTTTTCATTCTCCTCATCTGTATTTCCAAGATTATTTTTTGATAATTGATTTACCCATTCATCGTTGTATACACTATCAAGATACCGTTCTCCTCGATCAGGTAAAATAGTTACAATTCGCGAATGGCGAGGCAAACTAGATGAAATCTTTTTAATGGCTGCCACGATTGATCCTGAGGATCCACCTGCAAAAATTCCTTCACAGTCAAGCAAATCTCTACAACCTTGAATCGATTCTTTATCATTAACATGGATTATTTGATCGATTTCCTCTCTATTTAGAAGTTCAGGAATTCTGCTCGATCCAATTCCAGGGAGTTCTCTCTTCTCTGGAGGGGTTCCAAATATAACAGATCCTACCGCGTCAACTGCTATGACCTTAATATCGGGAAAATTTTCCCTCATTCTGCGAGCGCAACCAAGAATACTTCCGGTTGTACTTACAGCTGCAATGAGATAATCAATTGGTTTATTAGTCTGTCTAATAATTTCTTCTGCCGTATCATAAAAATAGGCCTGCCAATTCCTCTCATTTGCATACTGATTAATCCAATATGCTTCGGGTATTTCATTTAATAATTTTTGTATTCTATTAATTCTTGTTTTTAGATATCCTCCCTGATCATCAGGTTTATTCACCATTTCAATTCGGGCGCCTAAAAGCCCCAAAATTTTCAAGTTCGTCTTTGTGATTTTAGGATCAACTACAGCTGTAAAAGCTAGATTATAATTTTTACATACCATAGCTAAGGCAACCCCAAAATTTCCTGAAGTGCTTTCAATTATATGAGAGTTTTTATCAATTGATCCTTCACGAATACCCTGCTCAATAATAAAACGAGCTGAGCGATCCTTCATACTACCACCCGGATTCATTAATTCTAGTTTTGCTAAAACTTCAATATTCTTTTGTGGAAATACTCTATTTAGATGTACTAAAGGTGTATTTCCTATACATGAAACGATAGAATCAGCAATCGCTTCACGGTCTACAACAAATTCCGTCATTTAAACTCCTCCATTTTATTGACAGTGATTATCATTCTCAACTATATTATATTGAGAATGATAATCACTGTCAATAAATTAATTTAAATTATCAAATTATTAAGTAAATAAAATTGATCTCTATCAATTATTGAATTAATTTACAAATAGAAAGGAATGTGAATAATTGAAAAATAAAAATTATAATTTCATAATTTTATGGTTAAGTCGCTGTCTTACATCGATGGCACTTACTGGTATTAGTCCTTTTCTACCGCTTTATATTGAAAATTTAGGAGTTCAAGATACAAAGCATTTTTTCCTCTGGAGCGGTCTTGTTGTAGCAGCTCCAGCGGTTTCCTATGCCATTTGCACCCCTTTTTGGGGTAGGCTTACTGATCGATCAAGTAAGAAATGGATGGTCATTAGAGCGCTGCTGGGACTTGCTCTAAGTGTTTTATTTATGGGGTTAGTAAACACACCTTTTCAGCTTTTCCTTTGTAGAATTTTTCAAGGAGCATTTGGTGGAATTTCGGATTCTAGTACAGCCTTTATAGCTTCTGAAGTCCATAAAAGTAAACAAGGCAAAATTATTGGTAAGCTTCATTCTGCTAGTTCGACAGGATTGCTATTAGGACCATTAATAGGAGGTATGCTTATAGGGATTTGGGGGTTTAGCAATTTACTTCTACTTATGGGAAGTTTGGTTTTTACATGTACTTTTTTAGCCATATTTTTATTGAGAGAAGAAAAACGGAAAATCACTATCATAAATAGTACAGATAATATCATCTCAACATTTGTGATTCTATATAAAAATAGAGAATTACGTTTTTATATAATAGCGGGAATATTTGCTAAAATAGGAGACTTTGGTATATTTTCGATATTTTCACCTTATGTTAAATCCTTTATTAATTCTCCAAATCAAGCTGCAATTTGGGTAGGAATACTAATAGCGTCTACATCCATTGGAGAAATGATCGGCGCTCCATGGTGGGGTAAAAGAAATGATCTCTTTCCAGTAGAAAAGAACTACTTTTTCGCAACAATTCTATGTGGTGTATTTGTATTATTACAAGGTTTTACCGAGAACCTTAGTTTGTTATTAATAATTAGATTTTTTCAGGGATTTTTCTTCAGCGCTTTAATTCAAACAATAATGTTTTTTGTTATACAAAAATCAAATAAAAATAACCAGGGTGTACGTATTGGAGCAACAAACAGCATTCTCGTAACTGGCCAAATTATAGGGTCATTTATAGGATCAATAATTGGTAGCTATTTAGGCTTGAATGTTGTTTTCTTTTTAATGGGTCTAGTTTTCATATTAAGTTCAATATTTGTTCGGTACAGTAGACCTACAAAAATTAGTAACTCCTCTATAAATATAGATTAAAGCTAAATCAATGATTTCTCGCTTTAAGTTGGTTATTTTTTAATACAGCATAGTTCTTTAGAAAGGTTCTGTTCGGTTTTTACTATAAGCCGTGTAAGTGAACTTTTTTAATCCAAGAAAAATCTCTTTATAAGCTCTTAACCAAATAAATTTATGTCTTGTTTTCTCATGCAGCACATTCAGACTGTTGTCGTCATAGAAGTATAGAGTCCTGTATGAGATTCTTTCTCATACAGGGCCTCTTAAATCCTTTTGAATTATTAAACTTATATTTAATGTATTATATTAACTTTTTCTATTTAGTTAAATGATTCATCAAAAAAACGCCATGGGTTGAATTTTTATACCTTGCGATTACATAGTACATGCCCGTTTCAGTATCATACAGGTAGCCAGCAATGGTACCGATTATCTTGAACAACTGGTCTTCTTTCACCTTTAAGGTATTGCCTCAGGCATCATAAGCATAAGTTGGAACCGCGTTGCCGGCTTTGTCATTTATGGCAATGACATCACTATGTGCATTGTAGTGATAGTAGTAATTGTCAGCACCTTTTATCATCCTCATGAGCTAGCCAGCTTTGGAAGCTTTGGAGTAAATATACGACCGAACAACCTGGCCCAGTCCACTCGTTTCAAACAATACAGTGACGCTATTACCGTAATAGAAATAGTTCGTTACTTGATCGCCGAGGGCTTTTTGAATTATATATTAGATAAAATATCTTTATATATTGGTTCTTAATTTCTCCAACAATATAACTTCAGTAAATTTCACAAAGATGGAAAATAACAGATATGTATGTTATAATTCAAACAATAACTGATTGAACAATAATTGATTTTATAAACTACATAAAAACCTCGAACGACTCATAATTTATATGAACCTTCCCATATTTTGATTTTCCCGAACCAGATTATATATTATGTAAACTAGAAGGATTTCTTGAAGTGACACTGGTTCTCCTCTCTAGGTACTGATAATAACGTTATTCAGTACTAATTCTTCGTTAATTCCTAATAAATTTATAAGTACATAACTTTATTCTATAAACGATAACTTTCCCTCTCTGAACCAAAATAGAAGAACATATTTTTAAGCAAAGAAAGACACCTTGCAGTTTATATCTGCTATAAAGCACAAGTATATTTGCAAGTGCAAATATACTTGTGCTTGTTGTTTGATCAATATAAGATTTGGTAATCTCTCTAAGATTAACTCAGGAAAAGATACAAATTTAATATATCCTTTGGGATTTATTTATATAACCGCATTGTACGTTTATTTTATTTCCAACCAGTCTTTTACATCGGTTAGGTTGTTAACTGTTTGAAGTATCATTTATTGTATAAACACCACCATGTCCCTCTTCCACTACATAAACATCAAAATCATTTGATTCCCACATGACAAATCGAAATTCCTTGCCCCGAGGCGTTCTTAAATGCTCGGTTTTATAAGGCCTGGCTGTATTGCTTATTTGACCAAATAAAGAAACTGCTCGATCTGCACCTGCTAATAGTAAACCTTTATCCAAACTTTCGGTATCGTTATAGAAATGAAGGATATTGTGCGTATCAGCAATATGATCTGAAATGGCTCTTACGGATACACCCCCATCCGCCGTGTTAGCAATGGTGAATCTCTTTCCATCCTTCAATTCCAAGTAATGTTCATGCTCAGAAACATAATTTTCTACAAGACCGCTTTCGAGGTTGTAAAATAAATCGGCTGATAATGTATTGGGCCACATCCCATTAACCTCAGAACCATCCGCTAAAATCGCCTTCATGAAATATAAAATAGTGGTTTCGCTGGGCATTCTCCTTGTAGGTACCTGCTTTGCGGTAACATCATTAATCCAGTTTTTTAATACGTTTTCGTTTCGTTTCAAGTCTTCTGATCCCCATCCTAAACGAAGCAAGGCAATCTGAGCTTGAGATAAAGCATAGGATATCCCAAGTTGAGGAATGATGCGTTCAAATACTGTTATCGTTTTGGCAATGGCTGTAACCGTCTCTGATGTGCCTATTGCTGTATTTCCGTACGTAGAAACGACTTCTGCTTTAAAATGAGAATGAAGGAACTTAAGTGTTCCTTCATTCTTATTCAATGTAACTTTCAGTGTCGAGTGTGCAGCTCCTTCATTAATAATCTCTAAAGCCCTGTTAAAGCCATAAGACTTTCTATACTTTCCTGTATCCGTAATTAAACCGAATCGTCTTACTAATAAAATATTTAAATTCTCAAACAAAAGATCTTTATTCGCTTCATTGCTTATTGAAGGGGCGTCAAGACCCGACAATCTGACAATCCCTTCAGGCTGGAAAGGATTAATAGGATGGTTGATCGTTTTAGCAAAGTGTTCTTTAAGTTGTTCAGATAACAATATCAGCTCTGACTCCAGCAACAAATTACACAGCGATAACACATCCTCGTTCAAATACATTTATACGAAACTTTCATTTGCTATAATAATCTCCAAAATATCCGCAAGAAACATATCACCTGCCAAATAATCAGACCCTACTCGCACAGTAAGACGACCATCCTCTGAAAATCCGGCTCTAACAGGGGGAAGAGAAAGTTCATCATGATGATCTAACTTCAAAGCGATTCCAGGTTCCTTGGCTATATCAACATTTTCATCAATCGCTGACTTTAGTGTCATACTCATGTAACTCCTTTATCAGTGACTCCACCATAGGGAAGGCGAATTCAAATGGTTATTTGCTTGCTTTCTCTCGAGCAATCTCTTTTCGAACGATCGGTGCGACACGGGTGCCAAATAACTCAATGGCGCGCAAAACTTCATGATGCGGCAATGTTCCAATATTTAGATGTAAGAAAAAACGGTTCGTTCCTAGATTTTTACGGACGAGAAGAATCTTCTCCGCGACATATTCAGGATCACCAACATACAGGGCGCCATCAATACTACGCGCAACGTCGTATGATGCACGGCTAAAGGGTCATCTCCCTGCTAGGACCCCTAAATAAAATATCAAAAAACACCAGTAATAAGATTACTCTTAGATTTACTGGTGTTTTCCTCTTTTAATACCTAATTCGAACCATTTTTAACAACTGTTTATTATATACCTTTATCAATAACAAAATTTATTAGAACTTTTAAAATCTTTTATAAGTTATTTTTCTCTTCTTTATATAATGGAATAAAAACATCTTCTATAAAATTTTTATATGTTGTTGGTGTAGTGTTCTCTTGAGTCCGCTGTTCTACCATGTTTATATGTTGGTTGTTTAAAGCTTTCGTTGTTTCTATGATAACATCTATAATATGTTCCGAAAATCCATTATTACACATTGTTTCTCTGTCTTCTTCTTCTGTTATTTCTCTATACTTTAAATTTGGCATGTTAATTGAGTCTTTTATAATACCCGTTGCTTCATTCATATTTAAGTCTACACTACCATGAAGTTCTTTTATATTTTTTCCTTTATAATTAAATTTCAGCATAGCTTCCCCTATAAAGTTTCCGATATCTTTTGTACATATCATAGGAAATTTTAAATTCTTATCAAATAAACCCTTTGTTTCTCCACTGTTTAATATATTAGGTATTTGAGATAATAAATTTTCCATAAAATAACCTGCTCTTACATATAAAGCATTGATCTCAGGAATATTATTTATACGTTGTTCTAAATTATGAAGCCCCGACACGGAACCTGTTCCTTTTTCTTTGTCTGCTCACCAACTACTTAATACAACAATATTCTTGATACCAGATTTTTCGATAGCTTTTACGATTGCATCTGTAACTCTATTTTGATAAGCTCTAAAATCATTACTAGTCACAATATAATTAGGCTGAAGCATAATATAAGCAACCTCTGCTTCACTAAAGGCTGTCGCTAATTTTTTATAATCATCAGGCTCGGAAACAAAACCCTCTGCACCTTTATCTATCAAAGGCTGAAGTTTCTCTATATTTCTGCTTATAACTCTAGTGTTTTCTCCCTTGTCTAATAGGTAATTAGCAACTGCATTGCCTGTTCTACCTGTTGCCCCTGTAACAACAAACATTATATATCCCTCCATTATTTAAACATGATTGTGTTTAGTTATTATTTAATTGATTATAAATATATATAAGTATCAAAAGTTGTTTCTTAACAAGTAGGCACTATTATGGTAGAGAGTTACTTATAAGAAACAAATAATACGAAAGGAAAAAAATGTTAGTAAAATATGATGCTCTCCGATTGCCTGTTGCGGGATCCTGTGAATTCTCTAGAAAAGTATTGATCCCTATTTCAAAGTTGTCTGTGGATTCAGCCATAGATGGGGAGAATGAAAAGTGACCATACAACAAAGCTCAGGTAAGAATTATTTGTGCTTCATCAGAATTTGCACAAGGAGATGGAAAAGAATTTTCGAAGTTCCATAAATACAGCATAAAAGAATTACTTGTGATTAATCCCTTTCTGAATGACCTTGTAATCGTACTCTGGACAGGAAATAACCATTTTAAATTGCTTTTCCTTTTTACTAGACTACTCCGGAAATATTCCGTCTCGGTTCATCAGCATGCCTAGAAGTAACTCACATTTAGGGTATACTATAATCAGGTTATTTCATTATGAAAACAGCAAGCAACTATTATAGTTGCTTGCTGTTTAATAATTTACCATCTATTAAAATTTTTGGCAGAACATATAAAACTAAATTTTCAGCTATATACTTTCTATAACCTGGATCAGCTATATAAAAGTTGTTGATTCGGCAAAGGTTTATTTCATCACTTGTAACTGGTTTCATTGATTCAACAATATTATTTATAATATAGTTCTGTTCTTCATTCATCATCCACCGATACAAATTTCCCGATTGTGTATAATAATCTATATCTTCATATAGTTCTTCTAAACCATTAGGTTCGTAGAATTCTTGACAAAAATCAGACTTTCCCTAATCTATCTTAGGAATCACCGGTACCAAAAGGAATGAATCATACTTTCCTCCAACGTAAACTGAATGGGTTCCTTTGTTCACTGTATCGGTGTGTCCATAACCCCTTGAGCCTGTCGGGTTGTCATCGATAATTATGTCGCTGCCTTTTATAACCAGCACCAGACTTTCCCCACTCTTGAGGAATACGCTTGAAGGCAATATTTCAATTTCTATGGGTACAATCTCTCCTTTATTAAGCTTCAATAATCTCTTGTGCTTAAGTACAGGCTGATAAGGAGTAGATTTCACAGGATCCAGCTCTCTATGGGAAACTCTAAGCCATCCGCTAGCAACCTGACCGTCTTCAAGATGGTTAAAGTCGGGAAAGAATACTTCATTACCATGTCTGTCGAACTTCTTAATGCCGATAAAAAGATCCATATCATCCGTGTCATCGGTTGTGACCCAGAGCTTGAGCTTCATATTTCCGGTAAGCTCCATGTCCTCATCAGCAGTAAATTTAAATCTCAAATCACCGTCTTCTGTCTCACCGGGTTCGGCAATATAGGTAAGTTTGGTATCGTTCTCAACAGGAGCTTGCTGCAGAGACATTTCTTCGCCATTTAGATATTGTTTGGAATATTTTGTTTGGGCTATCGGCCACTCATTCGCGGTGCGAATGAATCCCTTATAGAATTTCTCTCTGACCTCGTAGCGTACCCGAGGCGTATCCATCCAATCATTCTCGATACCTTTCAGGAAATAATCGAAGAACTCCTTCTGCTGTTCCAGAGATTCACGCAAATAGTAGGTTTCCCATTCCTTGCGGCCATGAACCAGCAGCCACTTGTCTTTGGATGAAGCCTGTTTAAAGCCTTCAAAAGTACCGCGGTTATGCAACCCTTGTGTGGACCAGCTGGCGCAAACAAACATGGGTACCTTGATATCGGACAATGTAACCTGTCTTTCCTCCCAGTGATCATCAAGTAACGGATGTTCTTTTTGCGCTATTACCATTTCTTCTATGTTGTTATTTGGCCACCGAGTATGTTGCAACTTCTCGAATTCAGCTGAGAAAACCGTTTCCGGTATTCCGCCATGAAAGTACCATTCCCTGTATAAATCAGAAGTCCCTTCCCAGGGGATAATCGCCTTCAGATGAGGCGGATTCTTAGCGGCCACCCGCCATTGGGTCATGGCCAGATATGACACACCGTTTAGTCCGACATTGCCATCGCTCCACTCCTGAACGCCGGCCCATTCGATGACTTCATAATAATCTTGAGTTTCCGTTTTCGTCCAAGGATAGAGGTCACCTTCCGAATTTGAACTACCCCGCGTTGCGATTTTAATCAATATATAATCGTTTGGCACCCAAAAACCGGGATCAGGTGACTCAAATGGCGCAAAAAGAGAAGTAACGATAGTACCTACCGTCGGCCAAACTTGACGAAAAGTATCATAGGGAGGTAAGCCATCTTTATTATATGGATCCATGCTCATTACCACCGGAAACTTCCCAGGCTTATTCGGACGGAAAACATTGACATATATTGTGACCCCATCCCTCATTTTGATGGGAACATCCTTTTCCATTATTACCTCTTGATTTCCATAATGCGCAGTATTTATGATTATTTTGTTCAAACCTGATTTAGTATCATTGGGGTGTGTCGGTTTCATATCTGGGCGACCTATAAATTTGTTCATTTTCATATACTTCCTTTCATACGAGAATTATCTAACCCATGTTTACAGTATTAAAAGTGAATTTATTTTCTGGACATCTCCTTATAGATATCTGTCCAACCTATATTTCTTAGTAATCATCAAAGCTGTCATAAGTTGGTTAAACAATGAAATAAAATAAACTATAGTATAGTAATGTTATTCATCCGTGTAACTTTATCCAGGATGCGATTTATTTATACAGTAGTCTTCTAAATAATACATCGAGATACTCATTACTTAGATTAACATCAGTATTTACATCAGTTTTGAAATACTGATAGACGCCATCCCAAATTAAAAAAGAAGGAGGGCAAAGTCTTTATCTCATCTTCTTGGTCTAAATCAGATATTTCATGAATGTGGTTGCCAATCCAAAATAAATTGACACAGAAATCAAATCATTGATTGTTGTAATGAAAGGACCCGAAGCAACTGCTGGATCTATTTTCATTTTGTCCATAAGAATCGGAATCAAAGAACCCGTTAAAGTCGCTATAGTCAGTGTGACCAAAATGGCAAAGCCTACAAGAAGTCCTAAAAAGAAATTGCCTTTCCAAAGGAAAATCACGATAAAGATTAAAAGACCGCAGACAGAACCGGTGATGAGTCCCGTCCCTGCCTCTTTTAGCATGAGCTTCAACTTGCTGCCTTTCCCGTAATCCCCTGTAGCAAGCCCGCGTACTGCGACAGCCAGAGCCTGGGTGCCTGTATTACCGGACATTCCAGCAATGACAGGAATGAAGATTGCAAGGATTGCCACCTTTTCGATCGTCTCTTCAAACATGCCAATGAGGCTTGCAGTCATCATCCCGAGGAACAGTAGGATAATCAACCAGGGCAGGCGCTTCTTAGCAGATTTAAAAGGAGAATCTTCCAGCCTCTCCTGATCTCCAACTGCTGCAAGTTTGGAATAGTCTTCGTTCGCTTCCTCATCCATAACATCCAAAATATCATCAACTGTAATAATTCCGAGCAAGTGTTTCTGGAAATCGACAACCGGCAGAGCAAGGAAATCATAGTCTCTGAACATATAAGCAACTACCTCCTGATCCTTGGCAGCTGAGACATAGACGACACTTTTGCCCATAATATCTCCAACGATAGCTTCGTCATTAGCGATGATCAAATCCCTCAAAGACACAACGCCTACCAGATGCTTATCCTCATCAATCACATAAAGATAGTAAATGGTCTCCGCACCCGGCGCTTCGTGTTTAAGTTGCTGAAGTGTTTGTTTGACTGTGTCACGATGGTAAATCGCTACAAATTCCGTCGTCATGATACTTCCGGCAGTCTTTTCTTCATAATCCAGCAGTTGCTTTATTTCTTCTGCTTCTGTCTTATCCATGATGGTAAGAAAACTAGCCAATTTCTCTTTGTCCAATAATTTAAGAATATCAACTGCATCATCTGTTGCCATATTTTCCAATATAGCTGATGCAAATCTTGGGTCCATTTCAGCGAAATAAGGTTCGATATCTTCCAGATCAATATGCTCCATTATATTGGAGACTTCCCCAGGGAATAGTATTTTATATAATTCCCTTCGTCCCTCTTCTGGCTGTTTAATAAAGAACATCGCTTGTTCATAAGGGTGGAGAACCAGAAGTTCTTCGCGGAACAGTTTATTATTTCCACCATTTAAATTTTTCTCTAGAATTTTAAATTTGACTTCCTGTGTATTCAGCAAGATGAGTGCCTCCTCTCTTTTGATTTAAACTCTCTATCTAACTATTGCTGAAACTGGTGTTCCTTTTCCCTATCCTGTTTCACCTTCAAAGCAGATGCAACAAAGACAACGAAGCTTACCAATCCAATCCCCACTAAAACAACGGTAGGATGATCCCAGTTTAATCCTTTGTCGAAGAAGAAGAGTTCGCGCAATCCGTCAACCATGAAGCGCATTGGCAGCCATGAATAGATCCAGTTCCGGTAAAAAGCTGACATGAACTCCGGAGCCATTGAAAGTAACGGGACACCAAAGAACAGTGTAATGACGAAAAGAGGCAATCCCTTCATGCCCAGCCATGAAAGTACAGCTGAGATCATTAAGAAGAAGCTGAAAAATGCAATGGACAGGAACAAAGCGATATTTGTGAAGTCGGGTATGTTCAATCCGATTGCATCGGCCACCCAAGTCAGGCCAAAACCTGCAATGATGGCAAGTACAGCTCCAATCAGAACTTGCACTAATTGATTCACGAATTTTTGAATTCGGTTTGAGAAACTGATTTTATTCAACATAAGACTAACAATAGCTGCCCCGGCAATGCTCGCCATCCATAATGGCTGGAATAACGATATGGGCGCATTACCATTCGCGCTATGTGAACCGGTTGCGTGTACTTCGGTGACGACATTTTTGATTGGTGATGCTAAAACAGCGGCTTGTTTAGTTGAAAGGGTTCCACCTTTTTTCTCGATTCCTGATAATACCTGAGTACGCATATTATCATTGATATGATTGACAATGCCATTCAACATTTGGCTGGCAGCTGTTGAAGCCATTGTGTTCATGCCTTGATTAATTAGTATCATAACCTCTGAAGATGAAGGGTTCGGTGTTTGGAGTGAAGCCTGTTTCTTGCTGAAATCTTTCGGAATTACCAAAGCAGCATAATATTCGTGCTCATCCATCCCCTTTTTTACTTCCTTCTGATTCTTTACTGATACCCACTCGATTGTCGGCTTCTTGCCAGATGCAGGTTCTGCTTTCTTCCTAATCTGTTCCATGATTGTTTGGCCCATATTCAATTTAGACTGGTCAGGAAGCATCACGCCCTGATCCTGATTCACCAATGCGATTGGAAGGTTTTCAGGCTTTGGATTCACCGATGGAATCATTGTCAAACTGAAGATCATAACTACTGCTAATACGATTATTGGCGATAGAAGAACAAATTTATTTTTTAATAGCTTCATGATATTCATCCTCTCTTTTGTCTTCCGAAGAACAATACCTGGAAGGTAATCGTTACTTTAATGAACAATTCGTTGATTAATGACCTCGATGTCAATTATAATTATTTTACTTAAAACTGCAATAAACAATAAACAACTTATTGTATCTTACTCAACAAAAATAAGTCATTTGTTAATTATCTTCTAAAATAAATAGATTGAAGGTGGATTGAATATGGTAAATCAAAAGGTAGACAGACGTATTGTCCGTACAAAACGCGTAATTAGGGATGCACTGACTGAGTTACTGGAGGCTAAATCATTTGAGGAAATTACGGTAAAAGATATAACAGAAACTGCTGATATCAATCGTGGCACATTCTATCTGCATTATGAGAGCAAATACGATCTGCTTGAAAAAAGTGGGAATGAAATCCTTGAAGAAATGGAAAAATCCTTAAAAAAGATTAGTACCAGCATGATTATCCATTCACAATCACAAAATGAGCCGGTTCCTTTTTTAGTGAATTTATTTGAAACCTTGCAGCAGAATGCTCATTTCATGAAGGTAATCTTAGGACCGAAAGGAGATCCGGTATTCCAGGTGAAAATAAAAAAGTTCATGAAAGACAATTTCCTCGAAAAAGTAATGCAAAATTCAAAGGGAGAAAATTTACTGGTTCCAATAGAACATCTCATGGCTTATGTAAGCTCGGCTCATCTTGGGGTCATCCAGCAATGGCTCGAAGGTGATACAAAAGAGGCACCACAAGATATGGCTCTGATTCTATCGATGATTACTTTCTATGGGCCAGCTTATATTGTTGGTATTAGAAAGGATTAGATGGGAGATTTAATGAGTAGTGGGTTGTTAATTAGAGTTTATCTGCCACCAACATAAAGATACAATTTTAAGTAGAAGATCATCTGCTGAAAATGAATGGATAAAGAAAGTTCAAGAGAAGGCTAATGACCAATATGCAGTAATACTTTGGCAAGTGAAAAATCCCGTTGGGTATGAATTGTTAAGAACATTAGCTCATAACTAAGAGGAATATTTATGATTATTACAGATAAAGCGATGAGTTATATTGAAGAAATCATGCAACAAAACGAAGGTTCTACTTTGCGTTTTAACTTTGAAGGTGAAGGATGCTGCGACATGACTTTATGGCAGGCATTAAACTCTTCAAAATGGAGAATAAACTACCTATCTATATGTCTTTAAGCACATTAAGAAAGCTATTTAAATACCTTGATTTAAATACTGGACGTTAGGTTTATTTATTTAATATCCATTAGCTCTATAAACGGTTGGTTATGAGGCTTTTATTCATGAACTAATGTTTTAAATAACTTTTTAGCTTTGTGCAACAATCGTACCAGTATAGTGGAAGAAGCATTTTTTGTGTCTAACTACTGATAAACGAATGTTTGAACTCTTCCTGATCACTTTCTCTAATCTAAAAAGAAATGAACTATAATAAAAAGGCTGTAGAGAAAATTTCGACCGCATGCTTGCCTCAATTATAGTGGCAAAAACTCTTTTTCATATACAGATTGTACTTGTAATAAAACTTAAGGCGCATGCTGCTTAAACTTGAACTTAGAAGGCTTTCTTTTTGAGATATACAATCCAGCTTCATTCGGGGACCTCTCTAACCCAGCAAATAACCGGCTTGCCTCTACACTAGGATGCGGACCAAACAAACGGATGAACGGGTGCATGATTAATGGCAAACCTCCATTTCTGCCCTTTTGCTGTAGCATTAAAATAAAGATTGATTAAAAAATGTGCTTTAACCTTTATTTTATAGCAAATGAAAAACTCCATTTTGAAAAAAGATTGATCAAAATGGAGTTTCGCTTTTTAACCATGTACAAGATTTTATAAAGAAGTTTGATTATTTTAATATTCCTTATTCCACTAAAGCACCCGATGGTTTAAGTACAGTTCTTCACAAACAAGCATATATTTCAGAGATTATTTAATATAAGAATGATAACTGTATAACAAGAAAAAAGACTGCCCGTCCGCAGTCTTTTTTTTAATACTATAATAATTTTCTTGCTTTATATTTTGGATTTAAAAAAATAATAATTACTATAATAAAACTACAAAAAAGGTTAGGAGTCTATGGAAAACAGTCAGTCCCGATACCCGGAGCGTTCTGTAACTGTATTCTATTTAATTTCTTCCGGATTCATATGAGCAAGCTTCCTCATTATCCGGAGATACTCCTTAGCGTCTTCTTCACCAAGATATTGCAGCGTATTGGACATAAAGCGAAGCCTCTCTTGTTTTTGCTGGAATACGTGTTTTCTACCGGCATCAGTTAAATCAATCAATATTCTTCTGCGATCCTCCGTGTCAATTCTTCGTGTAACCTGACCTTTTTTCTCCAGACTGTTAAGAATTGCGGCAATCCTTGCTGAAGTGGCTCCCATCGCAATACTGATATCACTTGGAATGACCGTTCCTTCATGGTCGGAAATATACGAGAGCACAAAATCTTCACCATGTATAGACTCTCTAACCTGCTTCTGTGCGTTATTACCACGCATTTGATACATAACTTCCAGTAACTCCTGAGCTAAACCCTCGTAATCCATTTTTTCACCATTTTCGATTAGATTAATGTATAAAAATATTAACTCAACTTTCACAGAGCCAAAATTAATATAGCATCAAGCCAGGCTTGAGCTGGGAACATATTAAGTAAAGGTCTTGCCAACATAGAAAAACACCACTTCATTTGGTAAAGTGAGCGTGTCGAAGCTTCCACTAAACCACAGAAGAAGTGGCCTCTCTATGATAAAACCTACGTAGATCAACTCTCGCCTGAAATGAGACCTGCCTTTCAAGAACTGAGCGTGCTCAATGAAAAGTCAAATACAGCACTGGATCTCTGCTCTGCCCAACTACATCAAGGCGTACCTCCCGTTTTCAAGCTGCGAAAGTTGAGAAACTAAGAACCAGACACACTGCTAGAGGATACAATATGAATTTCTTTTCTTACCCCTTTATCCGTGTCGATATCGCAGAGGTCAAATACCTTTTGGTGTCCCTCATCCATTGCAGGGTTAGAGTAATGACGTGTGAATGATTCATCATCCCTATAGAACTCAAATGCCCACATGGTATCTGGTTCATCATTAGGCTGGCAAAGAACCCAATCTACTGGACCGTCAGGGTCATCTTTATAATGAAGCTCGGTGCATAGCCCAAACAAATCTGCTCCCTTACCAGGCTTTGCATACGTTCTTAATACCATACCTGGTTGATTCTTATACAGGGTTTTCTCGTTAGCAGTATTTGTTGCTGTGTCAATTGTATAGTTGGAGGAAATGATGTGTACATCAGCTCTCAGTGGCATATCAGCTAAGAGGTTCATTACCTTTTCATGTCCCTCATCCAATGCAGGATTAGAGTAATGACGTGTGAATGATTCGCCATCCCTATAGAACTCAAATGCCCATAAGGTATCAGGTTCCTCATCGGAACGGCAAAGGGCCCAATCTACTGGACCATCTGGATCGCCATTGTTATGAAGATTGGTGGTGAGTTCAAACAGCTCATCTCCCTTCCCTGGTTTTGCAAGCATCCTTAGTACGACTCCCGGTTGATTCTTGTATAGTGTCTTAGCATTTTTTTCTTTACTGAAATCTTTTGACATAAATATCTCCTTTTTTATTACAAATAAATTTTGCTTTGTAGCTTATGACTTGTAACACTATTAATTATAAACACTGTTAGTTAAATTGTCAATGCATCAACCCAAATGTAGATTTTCATTTTAATTCCGGCTCAATCTTAAAATCAGAGCTTAACTGTCATCCCCAAATTCGATGGCGGTTACATTCAATTAGAATTACTTCTTTATAGCGACTACGATTTCGCTTAAAGTAATGGCGACGCTGGATGGCATAGACTCCAAGCCTCGCGTCATATTTCTTCTCAAGTTGCTCAAATTTCTCTTTTGTAGTTTCTTTTGCCGTTATATTTTCTGACGTTTGGTTAGTTCCCTCATTATTTTCTGTTTCTGACTGTTGTACAACCTGTTTTTTCTCATCTGAACATCCTACAACCATAAGCACCAAGCCTATTAGTGCTAGTATTTGATAAAATCATCTTTTGTTCATGATGTACAACCTCCTAATTATTTGATTAGACTCTTATGTACGAATTGAAAAACATCCTTGGTAAGCGAATAAAAAAAGTGCGAGTTTTGAATAAAGTTTAATCAAAACTCGCTCATAAAATATTCAATAGACCTATTCTTTTATAAATATGTTGAATCATTTTATGGTCCATATATAGCTTTTGAATATACTTTGATTAAAAATATGATATAAAGGTTTAATTAGGTGTAAAAGAATGGAACCCATACTGAATAAAGATTGTTTAAAATCCTTCTGTTTCTTGTAAATTTCAATGGATTGCTAGGAAGTTTAGCTGTTGATCGTTTAGAACGGTGCAAATGAATATTCCCCAAAAAATCTTAATACAGTGTAATTTATATATAATTTACCATCTATTATATAGCGGATTAGGTCCGGCATGTGATGGGAAGAGAGGCAGCACTTCCTCTGCCAATTCTTGAATCACTTCGATAGGAGGTCGGTTGGAAAATTGAATACCGAGCGCAGCATGGTTGACGCCAATTGCTTGCCATTCTTTCAAAAGTTCAATCAAACCTTTGCGACCAGTACGCAAAATGTATCCGCCACGAAGCGGTGTTCTCGGATAATTGACATCTTCTACAAGATCAATCCACTCGTTGGTCATATGAGGCTTGAATATCCCACCTGGTATCTTGGCGCGCCAGGCGTTTATTTTTTCTGAAAGCCTTTGAGGACCAGACAAATCTGCTGTTGCTTCTGGATAAGTGAGCCAACCGTCGCTATGCTCCGCGATCCAGTCGAGGGATTGTCGGCTTGACCCTGTCACAATAAGTGGAATATCCCCAATTGCAGGTTTAGGAAGCATTTCTACTCCCTTCACTTGACCAAGTGACGATTGAATCGATGGTCGTTGCTTTCGAATGAGGTTGCGGAAAAATTCAACTGTTTCCCGAAATCTAACATCACGTTGCTTGCCATCGAGTCCATAAGCAGGAAATTCTACGGCTCTGTCACCTGAAGCAATCCCAAGTACAAGTCGGCCACCAGACAATACGTCAATGGATGACGCAGATTTAGCTAAATCTATAGGATGACGTAGTGTGAAGATTGAACTGCCCGTTGCTAAAGATACATGCTTTGTCCTAGCAGCAAGATATGATAAATATACAAATGGATCAAAGACCTGTCCAGCATCCCCGAAGCTAGGGTCAAACAACGGTACATCTCGCACCCAAACTGTAGCGAAGTTCTTTTGATCGATCATTTCCACTAGATCGGCTTGATCCTTTAGATCTTCCATGTGACCTTTATAAAACTTAATCGGCAGAAAAATGCCAATTGTAAGTTTATTGGGTGCGAACATGCGGCGATAGCCTGGATGTTCGGTGAATACTCCGGATGTTGGAGCTAACTGGTGTCTCGCAGAAAGGGATTTATTCTTATTTGATTTTGTCTCCAATTTATTCTCCTCCTAAACAATAGGTGGTTCAACCATCTATAGATACAGTCACATTTGATACGCCTCTGAATCCTACTGATGAAAGAACCCCAAACTAACAAAAAGAACTAACATAATGACGTAACCTGAAAATTGATAACTATGTTGATACAAACATCAAAGCACTTTAAAATAGCAGCCTCAGAAAACCTAAATAATCGATTGAGTGGCCAATGTTTGGGTGGAATTCATATTTTCATGGCATGATAAAACTCCAAAAGAGGAACGACTCCCTTTGTTCAGTGAATAATGCCAAAAAGGATAACAATAAAATTATCCAGTTGTATGACCTCTCTTTCTCATTCCTATTTTTCCTTTACTATAAGAGGCAATTATAGTCGAATATTCTTCTGGGAATGATACAATTGTAATCACCTACTGACACTAATAATAGTGGCAAATCTAAATATTATTATGGGGTCAGATTAGATTATCAGGAGGCTATCATGATCGATATAACGCTATTAATAGAGGAAAAATCTGGAGAACCTTTATATTTCCAACTATATCAGCACATCAAAAAAGATATTATAAAAGGCAAATTAGAGGCCCAGACACGATTACCTTCTATTCGTGCGCTTTCATCTCATCTACATATTAGCCGTAATACGGTAGAATCGGCCTATCATAAATTAATAGACGAAGGCTATGTTCAAAGTAGACCGAGGAGCGGTTTATATGTAATTGAGTTGGAACTGGACAAGTTGCCTACATCGCTTTCAAGCAGAAAAAAGCCTATTGAAGTAATTAAGAAAGAAATTGCTACGATACAATACGATTTTAAATATGGCGACGTGGATGTGGAGCACTTTCCACTTGCTACTTGGCGTAAGCTATCTAGTCAATGCTTACAACCAGAACAAGTGAAGTTGTTCTCCTATGGAGACCCTCAAGGGGAAGCTGGACTTCGTGTAGAGATTGCTAAATATCTTTATGATTCGAGGGGTGTAAATTGCTCACCTAATCAAATTATTATTGGAGCTGGTATTCAGTATCTGCTAAGTGTGTTATCTCGGTTGGTAGGAATTTCTGCCAATAGCATTGCGATGGAAGAACCAGGATACGATGGAGCTCGGACGATTTTTCGACATAACGGATTCAGCATCAATCCCATTCCATTGGATGAGGATGGGCTGAACATTCACAAGTTATATGAGAGTAAATCTAGGATGGTCTATATAACCCCATCTCATCAATTCCCATACGGAATGGTCATGCCGATCGCCAAGAGAATACAATTACTTAAATGGGCTGAAGATTTGAAGGGTATCATTATTGAAGATGATTATGATAGCGAATTCAGATATGCGGGCAAACCAATTCCTTCCCTTCAAAACTTAGATGTAAATCATCGCACTGTCTATCTGGGTACTTTTTCTAAATGCCTTCTTCCCTCTCTACGCATCGCTTATATGATACTGCCTCCAAACTTACTGGATCTTTATAATAAGCAAGACTACCAATTATATGATCAAACAGTTTCATGGTTTCATCAGAAAACACTAGAACTGTTCATGAGCAATGGACATTGGGAAGCCCATATTCGTAAAATGAGGAATATATATCATAGAAAGCAATCCACACTGATTGAAAAGATTCGTGAGTTAATGGGTGATCAGGTTACGGTAATAGGACAAAATGCTGGACTGCACATTTTATTACGAGTACATAACGATATGAATGAGGCGGAGTTAATAAAAGCGGCATCCCGGGAAGGAGTTAAAGTTTACGCAGTATCACCCTTTTGGGAGAAACAGAACCAGGCCGAGACGTCTATGGTTCAAATCGGTTTCGGTGGGTTAAGCAATGAGGATATTGTTTTGGGGATCCATTCACTGTACCGCGCTTGGTTTTATCCAGTCAATACCAGCCATTAATCTCCTTGATGGACTATTGCAGATTTAAGTTATCATCTTTGGCAGCAGGTGATACAAATTCACGATATAATGGTGTTTTTCCTTTTACTTCAACTATAGTTGCTTTCATATAACTTGGATTCCTTCTTGATGAATTAATTTTAAATAAGCACTCTATGGGATAGCCCTTTCAATGGGGCTTGCCATAAAGTGCCTATTTTAAATTTTCATTTCGTTTCCCTTTCTGTATTAGCAGTTACCATTAGACCCTGTCAATTTTGATTATTTAATGGTTTCGATTTTCGACTTGTGCTATCCAGTTTAAGTCAGCCTCCAGGTGAAATAATGTACCAGAAGCTAGAAGGTATTTATTCTCTTCGCCATGAATCAGATAATCAGTT
>Ga0153999_1000285_pt1 | contig 23699 bp, 28 predicted proteins | sample TSNC083MetaG_FD_104675 | JGI IMG/M metagenome (GOLD analysis project Ga0153999, IMG submission 104675) | Attine ant fungus gardens microbial communities from North Carolina, USA - TSNC083 MetaG | ecosystem: Host-associated > Fungi > Mycelium > Unclassified | place: USA: North Carolina, Lumber... | reverse complement strand
CCTACTGCCATCTAATCCCCTTCCTTTCGGTGTTTTTACCTTGCGGATAATTATGATTTTGCAAAACGTTTTGTTGATTCATTATATTATGTGCTCAAGGTCAAATCAAACAATTTATTTTTGAATACTTGACAAATTTTATTTATCATTACCAAGTATTCCAATATGATTTGGTAATTTTTTACATATATCTATGGATATTGTTTTTTCTTGAATCTATTGTATACTTAAATTCAAAAATGTTCAAACAATGTATGTTGGAGATGACATGGATACTTTGAGTCTTTATTATTTTTCCGAGGTTGCCAAAGATTTGCATATTACCCGTACTGCCAGCCGACTGTTTATCTCACAACAGACGCTTAGTAATCATATCCTCAGATTAGAAGAACACTTCGGGGTAAAGCTATTAGATCGTAAACCAAATCTTTCTCTTACTTATGCCGGTGAATATGTATTGAAATTTGCTCAAAAAACAAATTGTGAAAGTGCTAATTTGAAGGATATCATCGCGGATATCCAGCAGGAGCATATAGGTATCATACTTTTTGGCGCCAGTAACTTACGTATGGTCACCTTAATGCCAGATATTCTGCCAGTATTTTCAGCCAGACACCCTCATGTCGAAATCCGTCTTTCTGATGGCTATTCAAAGCAGCTTGAAGAACTCGTTTTGCGGGGCGAATTAGACATGGCGCTTATCATTCCTCAGGGGAATATTCCCAAGATCAAAGAGTCCCCTCTTATGTCCGATCAAATTTATCTTTGTGTTAGTGATTCCCTGTTGGAAAAATATTATAGTGATAACACTAAAGAAATAAAAGAAAAGGCAAAGCAAGGTGTGAATTTAAATGATTTTTCTAAACTGCCGTTTTGTATTTTGAAAAATCGTATTGGTAATAAAATTAATAAGTGTTTTGATGAGGCTGGCTTTTCACCCAGGATATATACTACCTGTACAAACCTCCAGATTAGCGAGTTCATCGGTTTTACCGGTCTTGCCGCTGCCTTTGCAACCCGCACCAGCCTGCATAATTTAAGGGGGGCAATACCAAAGGATATGAATATTTTCCCTTTACATTATAATAATAATCCGCTGGCTGAAATAACATGTATTATACAACATGAGGAGCGCTATCTACGCCGCTATAATCTATATTTCTATGAACTCGTTCTGAGCTATTTTCAAAAGCTGGATCAATTGTCGGTTGAGCAATTAGTGACTTCTGGATTAAAGAATTATTATTTAGAACAGGGCTGACATATAATGTGGGCAAGCAATAACGGTAAGTAATAAAGGCTGTCATATTTGTAATGACGGATTTTTTGAGGTTTTAAATTTACCCCATCTTTAAAAAGAGGAAGAATCAATTTAATTTCATCGGCAAGCTTTTCCGGGCTTCCGGCTTTAAATCTCATTCAGCGAGGATAGAGCCTGAAGAAACGGCTACGCCAAGTAGCAACATAAGTAACGTATGGTCAGAAAAAAAGACAGTACCGCAGCAAACAGCCTCACTGCCGCTGCAACACCATCATATGACTATGTTCTGTCAGTCTCCGCCAAAAAAGTATACCGAATTAATTAAAAAACTATCTTTCTTCGCAAGAATCTCGCCAGCTGCTGCACAAGCCGGACAATCACAATATTTTGCACCAGCAGCTTTGATTTCTTTTCCATGTGCAGCCACTTCCTTCGCGTGATCTGCGCCAAATACCTGGGAACCAGTATCAGATTCTGCAAAGCTAATCAAATTTTCAATTGGCATAATATCTGCCTCAAGTTCCGTAATATATTTTTGGGTCTCTGCGATTTCCTGTTCCGTCCCAATTGCATCCAGCCATGCCTGTGCCGCCGCTTTTGTTTCACTGCTGCATGATGCAGAACCCATCATTTCTTTTGTCTTTTCAATAACATAGTTTAATACTTCTACATTCATTACTGATCCTCCTCTTTTTATTTTTGACTTCATTCTACCACATTCTGCCAAGATGTGCAATTATAAATAACAACCTTTGCATCCGTCCAATTTTTGAATAAACCCGGAGCTAACTTTATTGTATGATTCATTTAATGAAGGGCTATACTATTGATTATAAAAATCTACAGCCTTTACTCCGGTATATTCAGGATAAAGGTTCAAATAAAGGAGGTGATCCTGCATGTTATCAGAAAATAAAATACCCAATAGATTGGTTAACGAAAAATCGCCATATCTTTTACAGCACGCTTACAATCCGGTGGATTGGTACCCTTGGAGTGCGGAAGCTTTTGAAAAAGCAAAGTGTGAAGATAAGCCGATTTTCCTTTCTATTGGGTACAGCTGACAAACCTGCATATAAGTACATGTCATTGGTGCCATGTTATGGAACGGGAATCCTTTGAGGATAAAGACGTTGCCAACATGCTGAATCAATCATTTATTTCTATTAAGGTAGACCGTGAGGAACGGCCGGATATTGATTCCGTCTATATGAACGTTTGTCAGGCTCTGACCGGCAGCGGCGGCTGGCCGCTGACTATTATTATGACTCCGGATAAAAAATCCTTTTTTGCAGGCACATACTTTCCCAAGCACAGCCAATACGGACGTATCGGATTGATGGAACTGCTTGAGCAGGTATCGGATAAATGGTTGAGCGATCAAGCGTCGCTTATTCAATCTGGTGATCAAATTATCCGGGAAATAGCAAAATGGAACCAGTCAGCTTATCAAACAGAGACAACCTTGAATCAGGATTGTGTGGAGCACGCGTTAACCCTGCTCAGAAAAAGTTTTGATCATAAATACGGCGGATTCGGCATTGCCCCGAAATTCCCTTCTCCTCATAACCTGTTATTTCTTTTAAATTGTTATAAATTGGGTCTGGGGGAGGATCTGCTTCATATGGTAGAAACAACACTGGATTCCATGTATCGGGGAGGCATCTTTGATCATGCCGGATATGGTTTTTCTCGCTATGCTACAGATAAACAATGGCTGATCCCTCATTTTGAAAAAATGCTTTATGATAATGCTTTATTAGCAATTGTTTATATTGAAGCCTACCAGATCACGAAAAACCCTTTGTACCGTTATATTACAGAAGCAACATTGCAATTCATCCAAAGGGAAATGAGTCATGAAGATGGCGGCTTTTACTCAGCGCAGGATGCAGATAGTGAGGGTATCGAAGGAAGATACTACACCTGGGATTATGAAGAGATCCTTAAGCTTCTGGGTGAAACGGATGGGAGGTGGTTCTGCGAAAAATACCAGATTACAAAAGAAGGTAATTTCGAAGGTAAAAATATCATAAACAAACTTGGAATTCATGACCTGGAGATACCTGATGAGAAGACGGAGGCCGCATTAAAGATTTTAAGAGACGCACGTTGTGAAAGATTTCCGCTCCTTACCGATGACAAGGTATTAACCTCATGGAATGGGATGATGATAACGGCATTTACAAAAGCCGGATTTATTCTGAATCATCCTGAATATATCGAAACAGCAAAAAAAGCACTGGACTTTATTAATAACCGAATGACAGGAAACGGTCAAAGACTGATGGTAAGCTATCGCGATGGGGTGGCAGGCGGCATTGGTTTACTGGATGATTACGCCTATCTGTCCTGGGCCTGTCTTGAATTATATGGATGCACCGGTAATCCAGAGTATCTGGAACAAGCCACTTATCTGCTTAAGGAAATTGTAAGTCAATTTTCTGATGAATCCGGAGGCTTCTTTTTGAGTTCTACAGCCTCTGAAGAACTCATATACCGCCCTAAGGAATTTTATGATGGTGCTATACCGTCAGGTAACTCCGTTGCTGCTTACTGCATTATTAAGCTCTCCAAGCTAACCGGGGATCCTTATTGGGAGGCATTTGCCCAGAAGCAGATCAATTCCTTTTCTCCTGTCTTTGACCATCAGCCAACTGCCTGCACGTTTGCATTAAAGGCACTGGTTCAGGAGATATATCCCAGTACGGAACTGGTGTGTATTGTTCCGGATGATGCAATTGTGCTGGAATTGAGGCAGGCACTGGCAAAGCTTTATCTTCCTCAGGTAACGGTGCATATTATCACTGAAAAAAATCGGGAAGCACTGGGAAACCTCGTTCCTTATCTACGGGATTATATGGACAGAGACAACAGTAAAGCCACTTTTTATCTTTGCCGCAACAAAAGCTGTGACGCACCGGTATACGAGATAAAACATTTGATTGAAAAAATAAAATAACCGCTGTTTCATGCTCTGTATTGTTACAAGACATTAAAATGCATTACAGAGCATGATGACTTTATTTGTTGGTCAATTCGGATTTATTGAGTTCGGGCGGGACGCACATCCTTTTGTTTATTGATCCGCTCACTCAAGTCTATAATTTCTTCATCAGTCATTACATTGCCGGTGTCTTTGACTGTCACATTAAGCCTTGCCATCCATTCGTCATTGAAAATTTGTGATTGTTGTGCTATAAGAATATTACCCACCAAATCTTCAATTCTTGCTATATGCCATAAATGCCATGCGATGGTTTCATCTTTTGCGGTAGGCATCACACTATAATCTTCGTCTGCCAATCCATCCAATACATCATCACAAAATGTGGGAACGTTGCTGGATGAAACCTTACTTGTGTGTGTAATTGCGTGAATCTGGAGTGCCGATTCAACCGCCGAATCAAAAGTCAACAAAACAGCCCTTAAAATGATCATTAACCATGCCCGTAGCCTGCATAAATGAATAGATGATGGTTGAGCCGACGAATTTGAATCCCATCTTTTTCAAATCCTTGCTTATCTTATCGGAGATTGCGGTGGTTGCGGGAATATCCTCAATTGCGTCCCAATGCCCCGTAATCGGCTTATAGTCCACATATTCCCATATAAATTTGTCGAAACTTCCGTACTTTTCTATAATCCCCAGGAATAACTTGGCATTATTCACAGCCGCATTAATTTTCAGGCGATTCCTTATTATCCCCTCATTTTTCATGAGTTCTTCTATTTTCGCGTCGCTGTAAAGGGCTACTTTATAAGGGTCAAATCCGTCAAAAGCTTCCCGGTATGCCTCTCTCTTTTTCAGTACGGTTATCCATGAAAGCCCGGCCTGCGCACCTTCTAATATCAGCATTTCAAACAGCTTAACATCATCATGTACGGGCCGTCCCCATTCATTATCATGATAGTCTATGTAGATGGGGGAATCTCCAAAGCATCTGATTTTTTTATTCTCCATAAGTTAAAATCCTCTCGTGCATTATCTAATCTTATCGCTTGTCTGTTTCTATCCACTATACAATTGCAATCGGATTTATGATAATTCTCCTTCTTATTTTTTCATGCTGCTCTAAGTATAGCAGATGTAATATGACAACAGTGCTGCACATTATAAGTATTTTAACGGGAACAGCCACAATTTCCATTTAGTATATACTATGCGTCTTAAAAATTAAAAAAATAGTACGAATACAACTGATTTTGGTATAATTGAGTTGTCTGAAAAAATATTACAAACAGGAAGACTGATGTTATGAATAAAAGTATAACACATGAAAACCCGAATGATAACCCGATTTTTTATAAGATTTTATGTTTCTTCAACCTTAAAAACATCCAAAGCCTATAAGAAGAGGGGCATTCCGAAATCTATACACAGGCAATTAATAAACCGTTTTGCACGTTGGTATACGATATATGTATCTTGGTAGTTACCCCATTGTAATATGTGGGAGTTGTAAATATACTGAAAAGCAGGTGATGTGATGATTATAAAACTCGAACAGGATTTATCCCGCAAGGATATAGAAGTCCTTATTAAATATGCGAGTATAAATAAGGCTGTTGAGCGTATTACTATGTTTCTTCAATCGGTGGATACATGCATTAAGTGCAATATGGATGGCAGCGAAAAGCTTGTGAACGCTTCTGAAATTTATTATATTGAAAGCGTTGATAAAAGGACATTTGTGTATTGTGAGAAATGCGTTTACAGAACTGAGCACCGCTTGTATCAATTAGCGGAAGATTTAAGCCGTTCTGGATTTGTTCAGATAAGTAAATCCTGTGTTTTGAATGTTAATGTGCTGGATGAGATTAAGCCGTTGTTGAACAGCCGGATGGAAGCGACGTTAATAAATGGTGAGCATCTTTATGTAACACGAAAATATCTTGATAACATAAAACAGGCGTTACAAGGAGGGCTGTAAGGATGAAAAGGTTTCTTGTAAATATTATGGCTTCAACCGGTATTACGCTTGTTACCCTCGCAAGCGTCGGTACGTTATCCAACGCGAGATTCCTGTTTATCAGCAGCGTATTTCAATCTCTCGGAGCAAATATTATGATAAATTTGGGCTTTCTTTTGACAAGAAAATTTGAGAGCAGCTATGCCGCATTGGAGATTACGCTTGACATTGGCTATACCATAATCATCCTTATTATCTTTGGAACTGTTTTCGATTGGTTCACAAACGGTACGCCGCTATTGATACTTGTAATTATGGCTGTGCTTATTTACTCATTGGGATTACTTATAGGTCTGTTCCGTATGCGGGAGGATATTAACGCCATCAACAAATTATTAAGAAAACGCAATAACAAGTCTAACAGCAGGAGATAGAGCATTGAAAACTATTTTGAAAGCAGAAAACGTAACAAAGGAGTATGGGAAAGAAAAAGTTGTCAAAGGCATTTCACTTGATGTTTATGAAGATACGTTTACCGTAATTCTCGGCCCCAGCGGTTCAGGAAAATCCACTTTATTAAATATTCTTTCCGGTTTGATCCGACCTACTGCTGGAACGGTGCAGTATGAGGATACGATTGTTTCAAGTTTTTCGGAAGCACAACTTGCTGATTGGAAACGCGCCGAGGTTGGTAATGTGTTTCAAAACTATCTACTCTTAAACAATCTGACTGCCGAGGAAAATATTAAAATTGGCATTCCCCCCGATAAACCGCCGCTTGCTATTGACAGACTGACCCGGATACTTGAAATTGACGGTATTCTGGACAAATTTCCTGCACAGCTCTCCGGTGGGCAGCAGCAGCGTATCGCCATTGCGCGGGCTGTTATTAAAGGCCCCCGCCTACTGTTTTGCGATGAGGCGACCGGTTCGCTGGACGAGACTAACAGTAAAAAAGTGATTGAGCTTCTTCATAGCTTAAAATCCACCTTTGGTGTGACGATTCTGTTTACCTCGCATAACGGACAGATTGCGGAAACGGCTGATCGGGTATTAACTATCAAAGACGGATTTCTTCACACCGATATGATTAACGAAAATCCCATATCGGCTGGCGATATTGCATGGGGGTAAAACATGGGACTTTTATATAAGCAATTACTGAAACAGATTGCCCGCTGTAAAATCTTTGTGGTGCTTTTACTTCTTCTCACTATGCTTACATCACTTTCGTTTTTCTTTGTAATTTTCTCCATTGACGGGAACATGGACATATTGAACACTTTGCCGGACTTAACGGAAAATCAGCAATTATACAGAAACGCGCTTAAAACCAATACAACGCTTGCATACGCCTTTTTTGTTTCGCTGGCCGGCCTCACCGCTTTTGTTTTTGTGATGTTCTTTTATCGGTTCTACCGCTCTAACAGAAAGCAAATCGGATGTATAAAATCGCTGGGGTTCAAGGACAGCGCCCTGCGTACCTGTTTCATCGCATTTGTAACTGTTCTTTCTATCGCTGGAGCCGTATTGGGTCTGATCGGAGGGTATTTCCTTTCCAGCGTCTTGATTAACGCTAACACACGAACATATTCGGTAACGGGGCTTATTAAAGGAGTTAGCTTATCAAATCTAATCGCCGGCCTTGCGGGTTCAACCGTCACTTTCTGTATCACTGCTTTTCTCTGTTATTCTTTTGTTCGGGGAAAAGAGCCGGGAGTCTTGATTGCCGGAAACCAAAATTACACCCGCTTTTCCTTTGTGCTGCGGGCCGCAAATAAAATCAGCGGAATTATTCCCGTCAAGAACAAATTTCCGCTGCGTATTGCCCTGCGTAAACCTCATGCCGTTTTGATGATTTTTGCTGCCGCTATGTCTTTCTGCGTTTGCATGATTTTGGGGCGGTCACTAAATATCAGCAGTCAAAGCGTATTTGATTCCCAAACCTTGGGTCACAATTACGCATATGACACAACATATTCCGAATATCAGATAAATCCTGCACTGCAAAACGCGGTCATGTACCTCGACAGTCCGGTAATGCTAAATATTGGAAGCTATGATATAGAGCAAATAATAATTGGCCTGTATAATTTGAATCGTGTGTATGAATTACAAAATATCAATGGCGACATGCTTCCATTACCGGAAAAAGGTACAGTCTATATCAATCCCGGCCTTTCGGAAATTTATGGCGTGAATGTACGCTGATTACCGATATTGCAGGGGAGACGTATACCTTTATCGTTGTGGAAATTGCCGCTAATGCGAAATCCGCAAGTATTTATATAGATGCAAATGAATTGACGGAAATATTAGAGGTTCAAGCCGGTACTTATAATGGCATATTGAGCATGGCAGAAATGGCCGATGGTGCTGCCATAACAAAGGCTCAGCGAATTGATAACTTGAATAGAAGCGCCGTTTCAAATAGCATCAGCGCCATAATCAATCAGGTTACAGGCGGTATTGTGGGGGCTATTCTAATATTCCTTGCTCTGTACGTTAATTTTCAAGATAATACCCGCGACATGCTGATATTGTACATAATGGGGTATCAAATAAAGAATATCCGCAATTTATTGATTGACGTTTACAGGCCGATCGTATGGATGGCATTCTTATTAACGATCGGACCCAGTATTCTATTGGCAGGCTCAATACAAAAATCGTTGTCTATCTCTACCAATGATTATATGCCGTTTAGAACGAATATCATTGTAGTTTTGATGATTTTTGTCTTACTAAATATCATATACTGGTTGGTACAGGTCATGTTTGGACTTGGCATTAGGCGCACGATAGTGAGAGAAGAAATATCAGAAACGATATATGCAGAATAGCTTGGAGGAATTCCTCCATAGCCTCTATAAATAATCCAATACCAATCGCTTGATATCCGGGTGGTAATCCTCCAGCCGCACCATTTCTTCAATCAAATATTGCTCCAACTCTTCCGTTCGCGGATAACGCATGATACACCGTAAGACATGATGATAAAGAACACCGTTATGGGGCTGTCCCATAAAAAACTGCCCTGCCTCAATGCCCCTTGGTGACTTAAGCGCCGACAATGCCGACATCAAATGGCAGTCGGATATGCATTTGCCAGCCCTTGGGTATCCAATGGAAGTGTAATTTCTGAGGATGTGGAGAGCATCTCCTGCTGCAGCCGATTCATCTGGTCAGCCCCCAATGTCCATCTCCTACCGCCTTGATTCCGTTGAAGACGTTTTTCTGCCAATTTCTTCTGTTCACGTTCTGTCAGCTGCAAATCCTCACCGGAAAACCTCATATCACCCATCCGGTATTCAATGGCAAAGTCCTTTCCCTGTCCATCCAGCTGCCTCCGATACGGCAAGGTTCCTGGCTTGATAACCAAGGCATTCACATCCTGACTGTCTACAGCGGCAGCCAAGGCTTTATGATGCCCATCCAGCAAAGTAGTCAGATAGTCGTCCATATAATATGCAACTGCCCGGCATCCGGGATGCTGCCGATAATATTCCACCCGCTCTTTGATGCATTTTCCTGCTGGTTCTGATGCAATTGTAAAATAAGGGCGGAGATTTCCCCATTCTCCATCGCCATATTGAGGGGTACGCCGAGTTTTATTCCGCGGAGCTTTCCGAAAAGGTTATTCGCGGTATGACGGAAAATGCGTTGAAAGGCAAATACAACGGCGGTTCTGTGCCACTAGGCTATGTTGTCAACGATGAGCATTCAGATATAGAGGTGCTCGGTGCAGGTAAACCTTGAGCCGTAGCTTCCATACGGATAAGCTCCTTTTTATTGTGGTTGCAGGCTGTTCGCACCCTACTCCCGCTTGATTCAATGGCAAAACTGATGCGGTCATCTTTAGCGGTGGGGATATTTAAAATTGGCCTTTTTGATATGACAAAAATTACTCCCTGTAATTATAATGACCCGATCAAGATTCCAGTTCTCATCTAACAGATGACTGGGGCGGTAATATAACATCATTAACTATTACTCCGAAGCCTTACCGCTCAGCATAAACGCAATAATCTGATCCCGGTCATCTGCATCTTCGATATACAATTCTAATTCTCTGACATACCCATTAGAGAAAACTCCAGCAAGGGACAGATACTGAGCCAGCCTTGACTTTAAATTAATTTTATCGCCTTCCTTAGAAACCAGTTCGACGTTTCCTTTGCACTTATTAATAAGTTCAAACAGTCCTTCAATATTAGAAACATTTTCAAGTGTCATAAATCTCCTCCTGCTTTGCTGCATAACATAATGATTATGATTCAGCGAATTTGACAACTACCTTCATATAATTCCCCGGATTCTTTTCAATATCAATGATAGTCTCTGGTGCTTCTTCAAGAGAAACTACCTTGGTTAGAATCTTGTTCATATCAACTCGTCTGGTCCGAATCAGCTCCAATGCTTCTTCGAACTCTCCGGCACTGGTTCTGGCACCACGGATGTCTATCTCTTTCTTTGTGATTAAATCCGTAGGAATAGAAGTCTCAGTCTTAGGCCATCCGGTCAAGGTGATACGACCGGCATTTGCAACATAATCCAGGGCGTTTCTGATTGCTACATTGGCTCCGGAACATTCCATGACCTGCTGTGCCATTTCACCACCAGTGATCTCAGTAATTCTGGCAGCAGCATCATCACTGGCAGAATTTACGACATATTCAATTCCAAGCGATTTTGCAAAGTCAAGCCGCTCCTGGACGAGATCAAGCAATATCGCATGCCCGCCATACGCCTGTGCGATCATTCCGGCTACCAGACCAATCGGCCCTGCCCCAATGATTGCACAATACTCTCCGCGCTTAAAACCCCCCCGGTGAATGCCATGCAGTGATATCGTCAGCGGCTCAGCCATCGCCGCCTCTTCCCAGGTCATACCATCGGGAATCTTTACCAACAGATCAGCCGGATGAGTGAAATACTCCGCCATACCGCCGTCCACATGCACACCAAGCACCTGCAGGCTGGTGCAGCAATTGGTTCGGCCGATACTGCAGGGATAACAGTGCCCGCAGTAAATATAGGGATCTACAACAACTCTGTCACCAACCTTGACACCTTTCTTGTTGTTTGCCGGAATTTTCTCAACGATACCAGCCAACTCATGTCCGATCACCCGAGGATAGGAAACCAGACCATTCGTGCCGCGAAAAGCCCCGATATCACTGCCGCAAATACCGGCCGTTACAATCCGGATCAGCGCCTCATTTTCGCCTGGTACCGGTTTTTCGATGTCTATACAGGCTATTTTCCATGGTTTCTCAATTTTAATTGCTTTCATAGTACGCACCTCACACTTTATCAAAACGCTTTAATCTGCTCCCACACTTCTTCAATTACCGGGATACCATTTTTGAGATTATCTTTTCTGGTTTCGATCTCGATCTCTCCGGGATAGAATACCTTGCCGCCTTCTGTCACCGGTACTGAAGAATGAATATCCGCAATCAACTCATCAACAATCGCATCGGTAACTTCTGTGCTCTGAAACTTACCCGGATCAATCGCAATCATAATTTGCGAAAGGCCAACTTCATCACCAAAAGTACCAATCTTCTGCACTGAATTGGCATTCGTCAGTACCGTCGAAATCAAATCAAGCAAAATGGAGATACCGCTGCCTTTCCAGTAGCCCATCGGCAGGATACGCCAGCTTTTTTCGATCGCCGCCGGATCGGTTGTCAGATTACCGTCCTCATCATATCCGCCGGGAACCGGAAGCTGTGTACCTTTCAGTTTTGCCTCCTCAATCTTGCCATAGGAGAACTGGGATACCGCACAATCGACTACTACGTGTTCCCTATTTGACTTGGGAACCGCAAAAATAAAGGGGTTATTGCCGAGCTTCTTATCTTTGCCGCCCCAGGCCGGCATATTCGGCTGGGTGTTGGACCAGCAGATACCGATGCAGCCGTTATCTGCTGCCTGCCAGCCATATGTACCGCCGCGCATCCAATGGTTGTTATTGCCAAGTGCCACAACTCCGACACCATGCTGTTTTGCCAGTGTGCAGGCACGTTCCATGGCGATTCTGGCATTTAATGGACCAAAGCCCCGTTTGCCGTTCCAGCGTTCCAGCGCACCATTTGCGTACGTGCATTCTGCAATATTATCTGGCTTGATTTCGCCCTTATCCAGGTAGGAGACTACTCTGGGAAATCGATTGATACCATGACTATAGATGCCATCCAGACTATTCTGGGCAAAAACGGTGGCGCCATCCTCTGCCAGCTTCTCATCGAATCCCCGGCTGACAAGTACTCGTTTAAATTCATTTAGAAGTTCCTGATAGGAAACTCTCATCATCAATACTCCTCATCTACATATATTCTAGAACCCGAATTTACACCGGGCTTGCAACATTCAGATAAGAACATAATTCTTCAATACAGGCAGCCTTATCTGCTTCAGTAATGGTTCTCTGGAACATATACTCAAAAATAACATCCATCTGTGCGACTAACATCAGCATACCCGGCACCGTATTGAGCCCATTCGATTTGGCCTTTGCAATCGTATCTGACAGTGGGGGATTGATAATGCAGTCAAATATCGTTGCTGTTTTCGGCATCCGGTCAATAAATCCCAAATAATCATGGCGATAGGGGAAACCGCTCATCCCCAACGGGGTAAGATTGGCAAACAGTTCGCACTGCTCCGCAGCCTGATCAAGCGAGGATTGATCCGTACCAATGACTTCAACTTCGGCAGCACTATGCTCCTGCAAAATCCGGGCGATAGATTCCGCCTTTTCCGGCGTACGGTTGGCAATATATAACTTCTTCACATTCTGCTGTGACAGCTCATATGCAACAACTCCGCTAATGCCGCCGGAACCATACATCAGGGCATTTATGCCGCCCAGTTTGGCACCGCCGTCCAGCAATGCCCGAACCGCCCCTTTGCCATCCATGCCGGCACCATGGCTGCCCTTTTCGTCAAAACGGATTGCATTGACCGAATGGAACAGTCTGGATGTCTCATCCACATCATCCAGCAGGTCGACAAAATCACCCTTGTGCGGCATCGTCGGACAGACATAATGGATTCCCATCAGATGACAGGCTGTAATAAATTCCGGCAACAGCCCTTTTTTTATCTCACACGGGAGCATGATCGCGTTCATATCTAAACGCTCAAATAGTTTATTATAGCACCGTGGTGCATTTGTTTTTCCGATAGGATCGCCGACATTAAGTACCAGCTCCGTTTCGAGATTGATCTTTAAATTCTCAAATTTCAACATTTGCAGTTATCCTTTCTTTGCTCCACCAAGATAAACATTGGTAAGTACGTCGCTCTGCAGAAATTCACTGCCCGATCCGCTCATAACAATCGATCCTGTGTTCATCAAATATGTCCGGTCACTGATCTTTAATGCCATCTTTGCGTTCTGTTCAACAAGCAATACTGTTATGCCCATATCGTGAACTTTCTTAATTACATTAAATACTTCGGCAACGATCAGTGGTGCCAGACCCATCGACGGCTCATCTAACATCAGCAGCTCAGGATCCGACATAATCGCACGCCCTACTGCAAGCATTTGCTGTTCACCACCGGAAAGTGTTCCGCCAAGTTGGGTTCTTCGCTCGTACAACCGGGGGAAAACTTCATAAACCATATCCAGAAGTTCCTTATCCCGCGATTTTTCCCGTTTGCGAAAGAAAGTTCCAATATCCAGATTATCTTCTACCGATACATCAACAAAAATCTTACGTCCTTCCGGTACCAGCGAGATGCCTGACGGCACAATCTCATGGCTTTTCTTTCCGACCAGCTCCTGCCCTTTGAACTGAATGCTGCCGCTCTCGATGGTTACCATTCCCAGGACCGATTTCATCAGGGTTGACTTACCTGCACCATTAGCGCCAAGGAGGGAAACTATCTCACCTTTATAGATATCCAGGCTAATCCCCTTGAGAGCCTTAATATTTCCATAGGAAGATACAAGGTCGGTGACTTTTAACATTGGTTCTGCCATACTTATCATCGCTCCTTCCCAGATACGCTTCTATTACGTCACTATTGCTCTGAATCTCGGCAGCACTGCCATCAGCAATCTTGCGGCCAAAATTGATTACCGTGATATTTTCGGAGATCCCCATGACCAGTTCCATATCATGCTCGACCAGCAGAACAGCCAGATGATAGGTATCCCTTATTTTGCGGATCGTCGCTACCAGCTCTTCTTTCTCCTGAGAGTTCATGCCGGCAGCCGGTTCATCAAGCAGCAAAAGCTTTGGCGAAGTAGCCAGCGCCCGGCCGATTTCCAACAGTCGTTGATGACCATACGGAATATTGCAGGCTGCCAGATTCATCACATCTTCCAGGCCAAGAAAGCGAAGGATTTCGATGCTTTTTTCTCTCGTTTCCTCTTCTTCCCGCCTACACTTCCGCGGTTTAAAGATAATATTAACCATACCGGTCTTGGTCTTACAGTGAAATCCTGTCATAACATTTTCAAGTACGGTTGCCGATTTAAACAGACGGATATTTTGAAAGGTTCTGGCAATCCCAAGCTCCACAATCTGATGTGATTTGATGCCACAGATACTTTTGCCATCGAACATAATATCGCCGCCAGATACCTGATAAGCACCGGTGATCATATTAAAAACCGTTGTTTTGCCGGCACCATTGGGGCCGATCAATGCACATATTTGACTTTCATCAACTTTCAGGCTGACACTATCAACAGCAGACAGACCGCCAAATTTCTTTGATATTTCTTTTAATTCAAGAATTGCCATTGGTCTCACCCCTTTTCTGCCGCAGCTTGTTTTTTATGAAACGATTGCAGAAGTTTCTGAATGTATGGATAAAGACCACCCGGGAAGCGCAGGATAACAATTAGCAAAACGACACCGTATATTACCAGCCGCCAGTCACCGAGGAACCGGAGTGCTTCCGGCAAAACCTGCATAATAATACCCCCCAGTACCGGACCTGCGACAGTTCCGAAACCTCCAACAATAGCAGTCCAGAGAATAACGCTGGAAACATTATTGGTAAATGTATCCGGACTGACATATTTGATCATCATGGCATACAGACAGCCTGCTATGCCACAATAAATTGCGCTGAGTACAAACGCCCTGATTTTGTAGCCGGTAACATTAATCCCGGTCAGTTCCGCTGCTTCATTGTCTTCACGGACAGCAACAAAGGCACGGCCGGTTCTGGTATGGATGATAATGTTCTGGTAGAGCAGTCCTAAAACTACAAAGACCATAATCAGAAAATAATACTTTTTTAATGTATCAAACGTAAATCCAAAGATAACCGGGCTTTCAATCCCCAGGATTCCTGCAGTTCCATTGGTAACTGGGGTCCAGTTGATCATAACAATCCTGACCACCTCGCCAAACCCCATCGTCAGCAGCGCAAGATAGGATCCCTTTACCTTCAGCGCTGGTACTGCTAAAACAACACCGAACAATGCTGTAATCAGCACCGAGATAACCATACAGGTAAAAAACTGCATTCCCGCTCTGGTATTTAACAGTGCGGTGGTATAGGCGCCAACTCCAAAAAATGCTGCCTGACCGAGCGAGAGCTGCCCGGTAAAACCGGTCAGCACATTGATACTTGTACCCAGGATGATATAAATACAAATCATATTAACAATCTGCATAATATACATGTTCGGAGTTAAAACCGGAATAATCATTATCAATGCTGCAGCAATCAAGATCTTCAAAAAATTACTGTTTTTTGTTTTCTTCATCGTCCCACTCCCTTTACAGTTTATTTTCAATCTTCTTGTTCAGAAGTCCGGTCGGTTTCAAAAAAAGAACCACAAAAAGAATGAGGAAAGAATAGGCATCTCTGTATGCAGTTGAAATATAAGCAGCACCAACTGCCTCAACTACACCAAGAATAACACCGCCAAGGAGTGCTCCCCACAGATTTCCGATGCCGCCCAGAATTGCTGCTGCAAAGGCCTTCATGCCGATCGTTGCGCTCATATCAATCCGGGCATAGGTGAGTGGGGCAATCATAATACCAGCAACTGCGGCAAGCGCAGCACTGATACCAAAGGTCAGAAAACGCATATAGGTTACATTAATTCCCATCATCGCCGCGCCTTCCGGGTCAGAGCTTGCCAACTGCATACACTTGCCAACCTTCACCCGGGTAAAAAACAGGTGCAGGCCGGTAATAATAGCCAGTGAAATCAAGATAATTCCGATACTTTGCGGGGTAATGGTAAAGTTTCCGATCCGAATGAGGGTCTGGGGAAACATACTGGGGAATAGTTGTGGGCTGGTTCCCCATATAACCATACCGGTATTGCGAAGAACGTAGGATACGCCAACTGTTGCAATTAATAGATTGACAAAGGATGAAAATTTAACCTTCCGCAGAATAATTCGTTCAAGCAAAAATCCGAGCACAGAGGCACAGGCAATACCAAGCAATATGGCGATGTAGAAGGGAACCCCCATCTTTATAAAAGTCAACGTAATAAAGGTACCGATCATCATCGTATCACCATGCGCAAAATTCAGCATGCCCAGCGATTTATATACCATTGTAACGCCCACTGCCATGAGTGCGTACAGACTTCCATTGGTTAAACCGTTCAATATCTGTTGAAAAAACATTTGTGCTACCTCCTTTTCAGAAAGCTTAATCAACTATCAGTCCTTGATGATGATGTGTTCACCATTTTCGATTGTGATAATCAGCAGTTCCTTATCCATACGCCCTGTCTCATCAAAGGTCGTGACACCAGTTACCCCATTCCAGCTTGTGGAGGCAATATATTCATTTAAAACTTCACCATTCGTATAATCCTTACCATCAGCAATACAACGCTCAACGGCATCTTTAATTACATAGACCGCGTCATAAGACTGTGGTGCATTCTGGTCGTAGCCCTGGCCGTAAAGTTCTGTGTATTTCTTATCAAACTCCTGCACCTTCTCATCGGGATTGGCCGCGTCAAAAGCGGTATCGATCATAATACCATTGACAGCATCGCCACCCAGATTGGTAAGCTCCGGTGAATTATATCCCTGTCCGATAATCGGATAGCTGATTCCATACTGCTGCATCTGTTTACAGATCATTGCCACCTCAGTATGATAACCCCAGAAGATTAAGAAATCAGGATCAGCTTTCTGCATCTTGCCAAGCACAACAGAAAAGTCCGTATCACCAGCATTGTATACTTCATTTGCAAGCATTTCCAGGTTATAAGTTCCGCAGACATCGCTGGCAATCTTGTAGCCGCCGGTACCAAAGTCAGACGATTCATAAAGAATGCCAAATGTTTTAGCACCATGTTCTTTGGCCATGTACTTCATAATATTTCTCATATGCAGTTCGTCTGTCGCTGTCATCTGATAAATATACTGGTTTCCGCTCTGCGTTACCGCAACATTAGAGGAGGCCGGTGTGATCTGTGGGATTTTTGCTGCCTTTGTAATCTCCATGTTAGCCAGCGTACAAGAGGAAGCCTGGGCACCAATCACTGTCTGCACCTTATCCTGCTCAACCAGTTTCTGCATTGCCGTAACGGAGTTGGCCGGAACCCCTTCATCATCAACCTCAGCCAAAACAATCTTGATACTACCGTTAATGCCGCCGGATTCATTGATTTCACTCACTGCCATTTCAGTTGCATTCTTCAGAATCTGACCGGAGACTGCCGAGGAACCGGAAAGCGGGCAGATCAGCCCCAGTGTAAAGATATCATCCCCGCTTACTGATGCTGTGCTTGATTTAGTTGTGTTCTCCGCTGCCGCCCCGCTTGTATCTGTTTTAACATTACCTGTCACCGTGCCGGAAGTACCGCATCCTGCCAATACCCCTGCTGTTAATAGTGCCATCCACCATAAGAATACCTTCTTCATATAAATCTCCTTTCTTCTGTTTATCATTAACCGGCGATTTCACCAGTAATCTTTAAAAACGCATCAATGTCTGCATATGTATGGCAGTGCAATGGTGAAACTCTGACAATTCCGGACTTGCCAATCGAATTTACCTGACGGGCGGAATACAGACTGGCATCGGTACGTTCATGTACGATCACCCCTTTCGCTTCATAAGCCCTGGCAGCTTCCGCGCAGGTCAGCTTGTCAAATACGATCGGAACAATTAAGTCACGCATGGTCAAATCATCCATATTAACCGCTACGTCAACACCATCCATATCAAGAAGTCCTTTCACTTCGTCAGAACCATGCAGCAATCTGTAAAGCAGTGCCCGCTCATGGAGCATGATTTTGTTCATTCCCTCTACATACTGTTCTCTTCTGCTCTTGCTGTCGTTAAGCTGTTCACCGATCCAGCACACATAATTAAAGATTGCACTCAGCATGGCATACATTCCCGGTGCACATCCGCCCATCTCCCAGTTGCTCTGTTTTTCCTGAATCAGCTTACGATGCGGCAGGTTCATCACACGGTCCGAGAGCCAGCCTGCACCAAGACCTCTGACGCCGCCAAACTTATATGGCGCAAAGTTCACGCAGTCAAGTCCCCAGTTCTTCATATCTGTAAGTCCATGAGGTGTGTGCTGCACGGAGTCACAGATGACAAACAGATCCGGTTTGATTTTTCTTGCCTCACGGGCAATGGTTTCAATATCCAAAACAGCACCGGTAATATTGGATGTCATGATTACACTCAGCAGACAGGTGTCCTTATCAATGAGTTTGATTACTTCTTCCGGATTAATGGTTCCGGTCTTTGGATTGGTTTTGGCAACGCGTAATTCCTTGCCATATTTTTCAGCAGGAACTGCACATCCGTCAAATGCCGATGGATGTTCCAGTGATGTCGTCACCACGTTAGTTCCCGGTACGTTCGCAATAATTGTTTCTGATACATCAAACAAAATGATCGAAGCTGTCATCGAAGTTACAATACATCCACCCTCGGCATTAAACATCGTGGAAATATCCTCGCAAGCCTTGGTCCGCAGCGAATCCAGATAATCAGAAGCCGCACCGCCGTGTCCGCCGCAGTTAGGAAGATTGTCAGCATCCTGAAGTGCCTTGCTGGCTGCTTTTAATCGGAAAGAACCACCTGAATTATCAAAGAACAATCGTTTCGTATTCGTAAATGGATCTTCATCAACAAAATAATACATATCCCGGATCTTAGCAGTTAATTCTGCCGGCATTAACTCACCGTTTTTAATCTTGTCATTCATTTCATATTCCTCTCTTATTTACATTTAATTGTGCAAAAACAGCCTTACAAGCAAGCTTGACAGCTGCTTTGGCACATGCTTTCCCGCCGTCCTTAACTGTTACGTATTAATCAAAAACCACCTGGCCATGATCAAATATGATCTTGCCGTCCAGTTCTATCGTCGGATCCTTAAACATCATATCAATGTGCAGGATAAAGTCCTGATTATCGGTTTCGTTGTTTCCGATAGCACAGTGAACGTATCCGCTGCATCCCTCATCCTCCAGCATCCTTCCGCACAGCGAAGCATCAGGGTTAAGGCCAATACCAATCTCACCGACCCGGTACATTCTCGGATCATAAACCTTAGCAAGCTCTGCCGCAAACAATTCTGCTTCTGCGCCGCCTTCGATCTTTGTTACGAAGCTGTTTTCCACATAAATAGTAATTGGTTCTTTAAGAAGTCCCAATGCCGGGTGTGTAATACTTCCGTCAACCACAATCTTGCCATGAGCGGTTCCAGGAATTGCTCCGGATGCCATTTCAATATCCGGCGGGGAGCAGGTCTCGCCGGGATTACGAACCATACCGTACTGCGGAAATAATTTGTGTCCTTTAATGCTTGCATAGTAATCGGTACCGGCTTCCGATGTGATGTGGATCTGATCGCCGTCTCTCATTGCTTTAAGCATCTGATTAACATATTTTTTATTCGCCTCAAAATCGGTGTAAAGACCACCTCTCTCAAGCATTTCAACGCTGTAATCGCAGCAGTTTAAATCTCTGGCACCGGCAGCACACGCGTCTCTTCTGGCATGGCTATGTGAAAGTGAGAATTTTGTGGCACGAAATATGACATCCGCTTTCAGCATTGCAGCAGCTACAAGCGCGGTTGGCTCCTCTCCATGCATCTTTCTTGATTCCATCATGATTAAGGACTTGTTTGGAAATTCCTCTGCTGCATCCCAGAGAGCCATACCGATTTCAAGACTATCCGTATCAGTAACAATCAGAATATTCTCCTCCGGTTGACAGTTGCTGCAGATTGTCAAAAGTCGTCTGCAAGCCTCATAGATCTTCTTCTTTGCCATTTTGAAATTCCTCCTCTTGTTTCATTTTAAGATTTTTTGATTGCTTTATATAACAAAGGCGTTCAACCTTAGTTACTCGTGTAACTCAACGATAAAAAAATTATTCCATTTCTTTTTTATTTAATTTTTCTATCAAAAGTGTATTTGTCAACAATTTACTATGCATATTGCACTCGTCATGAAGTTATAATATCACACTTGAAAACTCGTGTATATAGTTTTTTAAAATTTTTCTCTCAGGCACTTTCACGCACTGAGAGAGATACATTTATAAACTCATCCCCGGGGCATTCTCCACCTATCAGTTTAAGCATCGTATCGACCAGCTTTTCAGAAAAATCCTCTTTTGAGAAGTCAATACTGGTAAGCGGCGGTGATATCATCTCGGACAGGTAGGTATTATCCATGCCGACAACCGCGAGATCTTCTGGTATCTGCAAACCAAGCTTTTTAACGTACTGCATGATATACGCAGCGAGATAATCATCGCCAGCCACAATAGCAGTCGGACGTTCTTTAGGATCGTTGGCATAAACAAGGTCAAAAACAGTTGATACAATATCTTCCATCGTATCGGTATTACGGCAGACATATGCCTCCTTATAGGTCAGACCATTATGCTCTAATGCCTCCTTATAAGCCCGCTCCCGATAACTTTTCTCCAGATTCATATTGTATCTGAGCGGCGGCACCAAGATGATCTTCTGATGACCCCGGACAGCCAGATAACTGACTGTTTTCATAACTCCGCCATAAATGTCGGGGGCAACTGTCACGATATTGGGCTCTAAAAAACTATAATCCCTGGTCTTGTACAGAGCGATCGGAATGCCGGCACTGGCGATCTGGTTCAACTGTGTTGCCGTATACCTGTTCGACAGCATAAACACGCCGTCAAATCGGCCCTCAATCAACATCTGAATAAAATCATCGCCATCACGGCTATAGCAGTGAGACACAAAATATCCCTTATCAAAAAACATCTTCTCAGCGATCTCCAGCCAGTCATTACGAAGATTATCGCAGACGAAAGCAATCTGCATCGATTTGTTCGTCTTCAAACTCCGGGCATGCAGATTGGGGCGGTACTGTAATTCCTTGATCGCATTTCTGACTGCCAGGGTCTTCTCTTCGCTGACAAATTTGGTCTGATTAATTACATAGGATACTACTGCCGGCGAGACCCCCGCCAACTTTGCGACATCATTTCGTGTAATATTCTTGCTCAATGTTTTCTCATCTTTCTTTTTTTATGTCATCAGTTACCTGTATTTCTATCAATTTAATACTATAAATTCTTACGGCTTTTGTCAACAATGCTTTTACACAATATGGTTAATTTGACAAAATAGGAGGCCAGGATGATGCCCAGCACGATCGCGCCCGCCTGAACCAGCACCTGGTTGGAAGACATGCCGAATTCCGGATAGCGCCCCTGTATCAAAAAGTACATCGTGTAATAAAGATCGCCGCCCGGTATCTCCGGAATCAGCATCGGTACCAGTAAAAGGATCACCGGCGTTTTAAATTTTCGTGCCAGGATCTCACTGAGCGTTGCCACAAACAGGCTGGCCGCCAAAAGCCCGATAAACATGCCGTAGCCCTGGTTCATACAGATTAAATAAACCAACCAGCCGCTGCCGCTGCCTAATGCAATTGCGGCTAAGGTTCGGTCACAGACCCCAAACAGCACCGCGAAGCCGACTGAACCAAGCATTCCCATCACCACCTGAGTCAGATTCATACACCACCTCCAAGCAGTAAGACAACGGTAAAACCAACGGCTACGGCAATTGCCTTAAGCAATGCTTCACTTATATTGAGAAGGCCGCTGATCATATCGCCATTAATCATATCCCGCAGTGAGGTTGTCAGCTGGATACCCGGAATGACTAACATAATGTTGCCAATCATGATCTTATCTGCATGCACGCCAATGCCTGCCCCCACCAACAGAACAACTGCCACGGCCGTAATGGCACTGCAAATCATGTTCTGGATAATACTGTTCAATTTAAGGACTGCGCTTACCTGAAGAGTTGCAAACAAAACTATTCCCGAAAGAGCCGCTGCCAGACTATCCTGCCATATGCCGCCGAAAAAAACCGATAATGATGCCGAAATCAGCATATACATTGCAAGCCTGAGCAGGGCTGAAGCTGGTTTTGTATTCTTAATTGCTTCAATTTGCTGCCGAAAATCGGCTAGTGTTACCGGTCTGGCACAGATCTTACGGGATAATGCATTGACCTGTGCCACCTTTCCCAGGTCTGTATCCCGTTTTTTAATCCGTCTGGTCTGGGTGATGGGCTGTCTTGCAGGTGTTATAGCGGTTACAACGATGCTGGATGTAATCGTAAATACATCCGACCGGACAAAACCATAAGCCTTGCAAAGACGTGTAATCGTATCCTCGACACGACTCACTTCGGCACCATGCATGAGCAGCAGTTCACCAATATCCAAGATTGCATATAAACAGCAATTCCTCTCTTCATTATTTATTTCTGATAACTTTCCATCCATGTATGCCATCTCATCCATTAAATTAATTTATGTATTTTCAAACATTATAACCACACCAGTTACTCGTGTCAATAGTAATTTTATTCCTTCTTCTTTTTTTCCCATCCCCCTGGCGGAGTTCAAACAGTTCAGGAGGCTATGGAAGAAGCTAAAAGGAACTATGGCATTCGGTTTAATGGACAGATCATAACTGTCGGTAGTCGGGTCAACCTTATCGAACCCCGGGGTAAATAAGTTTCCGTAGACTAATACACTACCAAAAACATAACTCCATTTTTCTCACCAATTATACTTGTATTTTTATACGTTCTGGTACATAATATACTAAAGTAATTTTACCGTTTTCCGTACAGGAACATCATTCATTCGTGGATGGTATACATATTGGAAAATCCGTTGATTCATGCAAACGTATTTAAATGTGTTTTGAAGTGACTTTTATTGAGGACGTGCAAAATGGGAAAGTTATCAAAATCACCTAATATTGGTAAGGAAGTGGAAAGACAGTTAAATGAGGTATATAATGTGCCATTTAGGGAGTTAAGAAAATATTGCTTTCCGATATACGCAAAGCAGAACTCAAGGAATTTTATAATTGGCATAAGAATAGGAGGAGTCTGATATGAAAGATAGATTAGTAACTGAAAGATTAATTCTCAGGCCATGGGAAGAAAAGGATGCTGCGGAGTTATATGACTATGCAAAGGATGATAGGGTAGGTCCGATTGCAGGATGGCCTGT
>Ga0153999_1000283_pt1 | contig 23733 bp, 21 predicted proteins | sample TSNC083MetaG_FD_104675 | JGI IMG/M metagenome (GOLD analysis project Ga0153999, IMG submission 104675) | Attine ant fungus gardens microbial communities from North Carolina, USA - TSNC083 MetaG | ecosystem: Host-associated > Fungi > Mycelium > Unclassified | place: USA: North Carolina, Lumber... | reverse complement strand
CTGACTTCAACTCCCCGCTCCATTCGGTGAAAAAACACCAATGGGCGCGTTCAACGCTTGCGGGTCAATTTTGGATGCCGATTAACCCCGTAAATGGGTCAATATTACACGCCGAAACACAGCCGAAGCGAGCTTTGTTTAAAACAAAGATTTTTGAGGCTATCTTTTCTTGCCCGTTTTCCCGACCGCCCAATCCATCAAGGGCACCTCTTCACCTTCTGTCCCTCTCCACCACGCATCAACGGCGCGATTGATTTGTACGGACGGGAGATTGAGGAAGAAACCGCCTGCATCAACCCACGATTTGAAGGTCTTTCTGTCCACCTCACCTTCGTTCCAGGCCGATGCAGTATTCGTAACCGCTCCCACCAAGAGCTTACCTATCGACCCATAGGCACCCCCGGTATCGAACCCTTGAAAACCAGAAGCCATGTCGCGAATGAATGGTATGGTTCCGGCTGCGGTAAGAGCTGTTTCCTTTGCAAGGAACTCCAACCATCCTTCATCGTCCTCATCATCCGGGAGCTTGCCCTTGAGCGCACCCATCAAAACCGCTTCGACGCTGAAAAGCAGCGCCATATCAAACGCCCAGGACATGATTTGCATAGGGCTTTTGAAATCGGTTGTCTGAGTGCGCTCATATGCAACATTGGCCTTGGCAAACATATAAGAGCCGAGCGTCGTAAAGAGCCTGACAACATCATTCTGCCGCGTCGTTCTGCTGATAGAGCCGCGTTCAATGGCGGTCCTGTCAGAGTAGAGCCCCGATGCCTGCGACCGCGCAACAATCCTGTCAGCGTGAGCAATGGCTCCGGCTTCATCTTTCCCCTGTTTCAACGCCTGACGATAGCCTGCAAGCCATGTCGGCATATCTACGGTGTAGAACTGCGTTTTCTGCATCAGGTAAAATGACAGAGGCATCATGATATCGTTCATGAACTGCGACCAGCGACCCGACACAGCGCCGTCTTTCATGTCCCCTTTGATGTCCTGAATATCCTTATTGAAGGTCGTTTCACGTTCGGCCATGAACGGGCTTTTGGCCATGATGTCCCGGCCAACTTTAGCAATCCCGAGCGGCCCGCCGCGCAGCATGTCCTGCACCCCAAGCAGAAAGTCCCTCCTCCCGACAACGACCATGGATTGAGTGAAGCCGGTGACCTGGAGCAGAACGGTAGACAGGTTGAAAGCAAGACGAGAGACAGTGAACCCGTTCTTTGCGTATCTGGCCGCTCGTTGCAAAAAGTCCGCTGAGCTTTGTTGACCTGCTGCCGTGTCCTGAAGCCACACTTCCAATGCGTCGAAGTCCGCCTTCCTGCCGGCGTCCAGATAAGCATTGCGAATTCGGGAATCTTGCAAAATTTTCCACGAATTATTGACCACTTCCGATAGGGCAAGATCATGAATGACCTGAGACACATGCCCTTGAACAACGCCTATATCAATCATGACCGGGCGCCCGGCAGATTCAGCGCGTTCCTTGGTATGCCCGTTTTTGGTCTGAGCCTTGCCCAACCTCCCGGACATCATGGACAGAGCGATATCCGTCGAAGCATCATCTGCAGCCCTTGACGAAATCTGCGCATCATATTTAAGCGGGTAATACCCTCCCCGATATTCGCCATGAGCATTGCTTATCGCCCTGGCTTCGACTTTCTTCGGCGCAACTCCGGTGACCCGCCTTTCCCTTGCTTCGATCTGGCCCCAGTACCCGTCTATGAAATCCCAGACTGACTGCACAAAATCCCAATCGCGCTTGTCAAGGCGGCTTGTGATTGCGCCAACTTCTTCGGTCGTAAACGACCCGTTGACCCTGCCATCCGTCAACCGCTGGAAATTCTCGGCGTTACCGGTGTTCAACGCGACTGAGAGCATGTCCCACTTGGTCAGATTTTCGCCGATTTCTGAGACAAACTGGGGCACGGCCATGTTGCGCCGTTCTTTTTTACTGTAGACGGAATACAGATTCTCAAGCGCATCTCCGGCCTTGCGTCTCTCAATAATAAGATCGGACATAGCGGCATCAATCGGAGCCTTGATGTTCTGATACATCGGCCCGTCTTTGAACCCATCCACCTTTCTCAGGAGGGAATCGGCGTTAAGAACAAGATTGCCGAATTGCTGGACACCCTCGCCCCAATTTGCACGGCCTGATACCGTCCGTGCAGGTGGGTTTGCCTCGATATTGGCGTGGAAGCCTTCAAGAATATCCCCAACCACAACGTCATGGTCGCGCTGCTGCTTGGCATCAATCAGTTTCTGTTTGAAGCGAGCGGTATGCTCGATGTTTTTCAGAGTATCGACAACGCCACGCAGACGCTCGACAGGCAGGGTTTTGTAGGGGATGCGCTGAGCCTCGCTCAGGACATCAGCCGGTATTGCCAACTCGTTGGCTCGCCCTTCCGCAGTCATGCGATCAACATAGGTATTCAGTGCGTCTCGCCGTGCTTCCTGGTTCCCGCTCAATTGACGGAAATCGTATTGCTCAAGCACCTGATCAATCGCATCCAGATAGTCTCCAGCCAGCCTTTTCCGCGTCGAAGCATTTCCCAATCGAGCAGCTAGTTTTTGCGCCCCTTCAACCTCCTCCGCCACCTTCATGGCCTCATGGTACAACATATGGTTCACAAGTTGTCTGCGCTTGGCATCGACCAATTCAGCCATACGGTTGCCTGCGCTAAGCGCTTTACTTCCGTCTGCGTTGGTGGTTGCCTGCGCTGCATCGCGCGCCACAAGAGCGGAAAGCCTCTGTCCCTCCTTTGCAGCCCTGCGTTCAGCCGCGAGGAAACGATCAGCGCGCATAGCATCGCGGACCTTCATCCCGGCTATGGTTTCACGCGCGCTCTGTCGCGCCTGTTGCCAGGTCAAACGCGGGGAAGTATCACTTGCAGCCGACTTTAATTTTTCCAGTTCGGCGGCAAGCAGTTGCGCCCTTTTATCTCCGTGGATAGCCGCGAGCGCTTTTTCCTCGGTGCTACCGTCACGCAGGGCATCGCCATGGCGCTCAAACATGATGGCGTCAATCTCAGCCTCAATCGCGCCAACCCGACGTGGCGCGGCTTCCATTGCCTTGATCATTTCATCGCCCGAACCAAAGCCAACCATTTCAGCGGCTATATCGGGGTCTATTCCTCCTTCGACGGCGTAAATGGTGCGTTTTCCACGGGGCAAGGTCTTTAAGACGCCCTCGCCATAGCGTTCAACAAGAGCCTCTTTCGACATGCGGAGATCAGGCAAGTCGGAAGGAGCGTTCTCGCCAAGCCACCGTTGGTTTCCCATCAGTTCGATTGCCCGATAAACCGGCATGGCATTGATGCGTGGCTCGACCTCGTCTTTTATGGAAGAGCGTTCTTCCCTGTACCATTGCTCCCGCTGGCGACGGATTGGGGCCATTGTTTCCTGTAACAGTCGCGCCGCACCTTCGGCATCGGCTTCGTCCCGCAGCTTTGACAGCGCTTCATAGTCTTTGGCCGAAATACCGAGCGATTCCGCTATGTCCCTTGGCATGACATAATTGCCCGCCATTTCCCGCGCCTCGGCAATCTCCACATCGGTTGCAAGCATCCGGTCAAACACTTCACGGATTTCAGGGGTGACATTGACGCCCAGGCCGCGAACCTTACGATAGACTTCCAGCAGCCACGCGCGGAAACGTTCGAACGCCGCCCGGAGATCGCTCGACGGTGCCTTGCCTTCCATTACGTATATCTCGAAGCCGCGTGCCCATTGCTCCTGCATCCCGACATCAATCGCGGTATCCATGGCCTCCACGCCGGTTGAACCGTGCTCCAGGTAGGCGGAGACATCCTGAGCAGTAACTTGCGTTCCGGTTACGCTTTGCCCGTCACGGGCCACCTCTGCCGCATTCTGACCCCACCACGATTTGACAGCCGCCCAGTCCTCAGTCAGGCGAGCGTCTGCTTCCGGTGCTGTTGCCAGGGCCTCATACATTTTCAGGAAGTAATGCCCGCTCTCGTGCAGGAAGGTAGAAAGGTCGGCGGACTGCATCAACGTTATGATGGCTTCGCCGCGCCCAATCCCCTCGACCGGGAAGACCACTGACCCGCGCGGGCTGTTCGGCTGATAGAATATGCGGCCTTTCTTCTTGATAACCTGATCGCGAAACAGTATATTGCGGTTGGCTCTTGGTTCAGGATCATTCGTAGGGGAGATGACCCCCGAGGCTTGATCCGGGGTTTGGTTCTTGATCCTCTGCCCTTCGGGGTGCCCTCTTGACAGTTCCAAGAGCCTTTCCATTCCCCTCGCATAGACCTTCTCGCCCCGTGAAGAAGCTGTGTTTATTGCGTTTAGAATGCGCTCTGATGGCGTCTTGCCATTGAATTCGCCCCACGGCGTGACCGTAAGAATTTTATTCCCTTCCATGCCGACAACGATAGGGCTACCATCCGCCGTCTTGGCGTCGAGTACAACGCTTGTCTTGCCATCGTACGGGAAGGCGTAGAGCGGATCCGCCATAAGCTCAGGCAAGCTCTGCCAGACATGGCCCGGGATATCGGGGTGCTTATGCCTGATTGCCGTTGCTCTTTTGGCGTCTAGAAAAATCCCCCGGCCCTGCCCATTCAATGCCGACAGAACAAAGCTTTCTTTCAGAACAACGCGCGTTTCCTTAATTTCTCCCCCGCTCGCGATAAGATCCGCATGTTTCTTCCATGTCGATTGCATCTTGTCGAACAAGGCTGTGCGCCCGTCCGGCCCCGCCGAAATGTCAGCCGGGTTGTCTGAGCGAGCCCCCTTCTGTGCCTGATCGTAGCTTTGCCCCTGCCCTGCCTGCTCAAGTGCCGTCTTGATCTCGGCGTCAGGCATATCAAGGGAAATACCGCTTTGCGAAAGATAGGCTTCTACGGCATCAAGATCACGCTGGCGTTGCAGAGAGGCTTCTGCTTCGGGGTTTGAGGCAAATTGCAGTCGGCCATGCATCTCCTCATCAATCGCTTCCAGAAAAGGACGGGTAATATCAGGAACCTCTCTCCCCTCCTCAAGGGCGGTCTGGTATTCCTGCGTAACCGGATGATCTGCCAGATACCCGGCCTCGATAGCCCGCTGCGCGGCGACGTCAATTCCAAGACCGTCCTGCCGAAGGATGGAGCGCTTGCCCACCCGCCCGGCTGCACTGCCATCAAGTATGGCCTGGATTTCTCCACGGTCGCCCTTGACGCCAATCTCAGAAAGGAAATCCAAGAGCGAAGCACCCCTTAACTGGCGTTCGGTCTTTGTCTTACGGTTTCTGAGTTCTGCCAGCATGCGAGAAACATCATCGACATTTTTGAACTGCATGCCCTGTGGAAGTTCTGCTTGGATTTGCGGCAAGGGGAGACGCCCTAATAGATATTCAACGGTATTGCCGGTGCGCTCTGCCATTGTGCGATAGAATGCCACGAATGGAGCCGCCTCCTGACGGGCCACGTCATGAGAGCGGCCAGCCTCGCGCAGGCGAGAGAACATCGTTTCGTAGACCGTCTGTTCCCCTGTTTTCAGTTCATAGTCTCGTGCAACGATCTCAGCCGCTTCTTCATAGGCTCTATCCACCGCTTCACGAGCCAGCTCATTGAACTCCTGCGCTTCGATCGATGTCATCTCATCAGGGTTTCGCCGGCTGTTCTGCTGAAAGAACGCGTCGTGTTCCGTTCCCGCGACATGGGCCATGTAAGACGCAACCGGTACCTGGACATCGCCACCCGTCGAAAGAGCCATCTCGATATCGGCCCGTTCAATCCCCGGCATTTCCGCCGACAGTTCATCAATGTCAATTCCCTTGCCCTGAAAATATTCAACGAACTTGTCGGCAGGAATGTAAACGTTGCCATCATGACCCAGGGCCTCGACAGCCTCTCTGAATTTGGATGGCATGCGAGCACGCAGCTTCGAGCCCTGCGCCTGCTGTGATAATTGCTCCATCGCAGCCCGAGAACTTTCCCCGCCTGCTTTGCGGCGATTAAGGTCAAGAACGGCGCGGCCACCGACACCGGCAACTTCAACAGGCGCGGTTACAAATTCGGCAAGCGCTTCTACAATTACCTCTCGCCAGTCGATCTCTTGTCCCGCTGCGACTTGTGCCCCGAGTTCCCCGGCTCCTCCCATGGTTGCCTGAACAATCGATTGCAGAGCAAGATTTCCGAGTTTCGAAGAGGCAAGCGCTTTACCGGCGATACCGCCTGACAGTCCGTCAAAAGCGCCCACAACCAGACCGCGAATAACGCCACGATCACGCGCTTCTCTCATCAGCTTCGGGTCGGTAACAGCTTTCAACGCGCCTTCGGGAGTAGAGATATCAATTTTCTTCTCAGCAATGAATTCCGCTGGAGACGTGAAGCGCTCAGTTGCGTAGGACGTGCCCCCCATAATGGTAGCGCCAATAGCAGCATTCTTCGTTGCTATCGTACCCGCTGTAGCGGCAATAAGCTGAGGAGCACTTTCAACCGCAGTCTCAGCAAGAAAGGCCATGAAGCCCATAGGATTTTCTGCCACCCTGCCGAAGAACGCGCCGATGTCCTTTGGAGCATCTGCAGCGAAGGCAACATTTCGGAATGAAGATGCGAGCGGAGACATCGGGATATTCGCGATGTTCTTCTGTATCTCTCCAACGCGCTGCATGCGCGCGGCGGCTATCTTCTCGTTATCCAGCCCCGCCAATGCCGCGCCACGTGAGCGTGTCCATCGTGAATAGGTATTCCATAAATCAAAAGGCCCCATCCAGCCGGATTCGGCGGGGTTGCCCTGGAGATCAAAAACACTGATATCGGCCCTTATCTCGTCCTGAAGAATATCCCAAAACGACTTGTCTTTATCGAAAGCCTGACTGGCGGCACCTTCGGCAAGCCATTGGTTCCATCCCATGGGCACCTGTGATCCACCGCGTTTCGTGGCATTCCACGCCGCCTTTACGCCCGTCTCAATCGTCCCAAGCCCTTCAAGATCGTCACGGGCCAGGCGTGAATTTTCATCATTGCGTAGCCATTCAGAAAGCATCGGCGATGAAGCGAGAATGGTTGAGTTCTTTCGTTCGCGAAGCCTGGTTTCCAAGTCTGGCCGGAATTGTCCCGCAAAGGAGGCGTCCGCCCCAAACGCCTTGCCGAGCTGCAAATCCTTTGCGTACTGATCAGGATCGCTATCGGACGCGGATTCGACAACGATACCGGCTTCGCTCGCTTTGCGCTCCTGCTCTTGTCTTTTCCAGGTCTCATAATCGTGTAGCGTCGGCATGGTTGCTCCAATAAAAAAGGCCCGCGTGAGCGAGCCTTGGTTTCCTTATTTAAATTCTGTCAGTGACAGTGGTAATCGCCCCTTTTGCGATCATGGTGACAGCCGTCTTTATTGAGACCGCCACCGTGCGCCATGGCGATTGATGTAAGGCCGATCAAGGCGACAAACACGGAAATAATCAATTTCATTATAAAGCTCCCAGTTGATAATACATACTATCAGCGGGGAAAGGTTTGTCTATGGAATCAATAAATCCGCGAGGAGCTATACCCCACTGAGTTGCCGGGGAATAATCTGCGCAATCGCCTTCTGGAGATAATAAAGCTTGTCGGTGTCCATGATGTGGGTACCGCGAGCGACCGTTTCAGTTTCTATCGGGACAATCCGCCCCTCAAGATCAACCGTGATCAGGTAACGCCCATAGGGAAGGCCAGTGGCCGGGCCGCGCGGCTCGACTTCTGGCTTCGGATCAGGCAGACGGCGGGTATGTGATTTGACCATGGTGGTTTTGGGTTGCTGCTCTTCCAGCACATCAAGAACCCACCGGCGAAACTCCTTTGCGGTCTTCGTGCGCGCAAACATGCCGATCAGCCAAGCACCGCGCGGGGAGAAGATACGAACCTTCTGCTTGCCGCCGTTGGTGGAGAGCGTCACAAGCGCGGTTTCCTTCGCTGTGAATTCATCCTTGTTGCGGTCGTAAATTTTCTGAATGGCTTGATTGTCAATACTATAGCCCAAGGCTAACCCAATTTGGGTTGCCCTTAGCCAGGGCTGATTATTGCGAGGGACAACATCAAATTCAGTGCCGTGAAATGCAATGGTGGAGTTCTGTGGTGAAGGCGTGATAATCTGCGTCGCAGCTTGGGCCATGAGATTCTTCCTCAAGGTTTGAGTTAGGCCCGTCATGGTGGTGCAAACACCTTGGCGGGCTGTCTTTTCTGTGCTACCACGGTTCTCATGACTCGTCAAGAAACTGTGATCGCAAAGAAAAGACGCGGCCCGAAACCGACAGGTAAGGGGACGCCTGTTGTCACTCGCCTGCAACCTCCTGAGCTTTCTGCCCTTGACGCATGGATAGCCAAGTCGGATGATCCTAAAATGTCCAGACCAGAAGCCATTCGCAGGCTGCTGGCGGAGAAGATATCCAAAAAGGAAGGCGGCGAATGAGCTTTCCGTTAGGCATTGAAAGGTCTCGCCCGTCTGCGACCGTCGTTTTATTATGTCGTCGCTTGCCCTCGGGAGCCCCTTCTGTAGCCCAAGTACCGAGTTAACAAATAAGTTGGAGAAGCCAAGAGCAACGCTATCACAGACAACTCTATACCAATTTCAAGGTTATAAACCAGAAATCCCGTCCCCATTTTTGATATAACAGAAATAAAGATAGATTTCTCAACCAAAATAAATGATGTCAAAACAATCGAAATAATAAAACCAAAAACAACGGGAGTAAAAAAAGACAAGACAAACCCAAAAAAACCACCCCCCCCACCCGTCTTTTAGAAGTTTTGCCAGCGCATAACACGAGAAAACAACCAATAAAGCTACCCCAATTTGTAGCGCCCCTCCATGATCAAATAATATTTTCTCCATAGGGTCCATATTTATGTAACCAACTGCAGCGTGAAGGTTTTCTCTGAACTCCGGGCTGGGACGATCAAAAACGATTTTACCTACGATCAGCGCAAAAAAGCCAAAAAACAAAATTCGCAAAGGCCCTATCCAGTCGGTTGCCCTCCATGTTTTCTTAAATAGACTCAACTCAAATTTCCTTCTAAGCATTGAGCGTAAATACCTCACCTCACTATGTCTCAGTCAATATCCTCGATCAAGCTATCTCGTGCCTGACGAGCCAAGCACAAATTGCTCATACCTGGTTTCAACTTCATTCTTCGTTGGCTCGCGGCCAAGTTGTGCCTTCAGGTCGCGAGAGATAGATCGGCGGAAGTCGATAGGGATATCGCCATACTTAACGGCAATATCAACAGACGCACCGTCTGGACGGAACGGCGCTTCAAACGCATATTTCTCCCCAGTTTGACTGTCCCATTCTATGCCGAGGAACGACTTTTTCTCCTTCAAGACGATAGGAAGCAAGAGCCTATTAATCATCGCTTGCGTTTCCACGTTGCTCGGCGCGCGCTCCTGAATCCGCTGGAATTCGCTCATCTGTTCAAATAAGGCGTTCTGGAAGCGAGCGATGCGAAGCTCTTCCAGTTTCAGAGTTTCTGCGTTCTTTTTGCCCTTCGTTGTTATCCCCAGAGCTTCGAGCTGTTGTGTCGAGCGGGTCACGGCATTGCCGAAATCCAGGTTTTTGGTCTTTTCCTCCAGGTTTCCTTTCATCACGGAGGCTTGAGATTTGGACAGTTCGTCAAAATCAGATTTTCCAAGCCTTCCCCGGAAATCCATGAGATCAAGCTTGCTGAATTCGTCCGGACGCTCTGCCGCAAACTTCCTCATTTCATAGAGAAGAACAGGATCGGTAGGCGGATTTTCCAGATAATTCCATGCCTTGGTGATTCCCTCCATACCGATGGCCTGGCGAAGCTGAGGGGAAAAGTCGTCAGGGGTCCCACCAGTATCAAGTATCTTCCACATTTCGGATTGGGCGGCTGTCTTCTGGTATTTTTCCGCCTTGTTCTGCATATCCAGCATGGAGTTGAATTTCTTGCGCATCAGCTCCTGGACTTGTGGATCTTCGACGGCTGAAACTTCTTTCTCGAATGCCGCGTAATTGATGCCACCGCCGCCGCCACCGGTGCCATTGCGAATAGCTGCGGCCTCCTGCATCCTGCGACCGAAATTGACACTGTTGTTGTGGTTTCTCAGCCCCTCCACAGCGGAGGCTATTTGATCTGCATTCCCCGAGGCAACGGCATTGGCGACTGAAAAGGGCAAGCGCCCATAATTGTAAGCAACCGAAGTCAATGCGGCCCTGGCGGAAGCTGAAAGCCCGTTCCATTTGTCGGCCCCCACGTCCCGAACAATGCCGGGGACGAACTCGGTATTGACGCGGCGCTGCAAATCTCGTTCGGCATCTGCCTTGCTGACAGTCATGCCCGGCTGCACACGGACAACGGACCCATCTTCGCGGGTAATGGTGTCTGAACCATAGCCGACACGATGCGCATTGACATCCCAGTACGGATCAGAGCGGAAGCCCTCAAAACGCCGGAGGTATGACATCCCGTCGCCGCCGTGCTTGTCTTGCGCCTTGGCCCAGGCGCTCTCAAAGGCCACGGTAGCTTCTGCATTCTTGATAATCGGCGTGAGCTTGTGAAGGTCCTCGCCCGAGAAACGATCTCGGTATTTATCGATATAGGCTTTCACCATGCCCGAATTTTTGCTTTCGGACATCTGTTTCACAACATTGAAGCGAATGCCGCTTTCGACCGTGCGGGCCTTGGCTTTTAGTGTGTCGGCATCCCACCCGTGCTTATCTGCCTGTTCACGGACCTCTTTGAGCGCGCCCATCACACTTTGATTGACAGCATTATCATCCTGATAGTTTACGAGGGCATCATCGGCATGACTTGCAATTCGAGAATCTGACGCATCATTGGACCACTTCTTGGTTTGCTGTCCGGTATGGATAATGCCTTTCTCAAGAGCACCCACGCGCTGAGCCTGAGCGGCATCATCGTAGTACTTCTGGGCTCTCGGACTAAGCCCCTCCCTTTGGTCGCTATAAGCCTTGTCAATTGTGGCTTCGAAATCCGCCCTTCCGTCTATCGCGGCACGCCCTTCCTTGAACATAAACCCATTGTCAGGGTCAAACATGGCGTTCCGCCTGGTTTCGTCCGCCTTGTTAAGCCTTTCCTTCGCCTGCGCCCTGGCCTTCTCATCTTCCACGGCCTGGATCGCCACACTGAGATTGTTCATCCCCTGCCCGAGCGCCTGCAAGCCCTGTCCGTGACCGCCGCCAAAGTCCGCCGCGCTGGCCTGAACGTTTATTCCCTGCTGATTAAGCGGGCGAAGCTTTTCCTGCCGCTCATAAACTGGCACTCTCGGCATTTACTTACCCCTGTTTGTTGACCACGATTTATAAGCATTGCCAGCGCCCGTAAGCAGCGTTCCGGCTGCATTGAAATAACCGCTCGTTTTTGACGCCGAAGCGTTCATTCGGTTCAATTCAGCGCTGGCGCTCTGGTTCGCCGCCTGCTGTCGATGCGCGTTTGCCTCTCGGGCTGAATTCTCACGGATGGTCAAGGCGTCAAGCTCGCCCATCGTTGCGGTATCGACAAGAGTATCCATGGCCGACCCAAAGCCGACATCGATCCCGTTCGCAGCCATTGAGGCCGTTTGCTGGCCCTTGAGCTGTGCCACCTTCTGGCGATGCTGCTGTTCCTCCTGCTGGCCGCGCACAACGGAATCGTGAGCGTTTTCCATTGATATCTTGGAGTTCATCGCAGCGATTTGAGCGTTGTAATTGGCGGCGGCTGATGCGGCTTTCCCTTGCTGAATAGAGCCCGCCGCCCCGACCAAAGCGCCGCCAATCGCCAGAATTGTTGCTGGTTCACACATCCGTTTTCCTCAAATCAAAAGGCCGAAAAACACCGGTGCCGACCTGGATCGGGTCTCGCATGGTAAATCCGAGCCATTGCAGCCAGCGCTTGGAGACTGTGTTTCTGTCATCTACGATATTTTGCAGTACGGGATAGGCATTCTGGATGGCGCTCAACCAGATACGCGACCCTCGAAGAAACGAAACGAAGTGCCGCTCAACGGCATCCGTCCCGAGCAACCAGGGCGCACCAATACCGCCCATAATGCTGATAGCCCCAACGCCAAACATGACAGCCGGGGTACCGTTGACGAACCCTGTCCACGCATGAGTTGATAGCCCCAATGACATTTTCAGGGCTCGCTCCGGAGTGAGACGCCGAGCGGCCCATATCTCGTCCTGGTCGGCCTGGCGCATGTGAGCGGCGATATAGGGGATGTGCTCGGCCTGAGCCGCCACAACGTCAACTTTAACGCGCAATTGTCACATCCGGCAAGATTCCGAGAATGTGCATCGGGAGCGGATCTACCTGCCGGATGAACACGGAACCTTCCGTGTTCCATGACGGATCAATCGATAGATTGATATCACCCGTGAACAACTGGATTGCTTCGCCCCATTTCTCTGTGGCGCGCTGCTTGTATTCCGTCAGGCGGGTAGCGTCAGGCCCGACCCATATCCCGCGTGTTCGCTCTACTCTCAGTGTAACGGAAGATATGTTTTTCTTTCTGCCCTGCACGCTTCCAAGGCCCTGCACGCTCCCCAAGTCAAGCGCAAGTGTCTGAACATCGGAGACGTACGGCAGTCCAACATGAACGACGCTCGCCGCATATGGAAGGGTAATTGCGCCGTCCCTGACTATCATCATGTCCCTGACGACATTGCCGTCTGCCAGGGCAACCACGGCTTTGCCCTCCAGATGATGCAATCCTTTTATGGTGGTCGCCGCCGCCCCTCGGTAGGTCAACCCGGAATCCACGAAAAAGCATTCCGCGGCGACATCGAACCCGCGTGGCTTCATCCGCTCGATATAGCGCTTCTGATGCCCGTTGATCTGTCGGCGCACAACGAAATACGGTATATCCTCGTTACCTTCGGCAACAACCGCTACGCTTTCGAAAAAGCCATCCGTATCATGCTTTGCCCAAGCCCAGACTTCCTGTTCTTTCAGGTATGTCATGGAGCAAAGGGAACCATCATCCAGCACAACCCATACGATTGACATGGGAGACGGTGAATAAGCCATGGAGCGAACCGAACGACCATCAAAGAAATGCTGAGAAAAGATCGTTAAATCGGTCCCGGAGAATCCATCCTGCGTAAAATCATAGTTATAGTCCCGCACTGTTCCGCCCCGAGATTGGGCGAACAGGATAACGTTGCCAACGACGACAGGCTGAACACGCGAAGCGGTCCAGTACGACTGGATTTTTGCGCTTGGATTTGAGGGAGTTAGAAACCCCTCATTCCCGGATGGAGAGACAAGCCATTCCGCCCCGGACGTCAACAGCATCAAGCCGCCGCGCGTCGGCACCATCGAGCGGATTTCATTGACCTGAGCCGCCTTGACGCGGAAGGTTATGGCATCGTTCGCCTTGGCTGGAGACGAAACATTGAAATTTTCTGGATTGGCAGATTGAGACATCCACACGGCCTGCGGATCGTTTCGCGTCGATGCAAACACCAGGCGTTGTTCAAAGAAAGTGGCGCAACGCGGGTAGTTGCCGGCTCCTACAAATGGATTTCGTTGCCCTTGCGGCCCATCTGAAATATCGGGGGTCACATTTTTGTCGATGAACGTGGTTCCCGAAGTGCTGGCGACATAGCCCCAGGCCGATCCTTCCTGCGTACAATAGACCAGATACCTTGCTGCACCTGCCACTTGCGGCCATGTGACCGTATTCCAGTTCCCGGTGCTCTCCAGCGTGTTTACCGCCTGGCCAGACATGGGAGAGATTAAGCTTTCTTCGCCGGTGTCAGCGCTGATGGACGAAACAGAATAGGCCCGCGCGATGGGAAACCAGTTTGTTGACGCCGGATCTCCTATCAGTTTATTGCCGACACGAGCGTTCGCATCGCAATAGGCCGGGGCTGACATCGTCGTTTGAAAAGTCGGCTCCGTGACGGTCCAATTGTTGGTTGCGTACCTGCTCAATTTCCGAATTGGATAATCAACATGCGTCAGATACATCACATCGGCCTGTTGAACGGAATTTATGTCCTGTACCGCCGAAGAGGGGTACCCGGTCCCTACGTGGTAGACACGGCGAACGGTACCGCCACCCGCATAAGCTGGGTAGGAACTGCCATCTATGGGAGCCCAAAACGTATTGTACAGAGCAAAGGCATCTGCAGTTACCGAGAGAACACGAAAGTTCCGTCCGTTCAGATCAACCATTCCGGCCACGCCCGAAATATAAACCTCATCCCCTTCACTGAAGCCGTGCCCCGGTGATGTTATGATCACTGGTGACGTGTTCGTCGCCCAGGCTATATAACGCGTCGTTTCCTCCAGGACCTGAGCGCCGTTTGCAATAGGTCGCATATAATGAGCGCCGAATTCCAATACGTATGTTTGTCCCGCATTGAACTCGAAGGGCATCAACCGTACTGCTTCGTCGCCGTTCCGCGCCTCGCAAACGAATTCCAGCCCTGCGCGGTTCAACACCCCGCCGAATTTCTGCACAATGACATTGCGAGCGCGACGAAGGCCAAGCTGGTATTTGTTCGTATCAACCCGCGCATGGAGAGCAGGCGCAAGTTCGCCGCCAGCAAACGAAGGTTGGATTGTTCTCAATTCACTCATGATAGATCACGCCCGAGCTGCGATATGGCCCGGCACATAGTCCGGTCTGGTCGGTTCGTTGTTGGCGTCCTGAGCTGTAGCAGCAGTAAATGCGACCCTTGCCAATTCTTCCGTTTTTGCCCGCACGTTAGGGTCAGTAACCAGCGGCATGCTAATCCGGGCGGCAAGCGCCCAGGAAAGAGCGTCAACGAATGGCATGGTAAAGCTTTGCGCGTCGGTTCTTTGCGCTACGTATTCGAGGGTGCAGGGAGATATATTGGTATAGATTCCACTGCCGCGAACCTCATGTGCAATCGGCTGATTGTCCCATTGCGGATCAATCGGCGGCACAACGCGAATGATCTTCAGGCAATCAATAGGCTTCTGGAATTTGAAGAAGTATCGTTCCGACCAATCATTTTCCAACCCGGCAAGACTGGCTATCACAGTAGCAAAAGACCAGTCGTAGGCCGCAAGCATGATGTCTCTGGCGATATCGTAATGCAGCCGACAAACACGCGCCTCAGCACTCTCTTCGCTGATCGACCGTATGCCTTCTTTTGCAATATGGGATAAAGCCAAATTGCATATCTGAACAACGGAAGCCATGAGTATTCCTCAAAAAAAGAAGGGGACCGTAGCCCCCTTCATATTGCGTTAACTGGTCGGACCGGCGCGGCTGTCCCAACCCTCAAACCAGTAAATTTCTTCCGGCTTGCTTTTGTAAGCGGGAGGAGCATTGCGAGGCTTGCCATCGACGGCAGCAGCCAGTCCTTTTGCTCTAAGTTCTGCAATGCGCTCGTCAGTAAATGAGCTGGCGCTTGTTTCTGCTTTCGCCGTCTCTTTCTTGACCTGCATCCACGATCCGAGATGAGCCTCTTGATCTATCGTGAACTGTTCCCCCGCTTCCCGGATGCGCCCGCCATAATAGCCGCGAGCCGTGGCCGTGACGATAAGGCGGTCATCCATTGGTTTGCGTCCCCATGGTGATGCCGCCCATGATACGGCCACCCGTCCCGGTGCCTGTAACCCCATAATTGAGGCGCATGTACCGTTTCATAGGGGTTGTGGCGATAGGAACGACGTCATACCCCCAAAACCATCCGGCCTTGAGATCCGCCACGGGAATTGAGCCGGTGCTACCATGAGTGACAATGCCCGACCCGAAGTCGGGATCGTCCGATGTTTGCACGGTGACCGTGAGCGCCGTGAGCCCGGTAAAGGTTTCCACTACCTGAACGAGCAGCGGGATTTTGTTGCCGCGACCGATATCCCGATTCATCGGCTGCTTGTTGCCGTAGGGCGTACCGGTGGGGAGAAGGTCAACAACGTTCGTAGAACCGGTTGTTGCAGTGATTTCCTGTCTATCGGAGAACAGGGCTTGCTTATCGAAAATCATGTTCATGTCCTCTGGAAATAAAAACAGCGCGGACATGCCGCGCCGTCATTGACCATTGATCAGTGCCAATGCCTTAAGCAGCCTTGGGAACCGGCGCTTCGGTATTGAGCAGGGCGTCTGTTTCCCGTATCGGGATACCCCGCCAGTGGAGAACTTCCTCGCCCTGAACCTCCCGTCTGGATATATGGAGCTTGGAATTTGCCGCCGCGCCGACACCGGTCGCGAGGTTATCCAGCGCCTCCATGACAAAGCGGTTCATGTAGATCGCCTGCTTGCCACCAGCGACACGGCGAGACTGCAAACGATAGTAGGCGGAAGTCATGAGCTTATAGAGATCGACCGTCCCCGCCGTGAGACCCGCCGTGCTGATATTGGCAACACGCGCGTTGTAGCGCCAGTCTTTGATGGCCATGCCAATATGCCAGGTGAATTTCTCCTCCTTGACATAATAGGCGTTCCCGGCCTCGTCTGTGACGCGCTGTTGCCCCATGTCCTCGCGTTCAATCCCCGCTTTGGTTCCCTTCGGGTAAAGCAGACTGGTATATTGGTCTCCCCACGTCACAAACCAGATGGAAGTATTGTCTGACCCTGTGCCGCCCCCGTTGATGACCTGATTTTGCGCTCCGAGATTATTGATACCGTCAGCATAGACGTTATACCTCGCAGCCAATCCCTTGAACCTCTCCGGGGTATCCACCGTATCGTGATAAAATATCCCCGATGCCATTTCCTGATTCATCGCCTCCAGGAATGCTTTGGCCTCAGACAGGCGCAGCGCCCCCTCGTTGGCAGATAATTTGAGCAGCCTGGAATCGATGGTGGACAGGGCTTCGACAAATCCGGTCGTATCATCAACCTGCTGTGTGTTGGATTTGCTCTGAGGAATACCTTTATAAAGCATGCCCCAGGTTACAAACGGCAACCCGGTGCGGATCGTATGACGGTGGATGGTACCCATGTTGCATTCAATCGCAATAGAATCATCCAGAACAGGATTCATCTGTTTGAGTATTTCAATGATTGTTGCAATCTGGGCGTCTGGCCCCTCACGACGCTTATAAAGATCAATGAGGGTAAGATAACTACTTCCAAGCGTTGCCATAGCGGTCAACCTTTCTTGTCATTTGGATAGAGAATATCGGCGTGATCTTTTCCGCTTGTGGTCCCTGGCAATTCGGTGCTGACTGGTTTGTCTTCGCTGATTGCACTGGAAACGCGCGATAAAAGCCTGATGAATTCCGGGTGGTTCCCCATCCCGGAATAATTAAGTGCTTCCTTGAGTTCGGGCGTCCCGAACCTATCAAGGGCATTGCGAGCGGCTTGTACGGTGGTATCAAATTTCGCGCCGCCAATTTCCTTGTCGGACTTCGCAGTCTGAACCCAGTCCCGCTGCGTTTCCGCCCATTGCTGTTGCTGTGCCTCAGACTGCCGCTGCTGCGCTTTGATAAAAGCGTCGGTGAGCTTCTGAGCATTGCCTTTGGTGACACCGGCCTCTTTAAGAAGCGGCGAGAACTCCGCAAGGGCGGCTTCATCGAGCTTCACGCCGTCCGGTATGGCCAGTTCGTATTTGCCATCTTCCGGCACAGCGTCTTCTGGCTGCTTCTCTCCGCTATCTTTGGCCTTTTCGTCGTCGCCGTCCGACTTGGTTTCTGTGCTTTTAGCCTCTTCGGTGGATTTATTTTCATCCGCCCCATCTTCGGGATAAAGAACCTGCTCTTGTACGTTGTCTTCAGAGCCGCCCCCTTCCGTGTCGGGTGCGCCCGCGCCAGCGCCATCTTCCGGGGCAAGGCAGGCGCTTGATAGAAGATTGAGCTTAAATCTATACATTATCGTCTTCCTCTGTTTCGTTGGCTTCCATCGCTTGTCGTCCCTGGATTTCCTCGCCACGGCGCAAAAGCATGCGCGGGTAAGCCGTTGGGTCGGCGCGATTGAGTTCGTTGACCAAACGCAGTCCTATCGAGCGCTGGCCTTCCGCAAAAAATGTCGTGCTGTTGCCGGTGAAGCAGGTTTGATAAATCCCGCATTGGCTCAGCAGCCAGAACAGAACATTGCGACCTGCTGGCAATTCGAGAAGCAAAGCCAGATCGCGGGCAAGCTCATCCGCCTCGGCCTGCTCTTGCGGGTCGAGTGTTTCCTTGAGATCACGTGCCATCAAGCAAATCCGAGAGATGATAGAAGGTTGGCCGAGCCGCCTTGATTGGCGTCTGTCTCAGCGAGAATTTTAACCGCCTCAGCCCCTTGTTTCGCGGCTGGAGCCATAGCGGTCATTGATGCGGCCTGTTGTTGCCGCTGCTGCTGTTGCGCCCGATCTGCGCGGATCTTCTGAACGGCATCGTCGGAGCGAATAACGGATGGGGGAACTCCAACCATATCGGCGTATTCGTCTATGATCTGATCGCCATCGAGCTTGTCCAGCGATTCCGGCTTCACTCCGGCCAGATTTCCGACGAACCCGGCAACTCGCTCCAGCCCGCTTGTTGCGACAGCTTTTTGCGCCTGAGCCAATATCGATATGTAATCAATTTTCAGCTCCTGCCCTTCAAGTTCAGCCGGCGCTTCTTCGAGCATGCCGCGCCGTTCCATGATTGCATAGGATCGATCAATCAAAGGCCCGAGCAATTCGTTTTGCAGTCGTTCCAGGACAGGCCCCAAAGCGAGCAGCTTCTCCTCCCGCCGCTCAGTTATCTCCGTGGCTGTCCGCACATTGTCGAGCTGAGAAATCATCATAAACAGATCGGCATAGAACGCGCTGTTTATGCTTTCCCGGACATCCTTGATGTCATTTGAGAGACTAGGAATATCAAGCCTTGCTTCAAACGCAGGCCGATACGCCTTGCCCGTAGGATCATCAACGTAGGTTATGCTTCCAGGCAGGAGGCTTTTCTTCGCGTTCCGCATCGAGGACGGGGCCAGCATGGGCGGTCTTACCACCGCTTCAATTGCAGCCCCCTTCCACAACTGTTCTTGTTGCAGCATTTTGACGTCCGGCAGGGCGACCATTGCCGGGGAGCGCCCATACACATCAGTCGAGACAACATCCCAACGAGGAGCAAGAATAGGGTTTTCTTCAAACCCGCTTTCTTCAAGCATGCCGGAGCCGGTGGAGCCTTCCTCCCAATAATTGGAGGCAAACGGCTTGTTCTGCTTATCCGCCTTGCTGGCGTCCCTGTCATGCCGAGGCTCGATTGCGTGACAGATCGTAACGCGCTCGTCATAGCTTCCGCGATCATACAGATTTTGTACGGTCTGGGACGCGCTCTTGCCCCATCGCTGAACCACTTGTTCCACCGTCATTTGCGTTTCCCTATACAGGGTATCGACAACGCCACGATAATTGCAGGCTAACCAGTACTCGCCAACGGTAAGCGGCATGGCCCGGATGATATCGGCGGCATCTTCCAGAAGCAGCATGCATTCCACGCCGAAGAGACCAAGATCGCCATATCCGGTCTGGAGAGCATTGTAGATGTTCGAACCCTGGAATATGCGCCTCATGCGCTGTTCGTCGCTACCGAGCTTCTGTTTGACCGGCCCGAAGTCGTTCATCTCCTTTTCGAAGGCAGACAGCTTGAACCAGGGTCGCGACGGCGACGTGACGCCGGTCATGAGCCCGCTCGCCAGCGTTCGCCATGCGCGGGTGCCGGTGCCGTCGATGATTTTGGATTGGAGCTTCTTCCCTCTCCCCTCTCCATGCGTCAGTCGCAGGCGTTCCGGGGCGATGAAGTCCGCAAGTTCGCGCCAATGCCCTTCCCACTCGTTGCGCTGCATCTTGAGCGCCTGAAAGCGCGCCTCATGGCGTTGACGTAGAGAGCGAGCCATATCAGACGCCCAGTAGAGTTTTGCCGCCAAGCGCGCCGCTGTCGGTCGCAACGCCCGATCCGCTGGTCAGGATTGTTGATGCGCGCCCGCGCTGCTGATCCTCAATCCTGCGGCGCGAAACAACGTCAACGCCCTCATCAGGTTCCTTCTGAGTTTGCACTTTGGTCGGCACCGGGACGGGCGGGGCTTTGGGAGTGGAAGCAAAACACATGGCGGACCTCAACTGTAGGGATTGTAATCGAACTCGGAACTGTCGATCTGATCGTTGTCTTCGATGCCCAGCGGGATATCCTTGGCAAAAACTTCATGGGCGAATGTGAGAACCAGGGCGTCGGCGCGGTTGGGAGAAGGGAGACCGCGCGCCTTCATGTCTTCCTTGCTTTCAAGCTGCAATTTACCATCCATGCGAGATACCAGCTCTGGCCCGATTAGATCCTGATAGAGCACGTCATCTTTTGGGATTGCGCCGCCAGCCTTGAGCCAGTCGCGGGCTTTCTTCCACATCTCCATGCGCTTGTTCAGACATCCGGGATCGGCAGACGCGCCACCAAACCAGACGAGAGTCCAGCTTCGCCCTATTGCTGTACCGGCGCTTACAATGCCCGTTCCGAATCCGGCATCAACAAACACCGCAGAAGCCCTATGCTCGGCTTCAAAACGGGCAATGATCGCGGCCATATCAAAATCATTGTCGTTTTTGGCGTACTTCCCGAGAATTTCCGAATACAGGCCCTGTCTTTTGACGATGACAAATTCGTCGTCACCGGACCAGGCAGGATCAACGCCCAGCACCACAGGGGCAAACTGATATTGCTCCCGGCGAAGATGGCGACCGAATGCAGCATCTACGTCTGCACCGCTGATAAACTGTTTTGCCGATGCAGATGGGAACATGCCCCTCACCCGTATTTTCACGAAATCGCTGTCAATGCCGTAATCATCTATCCATTTCTGGATTTGCTTTTTGTTGGTGCCCGGAACATCGCGGCTGTCGATTTGCCGCGTTACCCACCGATGGCGGTAGCGCCTGAAGCACTCCCTGAACCGGCCTGTGTTGCGCGTAGGATTGCCGAACACAATCCAGATGATTTCTGTCTGTTCGTCCGTGAGAGCGCCTTCTGCGACCTCCCACACATTGTCTGCAATCGCGCTCCCCTCATCAAACAGGAGGATGATACGCTTGCCCTTGTTGTGCAGGCCCGCGAAAGCTTCCGTGTTGTGCTCTGACCAGGGGACAAAATCCTGTCGCCATGTCCGCGTGTGCTGCGGATCTCGAGAAGAGATTGATGTCGCCTGAACATCAAACCAATGAGCCGTGATTGACGTCCGAAACCACTTCCCAATTTCCGGCGCTGTTTTGGTTTCGAGCTGTTTGCCCGTGTTGGCCGTGGTGACGATCTTGCAATCATCGCATGTGGACATAGCCCAGTTGGAAATAATGCCCATCAGGGCTGATTTTCCAATGCCGTGGCCCGACGCAACGGATAGCAGTAGAGGCTCGTGTCTTGTTTCGGGATTTCCCAGATGGTCCCTGATTATTTTCAGGTTTTCATTTTGCCATGCGCGCGGGCCATCTATGCCATTCAGCGCACCATACCCCCAATCCCATGCCAACTGAGCCCATCGAAGCGGGTCCGTTTCGCACGATGCGGCAAGAGATATGAGTTCTGCCTCAGTATCCAGCCGCGATTGAGCGGCGCTCATCCCCGGCCCTTGGCCCTTGCAAGCCTCTCGGCAAGCCCTTCGGTCAAATTCACATCCAGCTTGTCATTGTAAATCGAGAGATGGCGCGCGAGCTGATCCAAAGCCTTTGATTTGTCCGCCAGCTTGATAACAAACTTGCCCTGTCTATCCCACGACCAGCCGACGATTGAACGCCGCACCTCTTCCGGCAGCTTCCCAATATCCTGAGGTTTCTTAATCGCAGTTTCCACAAGTGAGGCCGGATCATAAAATGCCATCGCCTGTATCTCGCGGAGAACTCGCTCAACGCTCAACTCGGCTTTGTCTGCACCCTTCCCCTGTATTTCGGCCACCCTACTCACTATGCTGTCATTTGCTTTCATTCGGGCAGCGTTTCCACGGTTCTCTCTATACCCTGCGAGCTGATACGCCTCGTCGGCGGTTTTCCCCTGGGCGAGCTGTTGGGCGAACCGCTCATGTTTTGGGTTTTTGAGTATGGGCATTGTTATCACGTATGGTTATCGGCGCGGCATGTCCGATGCTCTGATGTGCAGGTGCTGAAACCGAGTTCTGCTTGAGGTAACGGCGCGTCTCGGCAAACCGCATAGCCTGTTACTTCGGGGCTCTGGCTATCAACAGGACCAAGATTACCAGATGTGGTGATCGCGATCAGGCTCTGTCTTGGACCTTCTCGCAAGCAATGGCGGCCCGCCGTTGATCGCTGAACCGGCTACGCTCATGGATGCAACTGCCTTGGCGCTTCCAGGGCTTGCAGAGAAGGCAACCGGCGCGCGTTGATTTTGAACGGCGGCGCTTGTGATGCATCAGATACCCCGATCACTTTGCTACGGTAGGGATAATCACGTTGAAACGCAAAAGCCGCCTTGGTTTCCCGTGGCGGCTTCGGTCATCCACGTACGTCGGGATGACAATTTGCGTCTCGGATTCGGCCCCTAGACGCAAAAATTCATTTAAGGAGAGACAGGGCTAGCCCAACTCTCCTACTGTGCCTAAGTTAGTACAGGTTGCGCGCGCGTGCAACCCCTATTTGTTCCTGTTTGAATCATGATGCGTTCTTTTTGAAAAAAGCATTGACAACAGTACCATATTATAGTACCAAACCTTCATGAAAAAGAAACACCAGAGAACGCTGCAACTGATCTTTGCCCGTCCGGTCAATGGATCAATCAAGTGGGCGGATATCGAGGCCCTCTTTGTTGAGCTTGGAGCGGAAGTCAGCGAACGCGAAGGATCGCGTATCGGTGTCTACCTATTCGGAGAAATCCGGGTGTTTCATCGCCCTCACCCTCTGCCGGACACCGACAAGGGCGCAGTGGCGTCAATTAGAAAATGGCTGGAAGGCCACGGAGTAAGGCCATGAAGAATGTTATTGAAATCGACGGCTATAAGGCCGTCATCGCCTTTGACCCTGAAATCAGCATGTTCCGCGGTGAGTTTGTGTCTCTTAACGGTGGCGCCGACTTTTATGCCGACAGCGTACACAGCCTACAGGACGAGGGGCGGAAGTCTCTGAATGTTTTCCTTGAGATTTGCAATGAAAAGGGAATCGAGCCGCGCCGGGAATTCTCAGGCCGCTTTAATCTGCGACTTGATCCTCAGACGCATCAGGCAGCGGTTATAGCCGCTGCTGCGAGCAATGAGAGTTTGAACGAATGGGCAAGTAAAGCCATCAAGGAGGCTGTGAAGGCTGCATAGGAGTTTTATTATGGCCCACGTCAAGAAGGGACATCTCGTCGGCTCGCCCGAATGGTGGAAACACCTGCGCCGCTATGTTAAGCGCCAGTTCTGGAAGCGCCATCGGAAAGCAGAGCAAAAAGAAGCTCATGACACAAAGTCGTGGTAAACCGTGATCGGCAACGACTGCTTGCCCTTAGCGATCAGGCCCCACTCCTCGGCAAGGTCCATCAGGGCATCCCGAACGCGCTGCGATGCATATTCCTGCTGACGTTTGGTCGCAAAGGGTATGTCATGCAACTTTGCCCCCTCACACACTACTTTCCGGACAAGCTCGTAATCCCTCGCCCCGAGCAAGGCGGCAACTTTAGAAAGCTCATTCTGAGCCGCAACCACCCGTGACGGTATCGGGTCTCGAACACCGGAAACATCGACGCGATCATTGTCCGGAAGACATGTTCCGACTGTCCCGGCCTGTGCCCTGTACCAGATGCCTTGCAGCTTGATACCCGCTGCGAACTGAGCGTCGTCGATCTGTTTGCGGGATTTCCAGCGGATCAGAATATCATGACGCACGTTGCCCTGCGCATGGAATACAGAACCGTCGTAAGGGTCAAGGACAGTCAAAGT
>Ga0153999_1000282_pt1 | contig 23750 bp, 20 predicted proteins | sample TSNC083MetaG_FD_104675 | JGI IMG/M metagenome (GOLD analysis project Ga0153999, IMG submission 104675) | Attine ant fungus gardens microbial communities from North Carolina, USA - TSNC083 MetaG | ecosystem: Host-associated > Fungi > Mycelium > Unclassified | place: USA: North Carolina, Lumber... | reverse complement strand
GCCGGCGGTAAAACGCTCCCCGGTCTGGTACGCCGAAGAGAAGCCGAAAGCGCACTCTTCCTGACATAAGCGGCACAATTAAACACGTTTCTTTATTTATGGGCATGAAAAAACAACTGACGTCAGTCAGGGGCGGTAGCGTGCTTTTTTCAGGGAAACACCGAGTTAATTGTTCTGTTCGTCATGCAAATAATTTTGTTGCGGTTATTTGCACTCCTTATTCATTGCACACAGAAGGATTGAACTCATGGCTATTACCGCAGGCGACATTGCAGTGCAATATCCCATTCCGACCTATCGCTGTTGAACAAGGAGGAAGTATTGAATATATCCAGTAAGTCCGCGCCAGGAGTGATTGTCCAAGAGCAGCACCAGAGCTCGTTGTCGATACAATCATCGGCAACTGCCGTGCCGGTGTTTATCGGGCGTTTTTTAACAAAAAACAACCTAGAAGGGTCCTGTTTTAAGGTAAATAATATTTTGGAACTGTACCGAATGTTCTGTCCAGCCCGTGTTTATTTGCACAATAAAGAAAAAGGGCATTCTATCAAACCAAGGCCTGGACAGGCACTGGTAAGCGTTTCCTCCCCTAACTGTATCAGTGGCGGAACTCTACGCTTTGATATCAGAATGAAATATAATTCCGCCGGTTATTGGGAATTACGTATGAAATATCTAAGTAAATCAACAGCGAATATCGATGTTGATTTTGATAGGTTATGGACAGTGGAGACGGATCAAGGAAAGGTATATAAGCAAGAAGTTGAAATCGATAAAAATTGGGAAGTAGGCGTTAGGGATGTGAATCAGGCTATCTTAACCGTTAAGACAAAACCACAATCTAAAGGCAGTGTTGATGTTGAATTTTGGAATTATTCAAGAAAATATGCAACTGGGAATATTTTTAAATTAGACTGCAGCCTCTCTTCAGGTTACAGAGCGGTTGAGCTTTACTTTATCAATGGTGGTGGCCCCTGTTATATTCTGCCGCTCGCTGATGGGTCTGATACCGAGCTGGCCGCTTTGCCGGAGGTTATCCGTACCCGGTGCCCGGACGCTTCTCTGCTGGTATGTGCTGACACAGATACCAGCCTAGCACAGTTGGCAATCCCCAGAACCAAACAAGAAGTCTACCAAGCACTGAATCCGTTGTTACAAAAATCCCCTGCTTATTTCCTGCTGGCCGATAGCCCGGATGGAACAGTCATCTCCGGCGTTGAACGGCAACAAACGGCCGTTTATTATCCTTCATTGCAAATCACCACTGATGTTAATGACGAAGCCATTGAAGTGGTTGGATATTGGGACTCAGCGGTCGCAAATTTAGCACAGCTTAAAACGTTGGATCCCGAATCATATGCCTTGATTCGTCAGAGTGTTTCACCATTGCATGATGCCTCGCTTTGTCCTTCGTCCGCGGTTGCCGGTGCCTATTGCCGCAACGATCGCGAGCGCGGAGTGTGGAAAGCGCCGGCCAATATATCACTCATCGGCGTGAGGAGGCTGGAAGCTCTGGTTAGTGAGGAGGAACGGGGGCGGCTGAATGAGCAGGGTGTCAACGTCATCCGGTGGTTCTCTGGGAAAGGGCCGGTGATCTATGGGACTCGCACGTTGTCGGATTGTGACAAGTGGCGTTATGTGCCGGTACGTCGCCTGTTCAATGCTGCAGAGAGTGACATCAAGAGGATCTTACAGCCTATGGTGTTTGAACCGAACAACTCATTGACCTGGGCGCGCGCGCGCGCAGCAGTATATAACTATCTTTCCGCGTTATGGCGCAAAGGAGCGTTAGCGGGCAATACCGAGGCGGAGGCTTTTTTTGTGAAGATAGGAGAGGAGGAGACGATGCGACCAGAGGATGTGGTTGCGGGCAAGATGATTGTACAAATTGGCATGGCGGCGGTGCGGCCGGCGGAGTTTATTATCCTGCAGTTTAGCCAATCAACAAGCTAAGGCAGTGGGTGTGTAAAAAATTGAGTCTGTAAAATTTTTTGTGTAAATGGCTTGTCATAGCGTCACCCGGTCTCCATACATCAGCATAAATTGGCTCATGGCGGGTTTCCAGTTTTGGAGGAGCATCGTCCATTTCGCTGAGATATTGTGCAGGGCCAGATACAGCAGTTTCAGCACCGATTAGTCTGTCGGGAACATGTGCCGCGTCTTGGTGACCTTACGCAACGAGGCGTTTAGCGATTCGATGGCGTTGGTGGTGTAGATAGCCTTGCGGATCTCCGGCGCAAAATCAATGACGCGCGGCGCAAGAATTTGGGCGTTGGGTCCATGCCGGCGGTAAAACGCTCCCCGGTCTGGTACGCCGAAGAGAAGCCGAACGCGCATTCTTCCTGAAATAAGCGGCACAATTAAACGCGTTTCTTTATTTATGAGCATGAAAAAAAACTGACGTCAGTCAGGGGCGGTAGCGTGCTTGTTATAAATCTCTGAGGGTTATATTCCCCGCCGCTTGCGGCGAGGTTGTTCATTGATGCTTGATATTTTAACGCATATATAGGTTGCCAGGTTTTCTAATCATATAGAGTAATAATTAACTGCAATAAGAGAGGTAAGTATAATGGCTACAACCGTTGAAGAGATCGCCGTGCAGTATCCTATTCCTACCTATCGCTTTATCGTGACCCTGGGCGATGAGCAGGTACCGTTTACCAGCGCCTCTGGTCTGGATATCAATTACGATACTATAGAATACCGCGATGGGACGGGAAACTGGTTCAAAATGCCCGGGCAGCGCCAGACACCGAGTATCACGTTAAGTAAAGGCGTTTTTCCAGGGGAGAATGCGCTATATAAATGGATTAATTCCATCCAGCTCAACCAGGTGGAAAAGAAAGATATCATGATCAGTTTGACCAATGACGCGGGCACGGAAGTGCTGATGAGCTGGAATGTCGCCAATGCCTTTCCCACTTCGCTGACGTCACCCTCTTTTGACGCTACCAGTACTGAAATCGCCGTTCAGCAGGTGACTCTAATGGCGGATCGGATCACGATTCAAACCGCCTGATAAAACAGGATTATTCTATGTCTGTTATCACGAGTTATCCGGGAATATATATAAGCGAAAATGGTCAATCTAATTTATCCATAACTAACATTTCTACGGCAGTGCCCGCTTTTATAACAACTCGTTCAGAAGGCGGGTCACCACAGGATAAGATAGCCTATTTCAAATCCTGGGACGACTTCAAGAAAGTCGTTCCCAAGGAAAACTGGAACGCGAGGTACTACAATACATTATATCTGTGGTTCAGCCATGGTGGCGGTGCTTGCTATCTGATCGATTATCCGGAGGTCGCAAAAATTGCGACTATGGATGATGTGACTTTGGTTGTGTCTCATGGTTGGAATGGTGAGCTTATTCCTCTCATTTCAACGCTATGTGGCCCAGGGAAAAATCGGTTTGTGTTGCTTGATGGCCCAAAGGAAAAAATAGCGCCAGATGCTGTTTCTGCCGATGTCACCGCCGATTATCCCGCTTCGCCTTATGCCGGAACCTGGTATCCGTGGTTTCGTTCGGACAAATCAACTGAGCTTCTTCCCCCCAGTGTTATTGCGGCAATCAGCATCGCTAAAACCGACCGCACCGGCGGCGTCTGGAAAGCGCCTGCCGGTGCGGCGATGAGTGGCATTACCCCCGCATTCCCCGTCAGTGATGAGTTACAGGGCCGTTTTACCCAGGGTAAAGCGCTGAACATGATCCGCACTTTCCCTGAACTGGGGACCGTGGCTTGGGGGGCCCGTACACTGGAAGACAGCGAAAGCTGGCGCTATATATCGGTGCGGCGTCTGTTCAGCATGGTGGAACGGGAGATTCAGCTGGCGCTGAACAATTGGATGTTTGAAGCCAACAGCCAACCGACCTGGCAGAGGGTGAAAGCGGTAGTGGATAACTATTTTCACCGCCTGTGGCAGCAGGGGGCGTTGCTTGGAAATAAGGAAGAAGAGGCCTGGTTTGTGCATATTGGCAGATGGATCACCATGACGGATGCTGATATCAGCCAGGGGAAAATGATCATTAACGTAGGGCTTGCCGCTGTGCGGCCTGCTGAATTTATTATTCTGCAGTTCAGTCAAAACATCGCTCAATAATTTACTGAAGGAAGATAACTATGGCTACAGTGACCACTGCTCCCGGCGTTTATATTGAAGAAGACGCGTCTCCGGCTATTTCAGTCAACCAGGGGGCGACCGCCATCCCATTATTTATTGCCCGTTTTACACCGCTTGCCGGCAACGACTCCGGCGGTATTATCCGTATCAGTAATTGGCTTAGCTTTACGCAACTGTTTACTGATGGGGACAAACCCACTACAGCATATCAGGCGATCAAACTTTATTTTCAGAATGGCGGTGGCGCATGCTATGTGCTGGCGATGGCGGAGGCGAAGAAAGAAAGTAATGAACTCAACACATTGCCTGAACAGATCGAGAGCGTGGGGGAAATAATCTTATTTGCGGTGCCTGAAAATGACAAGGCGTATAGAGAGGAGGTTTACGGCGCGTTGCAGATGTTGCTTGATAAGGATCGCGGGTATTTTCTGTTGGCTGATAGCGATGATGGGAAGGTGCCCTCCAGCCTCGGGAAATCGTCTCATGTTGCAGTTTATTATCCTGCACTGATTGCCGCTGTTGATACTTCGCTCACCGTGCCGGCTTCTGCCCTGATGGCCGGGGTTTACTGTAAAACCGACCGTGAGCGTGGTGTCTGGAAAGCCCCAGCCAATGTGGTACTGAATGGTGCCAGTGATGTCAGCGTTCGGGTAACGGATGATGCGCAGGGGGCCATGAATCTTGCGGGGGTTAACGTGATCCGCTATTTCAACGGTCGAGGTGTAGTGGTGTGGGGCGCGCGAACGCTGCAGGATGATGACAACTGGCGCTATATTCCGGTGCGCCGGCTGTTTGACGCCGCCGAGCGGGATATCAAAAAAGCGATGCGCAGCCTGGTGTTCGAACCCAACAATCAACTGACCTGGAAGCGGGTGCAAACGGCGATTGAAAACTATCTGTACAAGCTCTGGCAACAAGGCGGGCTGAGCGGCAATCAAGCCGACGAGGCTTACTTTGTCCGGATTGGCAAAGATCTCACCATGACGGCGGATGACATCAATCAGGGGAAAATGATTGTACAGGTGGGCATGGCCGCCGTCCGGCCAGCGGAGTTCATTATTCTGCAGTTTACCCAAGATATGTCGCAGTAGCCGGTCAGGGGCATGCGGTTCTTCATGCCCTTAACTCATAAGGATCCCTTGATGGCAATGGTCAATCCTGGGGTTTCGCTTGACGAAACCCTGTTAATGCCAGCTTCGGCCAGCGATCCGGTAACGGTACCGCTGTTTATTGGTTATACGGCCTCAGGCGTGAATGCAACAGAGGCGATGGTGCCACGCAGTGTGGGTTCCCTGACCGAAGCAGTGTCCCTGTTTGGCGAGCGTGGAACACTGGCGTACGCCCTGCGCCACTTTTTTGAAAATGACGGAGAGGGGTGCTATGTGCTCTCTCTGGGCGAAGGGGATAAAGACGATGCCCGCCGCTTACAGGCGTTGGTTGCTGCTTTGCAAAGCCCGGAAATGATGGAAACGATTGCTACCGATAACCATACCGGTTTGCTGTTGGCCCCGGAAATGAGTGAGTTAAACGATCTCACGAATAGGGCCAACACCGACGTTGCCGCGCTTTGGTATCAATATTGGCAGGCGTTACTGCAGTTGTGCCGCCAGAGGCGGCGGCGTTTTGCCCTGCTTGAACTGCCGGAAGAGCCTTCTCAGGCCAATGCGTTAACGGAAGGTTCGTTTTCAGCCGATTTGTGTCAGAACGGTGCGGCCTGGTGGCCACGCCTGAAAACCCATTATGCCATTAAGGCGGATGGGGTAAATACGTATCTTATGTTGTCGCCGTTGCCGGCAGTGGCGGCCGCCATTCAGCACAGTGCCGCGGTACATGGGGTCTGGAAGGCGCCGGCTAATATTCAGCTGGCAAAAACCCTCAGGCCCGCCAGAGATATTCTTCAGTCGCAGGTCTTGTTGAATCAGCAAGGGGCAGCCTGCAATCTGATCCGCAGTTTCCCGATAAAAGGTGTGCGTTTGTGGGGCTGTCGTACGTTGTTGAATGATAAAACCTCTCCCTGGCGCTATATTCAGACCCGTTTGTTGGTAAACAGCGTGGAAACGCAGTTGAGCAAGCTGGCGCGCGCGTTCTTATTTGAGCCGAATAATGCCTTGACCTGGATGAAGCTTAAAGGCCAGGTCTGGACATGGTTACGGCAGCAATGGTTGGCCGGGGCGTTTTACGGCACGGTAGAAGAAGAAGCTTTCACGCTTAGCGTCGGGTTGAACGAAACCATGTCTGCGGAAGAGATCGCCGCCGGCAAAATGATCGTCAGGGTTCAGTTGGCGCTGCTGTCCCCCGCGGAGTTTATCGAGGTCAACCTGACGTTGGATATGCGGGATGGCGCAGCAACAGCAGTGGAAATATGATGAGCACTTCCCAACTATTTGAGCGCGGCGAAGAGGTCGGCAGGTAGGTGTGGATCCTCGCAGACTTCCGGCATCATGGTGCCCAATACGGGATACATGAAGCTCTCATAACTGGAGGATCCACGAGATGAAATATATCCCTGCTGGCGTCGATATCGCAAAACATCTGATGCAGGTTCACTTCATTGATGAGCATACCGGTGAAGTTATCGACAAGCAGATAAAGCGCGATGCCCTGCTGGAATACTTCAGCAACCGTGAACCCTGCCTGATTGGTATGGAAGCCTGCGGAGGCCCCCAGCACTGGGCGCGGGAGCTGGAAAAGCTGGGGCATAAGGTCAGGTTACTCCAGGGCAAATTCGTCAAGGCGTTCGTGATGGGCAATAAAAATGACGTCATGGATGCCCGTGCTATCTGGATGGCGGCGAAACGGTGCGCAAGGGGCGGCTCGGCATTGGACAAGGCAATGCCAGAGGTACTTGAACGTCTGAAGGAAAAGCTGCCGCCGTTCCTGATTTACCAGATTGAAGACCAGTACCGCCGGCTCAGTGACCTTGATATGCAGATAGAGGGTATCGAAAAACAGCTTGCCGCCTGGGCAAAACAGAATGAAGCCTGTCAGCGGAACATGCAAATCCCGGGCGTTGGCCCGCTGGTCGCCACTGCAGCAGTCGCCATTATGGGCGATGCGGGAACTTTCCGCTCGGGAAGGGAGTTCGCGGCCTACATCAGCCTGGTGCCAAAGCAAACGGGCACCGGTGGCAAGGTACGGCTCTGGGTATCAGCAAGCGCGGTGATGCCTATCTGCGGACGCTGTTTATCCATGGGGCCAGGGCGGCCACGTTGGTGGCGAAAGAACCCAATCCGTGGGTGACGGAGCTGATGAAAAGACGGCCAACCAGCGTCGCCGTGGTGGGGATGGTCAACAAGATAGCGCGTACGGTGTGGGCCCTGGTGGCTCATGACCGGGTCTACGACAAAAAACACGTCAGCGTCAGACAGTACTGAAAGAGAGACGCTGGCAAGACACTAACTCTTTTAACCGAAGGGTGAATGCTGAAAGGTTGCGTGGGCAGCCGTAGTGATGACAACGACAGGTAAGACCGGGACTCACTAAACCTGAATTGCGTGTTGAGCTTAAAGCTCGCCAGGAGAATAAGGCGTGAGTCAGCGCATCTCATCGAGGCCCGCAGCACCGGCTGCAACAAGGCCGGATATAGAGCTGCAACCTACCGTCAACGTCAACACCACGGAAGCCTTGCAAACGGGATGCGTTCATATAGAGATGATGGCAAATATGCCGGTCGTGGCGCATCGTTTTATCGTCAATTTTTTATTTAACAACATTCCCAGTCCGTTTGATATCGCGTTCCAGCGCGTCTCCGGCCTGTCGCGCACACTGGAGGTGAGCCTGCACCGGGAAGGGGGCGAGAACGCGCGCAACCTCTGGCTGGCCGAGCAGGTTAATCACGGCAGCCTGGTGCTGGAGCGGGGGGTGATGAATGCCTCACCCCTGACGCTGCAGTTTGATCGCGTCTTGCGCCGGGAAAGCACGCAGTGGGCCAACGTGGTGATCATGTTGTTGAATGAACGTTCATTACCGGTCACCACTTGGACGCTGAGCCATGCCCTGCCGGTGCGCTGGCAGATGGGCGATTTGGATGCGAACAGTAACACCGTGCTCATTAATACACTTGAGCTGCGCTATCAGGATATGCGCATGTTGGGGATAAAACTATGACCGTCGAAATTCGGGAGTTGATCGTGCAGGTTGAGGTCACCGAGCCTGCGCCTTCTGCATCGCCCTTGCCGTTTGCGCCACACCGTGAGTGGGACGAGCAACGGTGGGTGGAGAGGATTAAACAAGAGGTGCTGGAGCAGCTGCTTGAAAGGGGGCGTCAGTGAGCTTACTTGAACGGGGGTTGTCGAAACTGACCCTCAACGCCTGGAAAGATCGCGAAGGGAAAATCCCTGCGGGCAGCATGAGCGCGATGTATAACCCGGAGACGATCCAGCTGGATTATCAGACGCGGTTTGACACCGAAAATACCATCAACACGGCGTCGCAAAGCAACCGCTATGTGATTTCCGAGCCGGTCGGCCTCAACCTGACCTTGTTGTTTGACAGCCAGATGCCCGGGAATACCACCCCGATAGAGACGCAGCTGGCGATGCTGAAATCCCTCTGCGCCGTGGATGCGGCCACCGGGTCACCTTACTTTTTGCGCATCACCTGGGGAAAAATGCGCTGGGAGAATAAAGGGTGGTTTGCCGGCCGCGCCCGTGATTTGTCGGTCACCTACACGCTGTTCGATCGTGATGCCACACCGCTACGGGCCAGCGTGCGTTTAAGTCTCGTCGCGGATGAGAGCTTTGTGATCCAGCAATCCCTTAAGGCGAAAAATGCTCCCGATCGCGCACTGGTCAGCGTACCGGATCTGGCCTCGCTGCCGCTGCTGGCGCTCAGCGCCGGCGGGGCGCTGGCCGGCAGCGTCGATTACCTGTCGCTGGCCTGGGATAACGATTTGGATAATCTGGATGATTTTCAGCCCGGAGACCTGCTGCGGGCGACGAAAGGGGAGGAGGCATGAGCCACATCACTCTGGACATTGCGGGCAAGCCGAGCACATTGGGGATCCGTCGTTTGCGGGTACAGCAGCTGATCAATGAGATCCCGCTGGCGCAGCTGGAGCTGCGTATTCCCACGGATAATCATGGCGCGGCGGATAACGCGGTACAACGCGAAGTCAGTCGTTTTACCCTGGGCGCGCGCGTGGTGATTGCCCGGGATAACACGCCGATTTTCGACGGTTATCTGGTGCAAAAGAAGATGCAGCTGAAGGGGAAAGACTGGTCCGTGAGGCTGGAAGCCCGCCACGCGTTGCAGAAACTGACGTTTTTGCCCCATAGCCGGGTATTTCGTCAGCAGGATGACAGCACCGTTCTGAAGGGGCTGCTGCAGTCTGCGGGAGTGAAACTGACGCAAAACGCGGCGGCGCAGCTGAGCAGCCAGCACGATCAGCTGATCCAGTTTCGTCTCAGTGACTGGCAGTTTATTCGCAGCCGGCTGCTGTCCACCAATTGTTGGCTGCTGCCCGATGCCGCCAGCGACACGGTGGTGATCCGCCCGCTGGCCGACGCGGCAACGGCCTCACGGACACTTGCCCGCGACAGCCGCGACTATACGCTGTATGAAGTCAACCTGAGCTTTGATAACCGTTTTACGCCGGACAGCCTGTCACTGCAGGGGTGGGATATTGCCGCACAGCGGCTCACGCCGGTGCAAAAAAGCCCGGCCGGCGCGTTTCGGCCCTGGCAACCTGCGGACAAGACTGGCCACTCCTCCGCCTGGCGGCAAGACTACGCCCTGGCGTTCAGCATGCTGCCTGAAGCCACGCTCAAAACCCTGTCGAGCTCCTGGCTGAACTATCAACAAATGGCCGGTGTACAGGGCCATATTGTGCTGGCAGGGACCCGAGACTTCGCGCCGGGCGAAAGCGTCACCCTGAGCGGGTTTGGGGCGGGGCTGGACGGCACGGCGATGCTGAGCGGGGTCAATCAGCTGTTTGATACGCAGAATGGCTGGCGCAGCGAGCTGGTTATCGGGCTGTCGGCGTCAATGCTCGAGCCTGCGCCACCGGTCCGGTCGCTGCATATTGGCACGGTAGCGGGTTTTACCGCCGATCCCCTGCATCTGGATCGGATCGCCATTCATCTGCCGGCCCTGAATCTGCCCGATTCGCGGATTTTTGCCCGCCTGAGTAAGCCCTGGGCCAGTAAAGCGAGTGGTTTTTGTTTTTACCCGGAACCCGGTGATGAAGTGGTGGTGGGGTTTATCGACAGCGATCCGCGTTACCCGATAATCCTCGGTGCGATGCACAATCCGAAAAATACCGCACCGATCCCGCCGGATGAAAAGAACAATCGTAAGGGGCTGATCGTGAATAAAGCCGACCAGACACAGGCCTTGATGATCGATACCGACGAGAAAACGCTGAGGCTGATGGCGGGGGGCAATACGCTCACCTTAACCGGCGAGGGAGATATTGTCGTGAGCACGCCGAACGCCTTGCAGCTGCAGGCCGATACGTTGGGTCTGCAGGCTGACGGTAACCTGTCTATCGACGGTAAACGGCAGGTGGAGATCACCAGCGCGAAAATTAACATGAAAAAATAACCTATTACGGTGAGGTTGCTATGAGTAACGACATATTGACAGCGACCCTGGGGCAATGCTGGTCATTTCCGCCCCGGTTTTCCCCCGACACGGGCGTGTCCCTGACGGCGGGCGTTGAGGCAGTGATGCAGAGTCTGCGCGTGCTGTTTATGACTGAGCCGGGTGAACGCATTATGCGTGAGAGCTATGGCGGGGGCATGCATGACTTTATCTTTGAGAATGTCACCGATGAACTGCTGGCCAACATCCACAACCGCATCGAAGAAAGCATTCTGCGCCATGAGCCCCGGGCGCTGCTCAGGGACGTCATTATCCAGCCGGGCAAACGGGAGGCGAGCCGTCTGCGGGTGCAGATCACCGTGTATTTGTCGGGCACGGATTTGGTCGAGACGGTGGACGGCACGCTGAACATCAATGACGGCCAGACGCTGAGGTTACTATGAGCAAGATGGTGGTCATCGACGGTGACACGCTGAAGTTTGACACCAATTTTGGCGCCAATATCGTTACGCCAACCGCACCTTGCCTGATTCAGGGCCGCGGGGAGGCCGATATTACGAATAAAAAAATCTGCGTGCTCGGCGACGAGAGCCTGGTGTCTATTGCGGCCATGTATACCAAGTCCTCACACCCTACACCGGGAACGGGAAACATCACCATTGCCGCGTTGGCCGCCGATCAGCAGGCCGCGTTCGCCACGGCTAAAACGGCTGTCATTGTGGTCGGCAGCCAATTTACCGCGCGCTTTACCCCCAGCTCCCCGGCGATGGATCCGCAAGGGAAACCGGACCCCAATATGGGCCCCACGCAAGGAACCGGCAAATTTATCAACAGCCAGTCGTTTGTCACGGCCGGGTGAGTCATTGTACTGCCGATACGGCGGAAACGGACCCTGAGCGCCTTCTTTATCATCACACAACCCATGGACAACATCATGTCTGACCTGGAGCAACTGAAACAGAGAGTGGGCAGCGGATTAACCGACCAGACTTTCCTGCTGGAGCCACGGACAGGGAAGGACCTGCTCAATCTGGTGGCAAAATATACCGAAGCCGTGCCGTTTGCCGGCCATGCCGAGGCTGACTGGAACCGCTTCTGGCTGGCCGGTCGCACGCCGGGCGCGCTGAGTGACATCTATCAGCACCCCGGGCTGGCAGAGAAAACGCTGCCGGTGCAGCAGGCGTTCCTGCTGGCGTTGCTGCATCTGCTCGAAACGCCCAACGCCCTGCTGAACACGCTGCCGGCGCGGCACCGTTCACTTTACTACCGTGATTTATTGGGGTTTGCCCCGCGAGCCCCACAACCGGACAGCGTGGCGGTGAGCTTTACGCTGCAAAAAAATGCGGCTCCGTATGCGTTACCCGCCGGCAGCCTGCTGGATGGCGGCCAGGACAGCGCCGGAAATAGTATCACCTATCAGACTGACGACAGTCTGCTGATCACCGGTCAGCAACTGGAACAGCTGTGCTGGACGGCCCAGGTTGGGGAGACGTGGAAACGGTATACCGCCATCGACAGCGCGACGGGCGTTACGCTACCGGCTGCGGGGCAGCGTCTTTTTACCGAAGCGGGGCAGGGGGCGGACACCCAACAGCAGACCCCCGTGCTTTATCTGGGGTTCAGTGGGACGTCGGCGCAGGACACCCTGTCGGTTTACTGGTCGGTGCGCGCGTCATCGGCGTTGGCTGTCACCTGGTGGTATTACAACGATAAAAAACAGTGGGCCTCGCTGGCCGCCGTGGTGCAGGATGATACGGCGGGCTTATCCGTCAGCAACCTGTGGCGGGCGCAACTGCCGGCGGACAGTCAGTCGGGGGGCGATGATGCCCTAGAGGCCGGGTATTACTGGATAAAAGGCACGCTGGCCGACGGGAGCCCCCTGCCGTCAAAGGAAGAGGATATACCGAAACTGCAGGCCGTGCTGGCCAATGCGATGACCGCGACCCTGAATGTGGCGCAGGCGATGGATGACAGCCACTTTGCCCAACCGTTGCCGGCCAACACGATCAGCCAGCTGGTAACGCCGGTTGCCGCCATCAGCGACGTTCGCCAGCCCCTGCCCTCGGCGGGCGGGCAGCCACGGGAAACAGAGGCGGCGATGTTGCAGCGCGCCGCGACTCGGATAGCCCACCGGCAGCGGGCGATCACCTGGAACAATATGCGCAGCCTGCTGATGGAGCACTACCCGGAGATTTTTGATGTCCGCTTTCCTGATGTGGACAAACTGAGTCGTCTCCCGGCACCTGAGGTGCAATCGCTGATGGTTATCCCTGACGGCCGTTATGGCGATAACGATGACGCGCTGCGCCCGGCGCTCAGTGACGGAAGGTTGGGCCGGATGGCGCAATGGCTGGCGCAGTACACTTCGCTGTGGGCGGACCCGACGCTCAAGAACCCGAAATATAGCGATGTGACGGCCCGCTATCGGGTGACGTTCGTGGCGGGTATTCATCCTGATTATGGTTATCGTCAGCTCGCGGCGCAGTTACAACACGACTATATGCCCTGGGCGACCGATCGGCGTCAGGCGGTGACGCCGGGCAATCAGGTGGATTACTACCGGCTGCTGGCCACGCTGCAACAGTCACCGCTGGTGCAGTCCGTGAACTCGCTGGTCCTTATTCACGACGTCATTGATGAAACGGGCAAACCCACCTCGGTGGAAACACAAAGCACCGTCACCGCCAGGGATGACGAGGTCCTGATTTTATGTCCGGAAGGAGAGACTGATGTCTAAAGAAAACGCCCTGTTCCCGGCGGTGAAGGACGCGATTGCGTTTGAGGCGCTGTGGCAACAGGCTCACGAAAAAGTCACTGCGCTCAGCGGTGAGATCTGGACGGATACCGGCGATCACGATCCGGGCGTCACCCTTCTGCAGTCCGCGACCTGGAACTGTGCCGATCTCAGTTACCGCGCGTCGCTGCCGCTGAACGATCTGCTGACCCATCAAGACCAGAGCACGTTGTTCCCGGCAGAGTTCGGTCCTGAACAGGTGCTCACCTGCAATACGGTGACGGCGGAGGATTACCGCCGGGCCTTACTGGACCTGCACAGCAGCGATATTGACACCCTGGACACCCCCGAGCAGGATTTTTTATTCAGCGATGTCAGCCTGATTAAAGAGCCTGAAGAGCGCCGTTTCCACTGGTGGTATAACGCGGAAAACCGCGAATACAGCTTCAAGGAGCCGACGGTCACCGACCCTAAAGACAAGAGCACACTGTCTCTGCGAGGGAATCTCTGGCTTTCGGTGGTCCCGACCCGCTATACCCAGTCCCTGTCGCCCGACAACCGGGCGGTGGTGGAGCAACACCTGGCTGCCTTTCTCGCGGCACACCGTAATCTCGGCGAGGCGGTGTCGCGCATTACCTGGCTGCAACCGGCGACCTTTAACCCGCGGATGACGATTGAACTGGCCGATAACATCAGCGATATCAATCAGGTGGCGTCGCAGATCTATCAGGTCACCGACGCGTTTTTGCGGCCGGCTGTTGCCCGTTATACCACCGAACAACGGCGTGCACTCGGTGACGCCGATGACGCCATTTTTGCGGGGCCAAGGCTGCAACACGGCTGGCAGCAAACGGCACCCTCGCAGATTTCATCGGCGGGATACGTCCTCAATCTCGGTCCTCTGGTGAACCGGTTACTGGCTATCCCCGGCGTGGCCAGCCTGAGCGCCTTGGCGGTCGATACCGGCGATGGGCACATTACGGCCGTTGCGGGGGACAACTGGCGCTGGCAGGTGGCTGACGGTTATTACCCCCTGCTGTGGGGGGCGGCGCCGCTGGACCTGCTGGCCAGTCGCAACGGTCCGTTAACCCTGGTGTCGAAAGGCGGTATTTACAGCCCGCTGAACAGTGAGGCGATGGCGCGCTACCTGACGCAGGCAGACCTGATTGTCACGACGTCCACGGTGTTACCTGCCGGCCGCTTTCGTGATCAGACGCGCTATATTCCCGTCGGGCAGCGCCTGCCGGAATGCTATGCCCTGCAGCAGCCCGATGCCGTGATTGACGACAAGACGCGCGCGGTGCATCAGTTTCTGCTGCCGGTCGACCAGCTGCTGGCCGACGGCGCGGCTGAGCTGGCGCTGCTGCCGACATTACTGGCATTTAAAGACCGAGGCGACGCCATTCGGGGGACCCGCTGGCCCTATGTCAATACGATGGTGCAACAGGCTATCCATCAGCCCTACGCGAAAGCGCTGAAAGAGAGTGCGCAGCAGGATGCGGCTATCCTCACGGAGGGTCATCAGCCTCATCGGGTCAATTTTGCCCGCGAACTCGATTTTCTTCAGTATCTGTTGGGGTATTTCGGCACCCAGCGGGCCGCCCTGCCGTTGACGCTGGATAAGGCGGATTTTCTCTCGACGCAGCGGGCGTATCTGGCACAGCAACCCGCCTTAGGCTATGACCGCACCAATATCCGTATTGACCGGGTCTCCGCCCTGCAAAAGCGGATTGCGGCGCGCATCGGCCTCGGCAGCATCTGCTTTGCTGAAAATCCGGACCTGAGTCAACTGCCGTTTTACCTGATTGAGCATCGTCAGTTGCTGCCCCAGACCCCGGACAGCACCTTTGACAGTGAGCACACCCCGTCCGATTTTGCGGTAGTCGAGCCCGACATTACGCTGACGCAGGCGGGCAGTGCTGGCAAGGTGGTCCAGGGGCAACTTATCGACCTGATTACGATTGAGGGGGAGAGTCGACTTTATGTGAGCCGATTGCTGGTTATTAAGGCCCAGGGGGACAGTTTTACCGTCAGCACGGAAAACAGTCAGCAACTGCACAACAATCTGTCACGGCTTCAGGCTGCCTGGACGAGTCACAACCTGCGCTGGCAGAACAGCAATGTCTGGCTGCAGGATATGGATTACCGGCTGAATTATGCCGGGGCGGCGCTGCAACCGTCCAATCAACGGCAGCGTTTACTGGCGAGCAACGCACAAAGCCCGTATCCCGCGATGGTCAGCGTCGGTGATGTGATTGTCCTGCGACCCGCGGGCCTGCAGTTTTCCATGCCAGGGGCAAATGGCGACCGTGCTGCCGTTGTGGATGCTGACTGGCAGCTTGCGGCGACCGTTAAAGCGGTCGATCCAATAGCGGGCACGTTACTCATTGAAAAAGCGGCCGACAGCACCGCGAATTTTCCCTCAGCGGAGAACTGTTTTCGTTACCAGTGGGCGTTTAGCCACGCGAACTATGCGACGACAGACCGGTTTTCCTTTGTGGTCAGCGCGGTGCTCAATCGCCGTCTGATAGAGAGCCCCAATATTGTGCCTGACAAGTTGGTTGCCTGGGTACAGGAAACCATTATGGCGGAGTTCCCGGCCCACGTATCCCTGATTAATCACTGGCTTGATGACCCAACCTTTAACAACTTTGGGGCGATCTATGCACGCTGGCAAAACAACGGCATGCCGCTGGGTGACGACTCCTTTGCCCTGATGCAGATGCTGACCCTGGGGCATCTTCCTATTACTCAACTGGACATCGGCCTGATGCGCATTGCCACCGAGGCGCAGCGTGACGAAGTTGTCGGTGACGGCAGCCAGTGGAACGAAGACGTTATCCTGCGAGAAGAGCTGTTTTACGTGCCGACTACCTTTGAATATAACGACTAAACCCGGAGAGAAAAATGACGGATAAAACCCCTAAGAACAAAGCAGAAAACCCGGTGAATACCCCGGCGGCATTAGCCAAAACAGCGGACGCAGCGCGTGACGGCGGGCCAAAGAGCAGAGCCTTGCCCCAGGCCAATGCGCTGAAGGAGCGCTTTAAGGCGGGCAGTATTCCGCTGCAGACGGATTTTGCGGACTTGATTGATCTGGCCAATATGGGGCGCCAGGCGGTGGGGGGGGCAGAGGGGCAAACCGGCCCGGCCAATGGGTTTACCCTCTCATCGGAGGGCCGTCTGGAATTAAAACCCAACACTGACAAAGGGATTAGCGTCGATCAGGATGGGGTAGCCATTAAGTTAAAAACCATTAGCGGTTTGATGATGAATAAGGACGGCGTTTCGGTTAAGCCAAAAGCCGACAGTGGGATCGAGTTAAAAGACTCCGCGGGTATATCCCTTAAACCGGGAAATGGCATTGCGGTAAATAGCAGTGGTGTGAATATAAAACTGGCGAAAGGCGCTCAGTCTAACGGTGGAGGTGGACAAGGGGAAGATGGATTCACTTCGATTGGTAGTGCAGGTGGACTAGCATTGAGTTCGAATGGATTGTCCGTAGATGCGGGTAATGGTATTCAAATTGATCCAAAAGGTGTGAGTATCAAGCTGGCCGCAAATAGTGGACTGAGTGCCGACGAGACTAATGGTCTGAAAATCGTGCCTGAACAAATGTTCCAAAAAGGCATGATTATGATGTTTTCCGGAACAAAAGCTGAAATGCCAAAAGGTTGGGCATTATGTGATGGTGGTTCGGGGACGCCAGATTTACGTGACCGCTTTATTGTGATGGCCGGGACAAAGTTCACCGGAAAAGGGGATGGAACAACAACCACGGGGAGCACTACTGTAAAAGGCGCGGTCAATGTGGCAGAAACTAAATTGACCACAAGTCAAATACCAAGCCACTCTCATAATGTGGAATTAAATTCATTTAAGTATGTGTACGAGGCACTCGGTGGTCTTGGAGCCACCGTTCAAGCTCATCGTGAAGGAAAGGATCCGAATGGCGGACAATCAACAGGTAAAACAAAGGATACAGGCTCTGGCCAGGGCCATAAACATACGGCCACTATGACGACGGAATCACATAGCCACACAATTTCTGCAATACCGCCTTACTATTCTTTGGCCTTTATTATGAAGCTGTAGTTTCTGTGAGGTTGATGTTTGTTTATGGCTCACATCTTAATTCATAAGGTTAGGTGTCAAATAAGAGCGGGTAGGCGACTCTCTGGAGAGAAATTGCTACACTGTGTTTTATTAGGTTCTGATAATTTAAAACTCGCTCTTCTCCAGAGCTTGCGTAATAATACGACGAAGACATCACTCCGTTTAAATACGTTGGAGCTTAACCTCGGTGCTATTTCGATAGCACAATTTGACACGCAGTTTAATCAGCGGCTGGTGCAGGCATTTGAACAATGCCTCGCCCGCGAGTATACGTCCATCGGTGCGCCGCAAAAAATGAATCTCCAAATTCCTGATATCACCGCGCTTCAGGACTGGCTTCACGAATGTCATCCCGGCGAAAAAGAGTTGTTTCAACGGGCTCAGGGCTGTTTGCAACCCGCCACGCTTAAGTCATTGATACAGGATAGTTCGGCGTACGAGCTTCAGCAGTTGCTGAAGCTGTTCCTTGAGGGGGCATGGCACTCCCCGAAAATGTTGCCGGTATTTTGGTATGGCCGGGTGACCGCCAGCCGGTTGTCGATAGCCGCCATATTGTACTTACTCAAAAGCCAACGGGGACATGATTGGCTGATGCATCAGCACTCCCCCACAACCAGCCAGGTGGCCGGCTGGGCAAAGGCCATTGGTCAGGGAGAAATTCCTCCAGAACAGGCCGCGCAGTTACTGACCGGTAACCGGCCTTCCGACAGCATATCGCATGGACAGCCGGCCTATTCGCCCTTGGTCGTTATGCGTTGGCTGTTGCCACTATGGCGACAACCCGCCTTACGCAAGGTAATTCATCGGCTGAAAGGCGGGCGGGGCGTGCAGCACCTTGATGCTTATCTGAGCCGCTGTTTACAATGCCAGGATGATGTCATGCAGGAAGATAAGGTGATGCAGTCGGGAGCCCTGCAGATTGCGCTATCGCGAGATAACGCCATGTTGCCAGAGTGTGAAGGGATACCGGCAGCATCCCGACGCACGATGCAGCCTGGGACAGGTGGCCTCCGCTCGCCGGGTGAATCACGCTCATCGAGTCTGGGGATCAGCAACGCCGGTTTGCTTCTGCTGTGGCCACTCTTGCCTCAGCTGTTTTCCCGGCTGGGTCTATGGGAGGAAGAGCAGTTTGTCAGCGATGCGGCGCGGTGGCAGGCCGTGTACGATCTCGACCGATTGGTCTGGGGGGACGTTAGCCCGACGGAGGGCCGGTTGACGCTGAATCAGGTGTTATGTGGGGTGTCGTGTTCAACCTCTGTACCGCCGCCCGCCCCACTGAGTCTTTTACAGAAGCAACAGATTGACGACTGGCTGGCCGCTATCGGCCAACAACTTCCGGGTTGGCAAAAGCTGAGCCTGACAGACATTCGGCAATTGTTCTTGCAGCGGGCGGGTGAAATCAGCACGGAAGGGGCTGTCCCCCGAATCAGTGTGTGCCCGGAACCCTATGATTTCTTGCTCAGAGACTGGCCGTGGGCAATGACGCTGGCGTCTTTCCCCTGGACTGAACAGCCACTGACCATCGTCTGGCCGCTAGACGGTTTCACAGGATAAACCGCCGCTAATTTCTCATTTTATCGGATATCAACATGACGCTTTCTTCTGCACTTCAGCCTGCGTTTATTCCGCAGGGTGATTGCCAGCTATCGCTCTTGTTTAGCGAGCTGGAACGTATCGATCTGCTATTACAGCATTATTATTACTGCCATTCAGCGCGTCATGAGGGGCTTAATGCGTTTCTGCTCAGCGAGGAGGGGGTGGAGGCGCGTATGGAACACCCTGTTGGCAGGCCTCATTGGGCCGAGCCGGTATACCGGGTGGCAAACGGGCAGCCCTCGTTGGCAGAAGGCTTAACGGACCTGATTCAGCGTTTCGAACTCACCGACTTTGAACGGGACACGGTGCTATTGGGATTGCTGCCCCATTTTGACAGCCGTTATTATGATCTGTTTTCCTGGATCCAGCAGGGAAGGCAAAGTCAGCTGCCGAGTTTTTCATTGGCCCTCACGCTATTTTGCCCTTCAGACAGGGAAAAGCGGGCACAGCAAGCCAGTTTTCTGCCTCAGGCGCCGTTAATGGGTTGTCAGCTGTTAACCATTGAGGAGAATAAAAAAAATCCGACCTGGAGCCAAACCCGCTTTATGACCGACAGCAGTGTGTACCATTTTTTACTCGAGCATCACTATTTGGCACCGTCTTTAGCATCATGGGCGGAATGGTCAACGCCGCCAGTGCTGCCGTTTTATCCTGCCGGCTTAAAACACGCGTTGGCCGACGTGTTACTGACTGATGATATTGAGCCGCGCCCCGTGGTGTTGCTGCGTGGTATGCCGGGGAGTGCCAGAGCCCATGCGGTGTCGAGCATTTTTGCCTCTGAAAACCGGCAGACGCTGCAGGTCGATATCGATAAGTGCACCGAGAGTGATGACGATGTGCTGTTACTGCATTTAACCTGTCTGATGCGCGAAGCCCGTATGCGCGGCGCGGGCATGATTATACGTAACCTGCAGACACGGATGGAAAAGAGCGCTTCACTGCCGGAGAGGTTATCTAAGCAACTGAACCAACCGGGATTAAGGGTGGTGTGCCTGGTTGAACCCTATGCCCCGCCTTTATGGCTGAAAAAGACGCCCACATTACAGGCAGAGATGCCGGTGTTGACGCAGGAGGAAAAAGCGCGCCTGCTCAGGGATTGTTTGCCGGAACGACGTGCGGCGGATATGGACCTTTTAAGTCTCAGTCAGCGCTACACCTTTACCCCGGAGAGTCTGCCGCTGATGGTGCAAGAGGCCGAACTGTATCGGCAGCAACGCGACCCGGCGGATGTTTTGCAACAGTGTGATATTCGCCAGGCGCTCAATTTACGCACCCAGCAGAATTTTGGCGCGTTAGCGCAACGCATTACGCCGAGGCGGACAATAAACGACCTGTTGGTGTCAGAGAACCTCTTGCAGCAACTCCAGGAGATGTTGACGGCCATCCGCTACCGGGAAAAAGTCCTGGCCGGCGGTTTTAGAGACAAGGTGGGCTATGGCGTCGGGATTAGCGCGCTGTTCTACGGCGACTCGGGAACCGGGAAAACCATGGCGGCGGAAGTGCTTGCCCATACCCTGGGGGTGGATTTAATCAAGGTAGACCTCTCTACGGTTATCAATAAATACATTGGTGAAACCGAGAAAAACCTCTCCCGCATCTTTGATTTGGCAGAGCAGGATGCCGGTATCTTGTTCTTTGATGAGGCCGATGCCTTATTCGGCAAGCGCAGTGAGACCAAGGATGCTCATGACCGGCATGCCAATATTGAGGTGTCTTACCTGTTACAGCGGCTGGAGAATTTTCCCGGGTTGGTTATTTTATCCACCAATAACCGCAGCCATCTCGACAGTGCGTTTAACCGGCGCTTTACCTTTATTACCCGCTTTACTTATCCGGATGAAACGCTGCGGCATAAAATGTGGCAAAAAATATGGCCGCAGAATATCAGGATTTCACCGGACGTGGATTTTGATAAGTTAGCGAAGCGGGCAAATATCACCGGCGCCAATATCAGAAACATTGCCCTGCTGGCCGCCTTCTTTGCCGAAGAAAGTGACAATCAGGAAGTCAGTCACCGCCATATCGACGCGGCGTTAACCCGTGAGCTGGCCAAAACCGGGCGGCTTGCGATGTAATCTGCAACCTGAGCGGCAGCGCTACTGGCAAAAGACCCCGGGCCGGGGATAACAGAGCTGAAAAAGCGTCGCCCAACGGGGGGAGCCATCGTGGCGATGGCGAACAAACTGGCGCGGACAGTATGGGTGATAGCCGCCCACCATCGTCAATACGATAAAGATTACGTCAGTATCAGGCCATATTAATCGCTGATACCGATAAACATTAACTCTCAGAAAAGGGTGAATGCTGAAAGGTTGCTCTGGCGGCCAGCGTGATGACAACGACAGGTAAGACCGTGACTCACCAAACCTGGCTACTCGATTGTGCCTAAAGCCCGCAGGGGAAATGAGGCGTGAGTCGGCGAATTACATAGGGGCTCGCAGCTTCCGAGCTGCAATAAACGGATATAAAGCGGCAACCTACCACCGTCGATGTCAGAACAATGGAGCCGTTGCAAACGGGATGCGTTCATACAAACAAGTATGTCGAATTATCAAACGCTGGTCGACGTGAATAACGCGATGGAGACGATGCTGCGCGCCTATGTGAATGAGGCTGTGGCTATCCGCTTTGATTTACCGGATGTGGATGCCACGCAGTCCGATGCCGCAATAAGCGTGTTTCTTTATGATATCCACGAAGATCTGCAGCTGCGTACCGCAGAATCCCGCGGGTTTAATGCCGGCGCGGGACGGCTATTCCCCGGTTGGGTCAACGTGAAGTGCAACTACCTCATTACGTATTGGGAATCAACCGGGCCCGCCACGGATGCCAGCAACCCTGACAGCCAGCCTGACAACCAGGCCATCCAGGTGATGTCCCAGGTCCTGGCGGCGTTGATTAACAATCGCCAGTTAGCGGATATCCCCGGGGCCTACACACAGGTTATGCCGCCCAAAGAAAACCTCAACAGTTTGGGTAACTTCTGGCAATCGCTGGGCAATCGCCCGCGTCTTTCGCTCAACTATTGTGTCACCGTGCCGATTCGTCTGAGTGATAAAGGCGAGGAAGTGGCACCGGTTAAGTCCCTGTCTACCACTGTCGAGCAAAAAGCCCCCGTTTCTCCACAGGTCATTACTGATGCCCTGCGGGAGCAATTGATTGTGGCGATAGGGGGGGGCACTGATGCCCGCCTTGCCGTGACGCACGTTAATCTGGAGGTCTCGCCGGTTGCCACTCAAGACGGGAGTGCGGCTGAAATCAGGGGGGCGTTGCGGGTTTCCGGTATGACTCGGACAGAATGTCTTGCGCCAATGAACGCTGTTTTTGAAGAATGGGAACAGGATGAGGCTGCGGTGGTCACGCCCGATGGCTACCGCGTTTATATCAACGCAGTTGATAAAACAGACCTGACGGGGATTTAAAGGCTCTGTCGCATTAAGACGTCGTCGGGTAACATGCTGTTTTTTTTATTTTTATGGTGTTACCTGACCATGTCATTGATCCAAAACGCCTTCAGGCGTCTGCATTATCCCGTTGATATCATTGTGCAGTGTGTCCGCTGGTATCTGCGTACTCACTCAGTCTGCGTGATCTGGAAGAAATGATGGCCGAGCGGGGGATTGTCGTTGACCATTCCACGCTGCACCGGTGGGTCATTCGTCTGGTGCCGTTACTGGACAAGGCGTTTCGCTGGCATAAACGCCCGGTGGGGCGCCGCTGGCGCATGGACGAAACCTACAGTGTGCCCGGAGTTCAGGGCGGGCATGGACGCTCAAATGAACCACGAGTCTGTCTGGAATGTTGGACGGATAACTCATGATGAGAAATCTGACAACCCCACCGATTGTGGCGGTGGTGAACCTGAGCGGCAGTGACCTGCGGCATGCTCGCAGGGTGATGTAACCCGCTGACAACGGGGATTGAGGCGAGATCACTAAGCCGAGATGATCCTCAAGGTTGAGTGCTGAAAGGCTGAAGAACATGAACCCGTTAATCCGCCTCTGTGGGTTGAAAACGTCACCACGGCCTATGTGATCTGACAGGCCGTGCAGAAGGAACCGGCATTGATAGATATGTACTTGCCGGGCGAAGGTGCTTTGACATGTATGCGAAGCCCCGGGACAGCAATATCCATCACAACCGGACTGCTGACTTCTGCCAACTTGCAGCAAGCAAGGATAAAGAGTGTAGTGGTTGAATGATCAGGACACTAAACTTACATCCAAAACGGAGGTGTTTAGTGAACCAGAAACGAAGATTTACCCCTGAGTTTAAAAAAGAAGCAGTGGCCCTGGTCATTGAGCAGGATTACACCATCGCGAAAGCAGCAGTATCGCTGGGGATCAGCGCCAAGACCCTGAGTGAACCGCACCGGGTTTCCGGGAGACTAAATTCTCAGTGAAAGGAGATCCGACATGACATCGAAATCAGCCAACCGCTATCCACCAGAGTTGCGTGAACGTGCCGTCAGAATGTTGCAGGAACAGCGTGACGAGTATAAATCTGAGCACGCTGTCAGCGCCAGTGATATAAGACCCTAAATCACCATTTGATTTGTCCGCTCCACCCAACATGTTGTTTCCTGATGGTTCCGACACCGAAAAGGATATCAACATGCTGAGCAGAGAGGACTTTT
>Ga0153999_1000281_pt1 | contig 23786 bp, 21 predicted proteins | sample TSNC083MetaG_FD_104675 | JGI IMG/M metagenome (GOLD analysis project Ga0153999, IMG submission 104675) | Attine ant fungus gardens microbial communities from North Carolina, USA - TSNC083 MetaG | ecosystem: Host-associated > Fungi > Mycelium > Unclassified | place: USA: North Carolina, Lumber... | reverse complement strand
CACTTATCTTTATGGACGAAAATGACAACCGCACTGTACTATCTGAAAACCAATTGTGTGTTGCCTTCGGACTAGGCAATACAACTGCCCGCTGGAATAAAGATAAAGGTATTCTGCTCTGGGCTGATCCGGGCGAAATCATCAGTAACTCGGTCTATACAGCCACGCTACAGTGGAGCCTCCAGGACGTACCTTGACAAATAGTTATATTCCGGGGAATCCTAATTTTTATATATACTTTAATTTTTCTTATTTCTGTATTGTACAAAAGAGAGAAATTTTTCTCTTTTGTACTTCGAAAAATGTGGCTATTTGGGATGCGATTCTTGCACTGTGATAATTCTATATCTCCGGCCGGTTATGCTCGTAATAGGATTTCTGCTTCACTTGTTGTCTATCGCATAGGACTTTTTACTTGATTGTACCTACAATCTTTATGTTCCCGCCATCTTTGAACACACCGGAACAATTATACTGCCAAATTCCTTTTTCTAAAGCTATCTCTTTTGTTACGTTAGTGGAGCCGATTGTAATGCGCTGTTCATTGCCGTTCGGGCCAAATAAGAATAAATCTACCGCCCCACCTTCAATATCCGAGGTAATATTTAAGGTTAATGTTTGATTATTTTCCACTTGAAATGATCCAGATTCAGCTATATTCGTCTGGTTGGTATTATTGATTAAATTCATAACGACATTCCCATCGGAAATGATGTTGTTAATAACTTCATGCGAACTGTTGTTACCGGGAATCAAATCAACCGTATTTTTTACGCCGTCATAATTAACGGTATATCCGAGCTTCTTTAGCAATTCATTGGCCGGCACATACAAACTTGCATTTTGCTCATTATCCATTGTAACTGAAATTAAGGACTTACTAAGCGGCAAAGAATCCCCGTTAAGCGTAACTTTCGTATCGCTCAAAATCGCCGACTTAATACCTGTTGCCGCAAATACCGTCGTTATCCCCAGCGTTCCAATGATGACCCCCGCTACTAAACTTTTCACATCAAACTTTTTCATTTATATCCCCCTCCAATTTTAGGATTTAAAGTGCTGCAGGCTGACTAAAACCGCCACCCCGGCGGTGTGGTTTTACTTTTCCCCGGCAGATCCCACGCGACACCTTTGTCCGCCTGCAAGAATTTGTCAGAGTGGGGCACACGCTTAGAAAAAGCGTGTAAAATTCGCCCACCCGACGACGCTCTGCCCGGCGCCCATTCATTATGTTAATTAAACCATATTATACCATAGACGTCGGCATACCGAACATAAAATTTTTATTAAATTTCAATTCCTTAGACCATCTGTTTACATACCGGTAGTAAGTATTCTTGGAGACAGCCTGATTCTTGCGCTGGGAATTTAAGATGCAAAAAAGGGGTCAGCATCTGATCCGTCAGATAACAAACCCCTTAGCAGCCAGACATATGATTAACAATTACCGCTGGCCATAAATATTTGCGACATAATACTGCATTGCTTCAATATTCTCCTGAGAAATAGGAATAAACTCTTTCCCTGCAGCTTTAATCATTTGGTAAATTTGTGCGGTAATTTCCAGTACCTTTGCAACTCTGAAAGCTCCATCCATCGTCTCTCCAACACATACAGCACCATGAGATCGAAGTAAACAACTATTAGCTGTCTCACCCAGAGCAGCAAGGCAATTTTGGGCAAGTTCATCGCTTCCCGGCAAAGCATATTCAGCGGATTTGCAAGTGCCGCCTAAAACCTGAGCGGCTTCATCGATAATCATGGGAATGTCTTCTCCTGTACAAGCAAAAACCATTGAATAAATAGGATGGGTGTGGATAATTGCATTAACGTTTGGACGTGCAGCATAAATTCCCAAATGCAGAGAGGTTTCAATAGTAGGCTTACGACAGCAATCAACAACATCTCCAGAAAGATTGCAGACCACTATGTCATCTTCCGTTATTGTGGTATAATCCATCCCACTAGGAGTGAGGTATACCAGATTTGTCCCAGGATCCCGGTAACTGATATTTCCCCATGTTTCTACCGTGTAATTTCCGTTAAGCATTTTAAGTCCTGAATCAACTATAAGTTTTTTATGATTCATCTGTTCCTCCGATCTTTATACCAAATAATAGTTAGTCTGTGTAACGCTCACAATATTCCTTATGCTCAGCAACGTTATCTTTCAAAATTAATTTACAGCCAGTATCTACTTTCATCTCATACGATTCACCGCGGATCATTTTCACCAAATTATCCACCGATAGGATACCCATTTCAGCAGGATATTGTGCTACTGTGCAAAGGAAATCTCCAGAATCTACCAGGTTAAGAGCTTCACTTACTGCATCAAAGCCGATAATTTTAACCTGATCCTTCAAACCAGCCTCTTGTACTGCACGCAGGGCACCAATTCCCATATTGTCGTTAGAACAGAAGAAGAGTTCTAAGTCAGGGTTTGCGCTGAGGATATTCTGAGCAGCAGTGTAGCCCTGATCCACTTCCCAGTTTGCAGTCTGTTCTGCAACAACTTTAACATGGTCGCCAACACCATCTTTAAAACCGTTTAGGCGGTCGGCTGCGTTTTGATGACCTTCAATTCCTGTAAGTACAGCAGTAATGCAGCCTTCGGGGAAATTTTCTTTTACATATTCGCCTGCCAGTTTTGCGCCCGCATAGTTATCCGTACCATAGAAAGGAATATCCATCCCTACACGCTCTACTACTTTTTCGTTAAGCAATGTATCCGCATTTACCACTGGAACTCCGGCTTCTTTACATTTCTTCAGTGCCGCCTCCAATCCTTCAGAAGAGCTGGGCACAATTATGATTCCGTCAACACCATTAGACAGCATATTTTCAATAATAGTCAGCTGGGCGGCAGCGCTGGCATGCTGATCACCCGCTTGTACATCCATTTTTACACCAAGCTCCTTCGCCTTTTCCTGGGCTCCGTTAGCCAATGTAATGTGATATTCGTTATTAAGGGTCATGCCGACAAATCCGATTTTAATATCCGAATAATCTTTTACACTACTTGCAGTCGTGCCGTTAGTGTCTGCAGTACCTGTTGTGCCTGTTGTGTCCGTTGTGCTGCCGGTGGAATTACCACTTGCTTTACAGCCAACTGTCATAATTGACATACAGGCCACTAACATAATGCATATAATCTTTTTCATGATGCTCTCTCCTTTTCTTCTTTTTAACCTTTCTTTTTTATATAGCAAGACAGATTACTCCGCCTTTCTATCCTTTGATTTATCTACATAAACTGCAGCAATAATAACTATGCCGGTAATAATTGTATGATAGTAAGTAGCAACATTGAGAATTTGCAAACCACAAGTAAGCGTTCCTAATATTAGTGAACCAACTAAGGTATTTCCGATTTTCCCTTTACCGCCTGACAGGGAGATACCGCCGATAACTGTCGAGGCAATTGCATTCATTTCGTATCCCGAACCCGCATTAGGATCTGCGTAAGAAAGACGGGAAAGAAGCAGGATTCCCCCAATAGCAGCAAAAATACCACTTAGCACATATGCCATAATTTCTATACGTCGCGTACGTACGCCTGATAACTTTGCAGCATTTACATTTCCGCCTACAGAATATAAGTGGCGGCCAAACTCGGTGTATCCCATCACGGTGATGATTAATGCATAAAGGATCAAAACATAAATGATTGGAAGCGGAATTCCGAATAATTTGGAATTCATAATGGAGCTTAATTGTGCCGGAAAACTGGAAATAGGTTTACCTGAGTTGATCAGTAATGCCAGGCCTCGCGCAATTTGCATTGTTCCAAGTGTTGTGATAAAGGCAGGCACCTTTCCTATACTGATTAATACTCCGTTAAGAAGCCCAAAAGCTACTCCTGCTGCCACCGCGCAAATGCAGGCAGCAAATATCGATACCCCTCCCTTATTGATGAGCAAGCCTGATAATATACCAACAAATCCAACTATAGAACCGACACTCAGATCAATGCCGCCGGTGAGAATGACCAGGGAAGCACCGATTGCGATGACCGCGATAACCGCTGATTGAGTGATAATATTTTGTATATTTGTAATGGTTAGAAAATTTCTGCCGGCCATCCGGCAGACAATGGTAAAGATTGCGATAATGACAATCACTCCTATATATAGGGTAAGATCGTTAACATTGAATTTACGTGATTTAACCGTATCCTTTCCGACTGACATATTAATCATTCCTTTCCTTTTCGATTAGTGCACAGGCAAGCAGCTGTTCTTGTGTTAATTCATCGCTATTTTCAAATTCTGAAGTAATTCTGCCATCCTTCATCACGGCAATACGATCACACATCTTCATAACTTCCGTTAGATCGGAGGATATCATGATGATAGACGCGCCCTTGGTTATGAGATCGTACATGATATTATAAATTTCATCTCTTGCACCTACATCGATACCACGGGTAGGTTCATCAAAAATATAGACATCAGCACCTGTCTTCAGCCACTTTGCAATAACCACTTTTTGCTGGTTGCCGCCAGAAAGGTTCTGAACAGCATTATTAATGCTATGGGTACGGACGCGAAGCTTTTTAACACTATCCTTTGCTGTCTCTGCAATTTTCCTTTTATTTAAAAGAAATCTGCCAAATTGTTTCAAATTAGGTAAAGCAATGTTTTCCTGAACAGAATGGCCGAGCACCAGTCCCTCATCTTTACGGTCTTCACTGAGGTAAACAATACCGCTGGCAATGGTATCCGGAATATTTGGTTTTAGCTTATTACCTTTATAGATAATCTCTCCTGAGCTCATTGTATAAGCACCAATGATACACTTGGCAAGTTCTGTGCGTCCTGCCCCTATAAGGCCGGAAAGCCCCAGAATTTCTCCTTTGTGCAGTTTTAAATTGATGTTTTTAAGTTTATCACGGTAGCATAAATCTTTCACTTCCAGCACTGTTTCACCGATTTTATGAGCCGGCAGCCGTTCAAAGCTCACTTCACGTCCGACCATCATTTTGGTAAGTTCGAGTTCATTTGTCTCTTTCAAAACTACGGTATCAACATACTGGCCGTCTCTCATAACGGTGCAGCGGTTACCTATTTCAAACAGCTCACTCATACGGTGTGATATATAAATAATTCCAATGCCTTCTGCCGTAAGCTTACGGATAATACCAAACAGCATTTTTGTTTCATTGTCTGTAATGGCAGCAGTCGGTTCGTCAAGCACCAGAATGCGGGCATTACAGGATATTGCCTTGGCAATTTCCACCAATTGCTTTTGAGCAACACTTAAGTTCGCGATTTTTGTTTTTGGGTCTATATTCATCCCAAGCATATCCAAATATTTTCTTGATTCCTTAATAGCTGTTTTTCTATCTATCAGCTTGTTCTTGACAAACTCCTTCCCCAAAAATATATTTTCGTAAATGGGAAGATCCGGTACCAGATTAAATTCCTGATATATAACGCTGATCCCTGCCTCAATGCAATCTTTAGGATTGGTTGTATAAAAGGGCTTGCCATCAAGAAAAATTTCGCCACTTTCCCTGCGGTATGCGCCTGACAGAATTTTAATCAATGTAGATTTACCAGCCCCATTTTCCCCAAGCAGGACATGAACTTCACCCGGCTGTACGGAGAGCTTCGCATCTCTCAGCACCTTTACTCCATAAAAACTCTTGGATATTCCTTTCATCTCTAAAATTGTATTCGCCATAATCTCCTCCTGGCTATGATTGATTCCACAAAAACGGTTTTATTGCTTCGGAGCGTACACTTTTTTTTGAATCGAGGCATCTGCAACAGCCCGCATATCCTTAATACTCATAGAATGATCAAAATATTTTAATTGGCTGATTATACATCCCAGAGCCGTACTTTCCGTGTCACAAGCAACAACATTTTTACCGCTTCGGTCAGCGGTGATTTGATTTAGGATAAAGTTCTTAGAGCCACCGCCCACAATGTAAATATTATTAAATTCTTTTTTGCAGACACGTTGGATTTCTTCAATCGTCTCTTTATAGCATTCAGCCATAGAGTGATAAAGGGATGCAAGTATTATGCCCCAATCAGGTGCTCCTGACACTTTACCCTGATTTAATAAATAATCCCAGATTGCTTTGGACATATCAAGGGGATTAAAGAAACAATCGCTGTTAACATCAATCAGCGGGACATCACCTTTATATGCTTCCATGAGCGAGTTAAGCTCATCCCAGTCAGCACTTCTGCCGACTATTAATTCATAGTCTTTACGCAGGCGCTGGTGAATAAACATTCCGGCACTATTTTTTAGAAGCGTAATTGTATTTAGTGCGCCTAATTCATTAGTAAGCGATGCTTCCATAACCTCCTTTGTCACCAGCGGCTCATCCAGCTCAGTTCCTATCAGCGACCAGGTTCCGGAGCTGATAAAAGCAAAATCATCCTCTTGTGCAGGAATTGCCAGTACAGCTGATGCAGTGTCATGAGAAGGTACGCTGATTACCGGTATATCATATTGAACCCCTAACTCCTGACATATTTCTTTTCTCAGCATGCCGATTTTTTCTCCATGACTGCTAATGGAACAAAACAGGTTTGGATCCACGCCCATATTTTTGCAGGCTGTGGTTGAAATAGAACGAGTCCGCACATCCATCATTTGTGTTGTGGATAGCTCACTCGGTTCGTTTCGCATGATGCCAGTGAGCATATAGTTGATAATATCAGGAACCATCAGTAGTTTATCTGTGATTGAATACAGGTTTGGCATGGCATCCTGCATTCCCTTCAGCATATAAATGGAGTTAATTTTGTCACTGAGTATGCCGGTTTCAAAAAAAAGCTCTTCCCGGGTTTCGTCGTCCAGACCTGCTATTTGCTCTGCACCAATGGTGTTACGGTATGCCAGTGGGTTGCTTAGCATGATTGCTGACTTGTCATACAAAGCAAAATCCACGCCCCAGGTACAAATGCCAATGGAATCAATGCGGTCTACCTGCGCCGCAGCTTTGCGCAGAGAATTTTTAAAACAATCAAAAATCCGCAGTATATCCCAATAGAAGAATTCACCTGCCTGGATGATATTGTTGCTATACTGGTCAATCACTTCCCTTTCGATACTTTTTCCGTTAAAACGCCCTAAAACTATTCTAAATGAAGAATTCCCACAATCGAAGGCGATTATGTTTCTTTCTCTTTCCATAAAATTCATCCTTTCCAGCATTATCTTTCAGCTCTGCTAGATTCTTACCTGCAGCCCATATTTTGCCCCCCAGCCAATAAGAAAGTTAATATCCTGCATCCGCAATGGTTTTGTATCCTTCATCAAATAGTCTCTCCCCAGTCCTTGATATTTGGGGATTCCCAGGCGATGATAAGGAAGGAACCAAACCTCGGCTACGTTTTCCAGCTCCTTGACAAAGCGCAGGAAGCAGTGGATATCCTCCGGTTTATCGTTGCATCCAGGAATATAAGGATAACGAACGGATAATATACCTTTGAAGTTTTTTGAAAGCCATTTAAGGTTCGACAAAATCAATTGGTTATCAAAACCAGTAAGCTGCGAGTGTACTACTGGGTTCATGTGCTTTAAATCATAGAAAATCATATCAACTGCATCTGCGATATCAACAAACGCAGCTTGAGGAACATGACCACAGGTTTCGATGAGTGTGGTTATTTTCCGTTTTTTCATTTCCTGCGCAAAAATTCTTATGAACTGGTGGCGGTATAGAGGCTCACCGCCGCTAAAAGTAACACCACCACCAGATTTTATGAAATAACTTTCATCGCGAAGGATTTCCGAAGCAAGAGCCGGGATCGTATATTCTTTACCGCAGATGCTTCTTGCTCCCACATAACATCCTTCTACACATTTTCCACAGAGGTCACAATTACGCTTTGTTACATATCCGTATTCGCTTAAATATTGTATACATCCTTTGGGACAAAGCTTTACACATCGTCCACAGCCAACACAACTGTTTGGGTTAAACAATATTTGACTGGCAAAGCATTGTGATTCAGGATTTGCACACCACAAACAGTTCAGTGCGCACCCTTTAAGAAATACTACTGTGCGAATACCCGGACCATCCTCGGTTGCAAAACGTTCAATGTTAAAAACATTGGCAGTTTCCATATACATTCCTTCCCGGCATTCTGACACCTCATCTATTTAGTCTAAAGTGTAACCTCAGTACGGTTGATAACGTCGATCTGGCAATCAGGCGCCAGCGCTGTAAACAAGGCACTGTAACCAGAAACCCTAACCATCAAATCCCGATAAAGCTCCGGATGAACCATAGCGTCTTTGTATATCTCAGAATCCACAACATTAAACTGAATCTGCTGGCCATACTTTTCGAATAAAACTTTAATCATATCAACGATTCTCCGGCGATGCTCTTTTGTAGCTACAGCACTCTTAGACAAACGCATATTGAAAATCGCACCTTTTTGGAACCAGATACTGGGCAGCTTACCGACACTGTTACAGGCAGCAGTGGCACCTTCTTTTTCAGATCCGTTAGCGGGAGAGATTCCATTGTTTACAGGATCGCCCTTCCTGCGCCCATCAGGTGTGGCGCCAATGCAGCGGCCAAAAGCAACATTTCCAGACACCGGACTCTGACTGTAAGAGAAACAGCAGGGAACTGGTCCTTTCCCATATTTACTACTCTTATATACGTTGCGGTAGCGAGAGCCGATATAGTCTTCAAGGGCTATAACCCAGTTATCAGCAGCATCATCGTCGTTACCGAACTTGGGCGCTTTGTTGAGCAGAATTGCTCTTATCTGGGCTCCTGTCGGGGTGGTGGTTTCATCTTCATAGTCAGTAGCAAGTGCATGGAGCAGTTCTTTCATGGTCAGCAATCTTTGTCCGAATACTGCATAATCCAGAGCAGCCAGTGCATCACCTGCACTAATGGTGCCGGCAGTGGGTCCGCCCTCGGCGGAATATAACGATCCACCCTCAACTAAATCCATGCATCTTCCAATGCAATCCTCAACCAATGAAGCACGGAAGGCATTGATGTCATACAAACAGTGAACATAGTCGTTTGCGTGCTCGCAGACCACTTGCATATCCATAAAATAAGCAAGCATATCTGTGTATTCTTTGAAGATCTCTCCGGTATCAGCGCACTCTATTATATCTTTAGAAGTGGCTTTATACAAAATTCCGGTGTTGGGGTCAATCCCGTTGTTAAGTGTAATTTCCAGTACTTTTTCCACGTTCAGCCATGGCCCCTTAGCTGCAAAATCCCATTTGCCAGGAATAGCCGCTTCGATGCAGCCATTTGGAGCCCAATTAACTAAGTCATCTTCTGCAATTCCCATATTACGCAGTGTGCGGATAAAGGCGTTGTCGTTATAAAAGGCCGGCATTCCACCCTGATGGGCTATACAGGCATCAAGTGCTTCCAGCATAAAGTCATCGCTGGTTCCCTCGAACCATTTAATTGAAACGGATGGTGTAACAAGCTGTAATTCACGGCATGCTTTAACGCACATATGTGAAACTTCATTCGTTGCATCCTTATGGTCGCCGGTTTGTCCTCCCACCGCCAGATTGATAAACATCTGATAGCCAAGGAAAAATTCTGAGTCAGGCCAGGAGCGCAGCTTGTTTAGCTCGTTACATTTGATAAAAAAGCACTCTATTATCTCAAAAGCTTTTTCTTTTGTGATCCTGCCTTCTGCAATGTCCTTTTCATAAAATGGATAAATATATTGGTCAAAGCGTCCCAGCGAAATCGCGTGTCCGTTAGTTTCAAGATGAACAGCCAGCAATATCAAGTAGGTAGCCTGTACTGCTTCATGAAAAGTCCGTGCCGGGTGCTCGGGAACCCACCGGCATATTTCGGCCAAATCAAGCAGCTCCATCTTCCTGTCCGGATCCTTGCAATTAGCTGCTTCTTCATCACACTTGTCTGCAATACGTGAAGCAAAATTCACAACTGCTTCATTACTACGAATCACCGCATCTAAAAAAAACTTTTTCTTAACAGAATCTGGTTCTTTCAAATCCAATTGACTGCGGCGGGTCATTGCCCGGTTAATTACATCCCGAAGCCCTTTATTAAGCACCATACTAAAATCTGAAATCTGATTACCCAGACCGGCGCCAACAACCCAGGTTTCGTCTATGATTCCGCCGCTCCATGCATCTAAGATTTCCCGCGGCAAAGAGTCACGCAGATAATTTACGAGCGCCTTATCCTCCCAGTAGCCAATGCATTCACGCAGATCCGATTCAACATCAGCGTCTACATAAAACTTATCTCCGGGGCGGTCTTCCCATCTAAATGGCTTGCCATCCAATTCATCGATAATCCACTGATTAGAATACTCCGGGTAAATAGGAGAAGCCTTTGGCCATTTCGCCTGATTGCCCACTATCAGCTCATCTTCTTTTACCCATACCGTCATTTTATCGAGTACATCATAATAACCTTCAGCCCGGCGTATGGCGATCGGTTTATTAGTGTTTTTCTTTATTGACTCTGTAAAAATTCTACATCTCTCCGAACATATTTTAGGTTCCCTTTCAACTAGTTTCCGTCTTAGCTGTTCTACACGTTCTCTCATAATTAAAACCTCCTTCTTACGAAATGATGTAACTTGTTACTCTGTGTCAAATTATATCATTGGTACATTTACAAGTCAATAATAATAATTATTTTATACGTTTTGCACAATACTAATCATTGAATTTTGTCTTATATTAATTAATTCTTTTCCATTAAAATCCAGATTATGAAACAGTTTCATTTTTTTAGGTATTTTCTTGATTTTCGATTTTAAATCCGGTATAATAAAATATAAGAAATCGAAAGGAGAGGTTTAGTGTCTGATCATAGAATAGGGGTCCGTGGAATTGCAAAACTGGCTGGGGTCTCTGTCGCCACAGTATCCCGCGTAATAAATTCACCTGATAAGGTATCACCAGCTACCCTAGACAGTGTAAACCATATAATCAACAAATATAATTATATACCAAATTTGAATGCCCGCAATCTATATGCCAAGGAGTCAAACTCTTTTGCATTGTTCGTCTATGACCTGGAAAATCCTTTTTTTATTGCGCTTGTAAAAGAGTTAAACAAAATTGCCTTTAAACACAAGCGCACCCTGCTGATTTGTGATACTGAAAATAATGCTGATAAGGAAAGAGAGTACTTTTTGTATTGCCAAGGAATCCGCACACGCGGAATTATTGTTACTGAGGGATATATTAATACTGTTTTTTATTCAGAGAGTAACCAGCGAATTGCAATCCTTGACAGGCATGACGGGATTAAAGGTTCCTGCGTACGAAGCAATCACCGTGCAGGTATTTTTTCCGCTGTGGATTACCTATATAACCTCAATCACCGAAAATTTGCTTTTGCGGGATATACCAGCAATTTTTATTCAGTTGCCGAAAGACGTGCTGCTTTTATAGAAGCTCTTGACGCAAGGGATATCCCGATAAATGATAATTATATTTTTGAAGGCTCAATGACGTGTCAGACAGGTAAAAAAGCATTAGATTATTTTTGCTCATTAAGCAGTCCGCCTACAGCGATTGTATGTGCCAATGACCAGGTTGCCCTCGGCGTTTTCATGCGGGCACAACAAATTGGAATTCGGATTGCAGAGGATCTTTCAATTATCGGATTCGATGGATGCCTTCCCGATTACTTAAATACAAAGATCACAACAATAAGGCAAGATATTCCACGTATTGCGGCAGAACTGTTTGAATGTATTTTCAGTGAAGATTCCACACCACACGACTCCATTGTTGATGTCTCGCTGGAAGTTGGAGATTCATGTGCAAGAATTCCATCAATGTAATATTATTAAAATCAGGGCATAAATAAGCGTATATACCAATTAGATATCGGTAAATACGCTTATGTTAATTCATAATTGATACGCTTTCTGTAACAGTTAACTATACTATTTTACTAATAACAATGGAACATCACCGTAAAGGATTTTTCCTGTTCTTTCATGATCTAATTCTATATAATGATAAGAAATCCAGTCAAAGAAGAAAAATCCCATTTTTTCCGCATAATGATACGAGGTCACTATCGGCTCATTACTCTTATTCTTAGCATCTTCCAAACACAGGTAAATCACTGCACGGATTCTATTATCTTCATCAATTTCCCGCAAAACTTCCGCAAGAACCGGGGAGTCTAATTTCACATTATAGGCCAGTGATGGGGTATACATTTCAAGATCATTCATATCAAAGTCTTCCATGCTGCAATGTTCAATACTGCACTCATAGTATACAGAAAGCTTATCTTTTTTATAAATTTCAAACTTCCATCCGTGATCCTCAGCATTTTCAAAATGAACAAGAATGCCTTGATTACTTTTTATCAATTGTTCCGGCGCAGATGAAAATTCTCCGTTGACTACAAACGTCACCCAGCCATTTTTTTCCGGGAAAACATAACCTTTCATATTTGCCTGTTTGATTAATTCTATTACATCATCCCGGTTCTTAGTGCGCAGATAATATGCCTCAGTAAACTCGCTCATATTATTATCCTCCTGGCTTTTATTATTTTGGTATAATCAGTTGTTCGAACTACAAACTAATTATAAAATAATTTAATCTTATAAGCAAGTCAAACGCTTCCAGCAATCGCCATCTCCTGATCAGGCAATTTCCTCTGCAAAATTACCGGTATACAGCTTCTCTGCCGCCTTTGAAAATTTTTCCGATTCATAATCTTCTCTGACAAAGGCCTTCACTACCCGGATTGCCGTAACGTTTTCCTGGACACTTGCATTGAGATCGTCGTATTGGCGGAATACGTGCTTAAATATCTTCATTGCGGAAAGCAGGATCGTTCCCAATACAACGGCCAGAAACAGCATTGCCGCCAGAAAGACGGAGCTTAAACCGGCATCAATCAAGAAACACATAAGCATACTTGAGATCAGCATAAACGGCGCCCTGACGGCAATTCGCAGAATCATCTGATAGGCATTCTGGATATTGGTAACATTGTTAAACTGGGAGTACTGCTGTTCTACCGCACCAGCAAAAAAGTGAAACTTACAGTCTCGGGCCTGCAGTTTATTGAAGATGCCAGAGAAATAATTAAAATTGCTGCTACCGCCAAAGCACGCTGCCGGTCACAATTAGAACAGGTATCTCAGATTCCTTTCGAGATCGGCTGCCACGACCAATTTGAGCAAGCTCTGATCCCCCCCATCCTGGCAGCTTTTCTAAAACGGCATCCGCAACTCCATCCAAGCATAAAAATAGCTCCGCCGCAGGTATTGGAAACCCGTCTGGCGGAGCAAAAATCGGATGTTCTGTTTAGTTTTCAGCATCGCAGCCAGTACCACCATACGGCAGCCTATCACGAGCTTACCACCTGTCCGATCGTCTGTATCTGTTCCGGAAATCATCCGTTTGCCAGATACCGGCAATTGGCGGTTGAACAGTTAAAAGGAACTTATATCATTTGTGATCCCAACATGGCTGCATTTAATTCGTTCCGGCACCATAACCGGATTGCAGCTCAATCCGCGCCGGCCGAAACTTATTTTGTGGATGGCTTCAATACCGCCGTAATGCTGATTAAATCAGGCATCGGCTTTACACTGTATCCAGACATCCCGTACTGCCGGGAACCAGATCTCTGCTACATTCCGGTTCACGAACTTGATACCGTTTCTTTTGGGCTTTTTACGGCCAATGAAAAAAACAAACCACTGGTTCTGGAATTTACCGGTATTGCCAGGGAATTTTTTGCCGTCCAGAAGATCTGAAAAAAACTTCCGGTCAGCTGCATAAATCCACAATGACCTGGGCAAATATTTTGGCACTGGTGATTAATTTGCCAATCACGGCAAATTCATCTGCCCCATGCATCCGATTGTCGGTTCCCGGCATGGACGCGCCAAATGCAACACCGTTCTTCAGATCGTGCACATAGGTTCCGCCGCCGGTTGCCTGACACTGTCCTTTCCGGCCGGTATAGTCTTCATATGCCTTTAACAGAGTTTTTATAAATGACGAATTCTCATCCACGTAATGAGGAGGAGTCATCTTTTCGTTTTGCAGGCTGAGTTTTTCATTAGCCATTGCTTCCCGGATGACATGTAAGACACTTTCTTCTGTCGCACAAACCGGCAGGCGGCTGTCAAACTCGCCGTCAAGGCCGTTTTCGTCAACCTTCAGCATACTGAACGCAAGTGTCAGCCGGCCGGATAATTCATCCCGCATATCGACTCCCAGCGCCGTCCCGTTTACATCGCCATGGGGCATCAGTTTCAGCAGCCCGCGCAGCGCATCCACCTGTCCGCACGGCGCCAGCGTAAGCTTTGCCAGCAGGGACAGAAGGCCGGTAATGGCATTGTTGCCGTCCTCCGGGGCCATCGCATGGGCTCCGACTCCGATCGCCGTGATAACCAGATCGTTACCTTCAAAGGAAAGCCGGAATTTAATTCCAGTTGTTTCCGTTACTTCCTTTGCCGCTTTTTCAACTGCTTGTGCTTCCAGCCCGGCAACGACTGCCGCTGCTTTTCCCGGTACCACGTTAAGCTTGGTTCCGGCGTTTATGGATACCAGTTTAGGCAGCGCCGCGGAAGCCTCCCATGCAGCGGTAAAATGTCCCGGCAGACGTCCCTTTTCCACATTGGTAACCGGAAATTCCGCATCCGGAGTAAAGGTCATCGGTGCCTCAGCTTCGATTTTATAATAATGCCCGATATCGGAACTTCCGCATTCTTCATCGGTTCCCAGAATCAGGCGGACATTTTTAGCAAGCGGTATACCAAGCTCCTTTACCGCCCGCATGGCATACAAGGCCGCCACCGCCGGGCCTTTGTCATCTGCCGTTCCCCGGCCATACAGCCGGCCGTCTTTTTCTATCGGTTCAAACGGCCGGGTCACCTGCCAGCCTTCACCGGCGGGAACAATATCAAGATGCGCCAGAATATCAAGCTGCTTCGGGCCGTCATTCAAATCCACACAGCCCACATAGCCATCGTATTCGATTACTTCAAAGCCATATCCCGCCGCCATATCAAGAGCAGTATCCAGCGCTTCGGCCGCGCCCGGGCCATAGGGCATGCCTTCCTCATACGGCATTTTCTCACTGTTTATACGGCATAATTCGCAGATATCATCCAGCATTTCCTGTCTGTGGGCATCTATAAATGCATCTATTTTCTCTTTGTACATCGTTATTCCTCCGTATCCTTTCTTTTTAATTATGTCCAAACTCACTCAGCATAAGTCCCGGATTCCGATCCAGTACCATGCCGACACTCCAGCTGTTGACAAACAGTAGCAGTGGGTTATCTTTCAGATCCTTGATGCGCTTCATATCGGAGGTTCCCTGAATTCTTTCAACATCCACCTGTTCCTTGTTCTCAATCCACCGGATATACTCATACGGCAGCTTTTCCAGCTTCACGTCCACATTATATTCATTTTCCAGCCGGTAAGTCAGCACCTCAAACTGCAATTCGCCGACTACGCCTACAATAATCTCTTCCATTCCGGTATTGAACTCCTGAAAGATCTGGATCGCCCCTTCCTGGGCAATCTGACTGACACCTTTTAAAAATTGCTTGCGCTTCATAGTATCAATCTGGCGCACTCTGGCAAAATGCTCCGGGGCAAAGGTCGGGATGCCCTCGAATTCGAATTGCCGGCCGGACTTGCACAGGGTGTCACCGATCGAAAATATACCCGGATCGAAGACTCCGATAATATCTCCGGCGTATGCCTCCTCAACAATTTTCCGATCCTGCGCCATCATCTGCTGCGGCTGGGACAACCGCAGCTTTTTGCCGCCCTGGATATGGTTCACTTCCATCCCGGCCGCAAACTTTCCTGATACAATACGCATAAAGGCAATCCGGTCGCGGTGGGCTTTATTCATATTGGCCTGAATTTTAAATACAAAGGCCGAAAAATCTTCCCCGAATGGGTCAATTTCGCCGGCAGTAGTCTTCCGCGGCAGCGGCGGGGATGTCATCTTAAGGAAATGCTGCAAAAAGGTCTCTACCCCGAAGTTGGTCAATGCCGAGCCAAAGAACAACGGCGATAATCCGCCCCGGCTGACACGCTCAAGGTCAAACTCATCGGCGGCACCATCCAGCAGTTCAATCTCATCCCTTAACTGCCGGTGATAATCGGTGCCGATAACCGCATCCACATCCGGGCTGTCTAATTCGAAGGTCCGGGACTCTACTTCCTTCTGGCCGCCCATAGCAGCCGTAAAGGTCATAATTTCTTTTTTACTCCGGTCGATTACCCCCTTGAAGTTCTTGCCGCAGCCAATCGGCCAGTTGACCGGACAGGTTCGGATACCCAGAACATTTTCGATCTCATCCATCAGTTCAAACGGATCTCTTGCTTCGCGGTCCATTTTATTAATAAATGTAAAAATCGGAATGCCCCGCATGACACAGACTTTAAACAATTTAATTGTCTGCGCCTCCACGCCCTTGGAACCATCAATGACCATGACCGCGCTGTCGGCCGCCATCAATGTCCGGTAGGTATCCTCCGAGAAATCCTGATGTCCCGGAGTATCCAGAATGTTAATACAGCAGCCCCCATAGTTGAACTGCATTACGGAGGAGGTAACCGAAATTCCTCTTTCTTTTTCAATCTCCATCCAGTCGGATACGGCATGCTTCGCCGCTTTTCTGCCTTTTACCGTCCCGGCCAGATTAATAGCACCGCCATAAAGCAGGAATTTTTCAGTCAGGGTTGTTTTACCGGCATCCGGGTGGGAGATGATGGCAAATGTTCTTCGTTTCTTTATTTCTTCGTTAATATTTGACAAGGTTTCAGTCCTCCGTTTAATTTCGTCTCAATCCATGATTCTACCAGAGAAATCCGGCTTTGACAATAGGTACCTGATACGGTCTAATACATGGTGTGCTACCTCGTCTTTACTCATCAGCTCCAGCTCTTCTTCCCCGTCCCTGCTAATGATTGTAACAACGTTGGTCTCCGTACCAAAACCGGCTCCCTCTGTCTTTAAATTATTAGCCACAATCAGATCAATATTCTTTTTTTCCAGTTTATTTCTGCTGTTCATTAACAGATCACGGGTCTCCATGGAAAACCCGCAGAGAATCTGTCCCGGGCTGCGATGCTGCCCCAGCCAGGCCAGAATATCATCCGTCCGCTCCAGCTCAAGCCGCAGATCCCCATCCTTTTTCTTAATTTTATCCGTGCCGGGACTGGCCGGACGGTAATCTGCCACGGCCGCCGCCTTGATAATGATATCCTGCTCCCTGCTGACAGCCGTTACCGCTTCAAACATCTGGGCTGCTCCGGTTACCGGGACGGCATTTACCCCCAGCGGCACTGAAAGATTGGCCGGCCCGCTGACCAACGTTACCTGGGCTCCCCGCCGGGCAGCCGCCCGGGCGATGGCATAGCCCATCTTCCCGGTCGAGTGGTTGGAAAGATACCGCACCGGATCAACGGCCTCCCGGGTCGGACCCGCCGTCACCAGAATTTTTTTTCCGGCCAGATCTTTTTCAAAACCGATTTCCTGCACCAGATGTTCATACAGTTTTGACGGCTCCGGCATCTTGCCCGCACCGGTATCGCCGCAGGCCAGGTAACCGGTCGCCGGGTCAATGACCTGCATCCCATACTTGCGGCAGATGGACAGGTTGTCCTGGGTTACCGGATTCTCATACATCGCCGTATTCATAGCCGGAACAATCAGCTTTGGCCCGCGGCAGGCCAGAAAGGTCGTCGTCAGCATATCATCTGCTATTCCATGAGCCACTTTGGCAATGACATTAGCTGTCGCCGGAGCTATCATAAAGACATCCGCCCGCTTCGCCAGGGCAATATGCTCCACCTCAAATTTAAAATCCCGGTCAAAGGTATCTACCAGACACTTCGTCCCGGTTAAAGATTCAAAAGTAAGCGGGGTAATAAATCTGGCTGCATTCCGGGTCAGAATGACTTCCACGGCAGCATGCTGCTTTTTCAGCATACTGGCAAGGCCGGCAATCTTATAGGCCGCGATGCCTCCTGTCACTCCCAGTACGACGGTCTTTCCCTGTAACATAAATACCTCCTGTTTTGTTTCTTTCCGGCAGAAATCTGCGGGAATGGACATTGTTTTTCCTGTTAAAATATGATAGGATTGATTTTGGACCTAATATTCCCAGTATATCATAAAACCCTTGTCTTTGAAAGGAGTTCCAAATGATTTTAGCTATCGATATAGGCAATACTAACATCGTCATCGGAGCAATTGACGCCGGGCAGATCTGTTTTGTGGAACGGATAACCACCAACTATTTGCAAACCGGGACGGAGTATGCCATTAATATCAAAAATATTCTGGAGATTCACCAGATCAGCCCGTCACGGATCGAAGGAGCAATTCTTTCATCCGTGGTACCGCCTTTAAATGCGGCCTTTTACTCAGCAATCAATAAAATTTTCGGCTTCCGGCCAATGCTGGTCGGAGCCGGAATGAAGACCGGCATTAATATTATTATGGACAACCCCAAAACAGTGGGCAGCGACATGATTGTCGATGCCGTAGCTGCCATCGGGGAATATCCTTGTCCGCTGATTATTATTGACATGGGAACGGCAACCACCATGTCGGTGATTGATAAATCAGGCAACTACATAGGCGGGGTAATCCTGCCGGGTCTTAAGGTATCGCTGGATTCCTTAAGCAGCAAAACCGCCCAGCTTCCCTCGATCAGCATTAATATCCCCAAAAAAGTAATCGGCAAAAATACGATTGACTGTATGCGCAGCGGAATTATGTATGGCAATGCGGGAATGATTGATGGGCTTCTGGAACGGATTGAGGCGGAGCTTGGCAGTCCCACCACGGTTATTGCCACCGGCGGACTGTCCCGTTTTATTGCACCGCTGTGCCGGCATAAGATTATTTACGATGAGGCGCTGCTTTTGAAAGGGCTGTGGAGTTTATATCAAAAGAATGTGGGCGGCAGGTAGCAGGCGGCAGCTTTGAGCGATCAAAGCCGCCGTTTTTTATTGCCGCTAATACCACATTTTATTGCGAATTTCAAGGCCTTTTTATAAAAGAAAACCATTAAATGGAAGTATATTACCCTGCATTTTCGTGAATCATTTTCAGTGAATGATGAATACCAAAACGGAATGCGGAGGTAAGAAATATGGCAGGATATAAAGTTGAAATCTGCGGGGTGAATACGGCAAAACTTCCACTGCTTACAAATGAAGAAAAGGATGTATTGTTTAAGAGGATTCTGGAAGGTGATATGGAGGCCCGGGAACAATATATCAAAGGAAACCTGCGTCTGGTCTTAAGCGTGATCCAGCGTTTTTCCAACCGGAACGAAAATATTGATGATCTGTTTCAGATCGGATGCATTGGTTTGATAAAAGCAATTGATAATTTTGATATTACCCAGAATGTCCGTTTTTCCACCTATGCAGTTCCCATGATTATGGGCGAGGTACGTCGTTATCTTAGAGACAATAATTCGATTCGGGTCAGCCGGTCACTACGTGATACGGCATATAAAGCAATTTATGCCAAAGAAGGCCTGGCACGGAAAAATGCCAAAGAACCGACACTTATGGAAATCGCTGACGAAATTGGCGTCAGCAAGGAAGAAATTACTTATGCTCTGGATGCCATTCAAAGCCCGGTAAGTTTTTTTGAACCCGTCTTTACCGATGGCGGCGATCCGCTTTATATCATGGATCAGATCAGTGACAAAAAACAGATCGAGGAAAACTGGGTCGAGGAAATATCTCTCCGGGAAGCAATAGCCAGACTTCCGGCCAGAGAACGCAACATTATTGACATGCGGTTCTTTGAGGGCAAAACCCAGACAGAGGTTGCCGAGGAAATCCACATCAGCCAGGCTCAGGTCAGCCGCCTGGAAAAGAATGCCTTGAAAACTATGCGCAGTTATTTGAATTAATAAATTAGAATTAAATTATGCCGCAGATTTTCAACAATAATCTGCGGCATCGCGCATTTTTTTCATTTTGTTATTTCTCGGCAGCAAATAAAGAACTCATCGTTTTTAATTCAGCACTTACGATCAAATCAGCCTCGGTCGCAGCTTTCACATCTTCAACCGTAAATTCAGGATTAAGCTCTGTCATCACCAGACCGTCTGCGGTCACTTCCAGCACACACATCTCTGTTACAATCATATTCACGCAATGAATCGCCGTATACGGCAGGCGGCATTCTTTAAGAATCTTAGCACTGCCGCGGGCAGTATGCTCCATGGCAACAATTACCTTTTTCGCACCGACAACAAGATCCATGGCGCCGCCCATGCCGGGTACTTTCTTTCCGGGGATAATCCAGTTGGAGAGATTCCCCTGCTGATCCACTTCCAGCGCTCCAAGTACCGTAACATCCACATGGCCGCCCCGGATCAGGCCAAAGGATACGGTGGAATCAATGTAGCTTCCGCCGGTCTTCACCATTGCCGGGGAACCCCCGGCATCAACGATATAAAGCGGATCGCGGTTCTCTTTAGTAACTGTTCCGGTTCCGATGATACCATTCTCGGACTGAAGCACCACATGTACATCCTCCGGCAGATAACCCGGAATCATGGTCGGCAATCCGATTCCCAGATTGACAATATCACCATCCTTTAATTCTTTTGCCACTCTTCCTGCAATAAAACCCTTTATCATTGACCGTTCCATTATGCTTCACCTCCATCTACGATATAGTCGACAAAGACTCCCGAAGTGACCACATTTTCCGGTTCAATCTGCCCGCATTCCACCAGATAATCAGCTTCGGCAATCACCAGATCGGCAGCCGTAGCCATACACACATTAAAGTTGCGGGTAGTCCCCTTATACCAGATATTTCCGTTTTTATCTATCTTATATCCGGAAATTATGGCAACATCTGCACGCAGCGGCTTTTCAATAAGGTATTCTTTTCCGTCAATCTCAATTTTCCCATGAACATGCTTTCCTTCTTCCACAATTGTTCCCACACCGGTCGGTGTGATCACGCCGCCCAGCCCTGCTCCGCCCGCCCGGATCATTTCTGCCATGGAACCCTGTGGGATCAGGGTCAGTTCCAGTTCCCCGGCATTTAGCTGCTCCGCTACTTCAGGATTCAGTCCCACATGCGTCGCAATCAATTTTTTCACCTGTTTGTTGTGAATTAATTTAGCCACACCGTAATAATCTTCGCCCAGCGGGCCGCCGGTCATTGAGGCATCGTTGCAGATCATGGTAAACCCGCCTTTGCCGCTTTTGGAAAGGGCATCTATGATTTTATGGGCATTTCCGCAGCCCATGAATCCGCCAAACATAATGGAAACTCCTTCGGGAATTAAATCGATTGCCTCCTTAAGTGTCACAATTTCTGCCATTCTTTTTCTCCTTAACATTTTTCAAATATTGTAGCAACTCCCATGCCGCCGCCGATACACAAAGTAGCCAGACCCCTGCGGGCATCTTCCCGCTTCATCATCTCATGCAGCAGGGTTACAATGATTCTTGCTCCGGAAGCCCCGACCGGATGGCCGATGGAAATGGCTCCGCCGTTGACATTTACTTTATCCATATCAAAATTCAGTTCTTTTGCCACGGCTGTCGACTGTGCCGCAAATGCTTCGTTTGCTTCAATCAAATCAATCTCTTCAATGGTGAGGCCGGCTTTTTTAAGTGCCTGACGGGATGCCGGAACCGGTCCAACCCCCATGATTTCCGGTGCCACACCGCCCTGTCCCCAACCGGTCAGTCTGGCAACCGGCTTAAGGCCGTACTTCTCAACCGCCTCTTTGGAGGCCAGGACAATGGCAGCCGCTCCGTCATTGACTCCGGAGGCATTACCGGCGGTTACCCGACCACCTTCTTTTTTAAAAGCCGATTTTAATTTCGCTAATTTTTCTACTGTTGTTCCTGCCCGCGGGAATTCATCCTGCTTAAACTCAACGACATCGCGTTTTACCTTAACCGATACGGGAACAATTTCATCCTGGAATCGTCCTTCGGCCTGGGCTTTTTCCGTTTTCTGCTGACTGGATGCCGCAAAAATATCTAATTCCTCTCTTGTGATGCCCCATTGATCACAGATGTTTTCCGCCGTCATGCCCATATGGTAATCGTAAGAAGCGTCCCAAAGGGCGTCATGAACCATCGAGTCTATCATCTTGGTATCAAACATTCTTGCTCCCCAGCGGCCGGACGGCAGCAGATACGGTGCCGCAGACATATTTTCCGTTCCGCCGGCCACGATAATATCACTGTCTCCTGCCAGTATGGAACGCGCTCCTTCAATCACGGACTTCATTCCCGAGCCGCAGACCATCCCGACCGTATAAGCCGGAACCTCAACCGGAATACCGGCTTTTAAAGCTGCCTGTCTGGCCACATTCTGACCCAGGCCGGCAGTCAGGACACAGCCAAACATTACCTCGTCAACCTGCTCCGGGGCGACACCGGAACGTTTTAGTGCTTCCTTAATCGTCACCGCTCCCAATTCCACTGCCGGAACATCTTTCAGGGTACCGCCATAAGAACCGACTGCCGTACGGCAGCAATTCACAACAAATACTTCTCTCATTCTTACCCATCTCCTTTTTTGTTTTATTTTTTCAAAGAAATTCATATTCCAGGAAATCTACATACTTGAATTTTAATATAGATTCCCGCTCCGGTCGACCATTTTTTTTCATCACATCTATAACTTTTTTTCATATGTAGTGATTACAAAATAATGAAGATGTGGTATAGTTATCACATAGCTAAAAACACTTGCGGATGGGTTATTAAAGGAAAGGGGCTTTCTTTGGATATCAGACATTTCTCTTATTTTACAACTATCGTGGAATGCGGATATAATCTTTCGGCCGCTGCCAAAAAAATTCACATTACACAATCTGCGCTGAGCAAAATCATCTCTACCTTTGAACAGGAAGAGGGCGTAAAGCTTTTTTACCGGGCCAATGGACGGCTGAACGGTTTAACTGCTGCCGGGGAATTATTTTACAGCGCCTGTATTGATATTTCCAGGCGGTATGATGAAATGATCGGCCAGGTTCACCAGCTCTCCGAAACAGAAAAAAGCAAGGTAACCATCGGCATCCCGCCGCTGGTATTAACCGTCCTGTTCACCCATATTATGTCGGATTTCAGCAGAAACTATCCGGCAATTCCCCTGATATTGGCTGAAGCCGGAGCAGAGGAACTGAGCCGGCGTTTTATGAAACAGGAACTGGATTTTGCCGTCTTATTAAAGCCCACCAACTTAAACCCTGTCCGAACCAGAGAATACAATATTTATACCAGCGAACTGACGGCATTTATGTCAGCCGGTCACGAGCTGTCGGCAAAGCCTGTGCTTACCTGGAAAGATCTGGATCAGCGGCCGATCTCTATCTTCAATGAGAGTTTCTCCATCCACCGGTATCTGATGGAGAAACTGAGGGCGGAGAATATTAAACCGGTTCTGGCATTAAAGTCAGGTTCCTGGGACTTTCTGTTTGAGTCTGTTATTGATTCAAACCTGATAACACTCCTGCCTTCCCCCATCCGCCACTATATCCGTACACTTGATGTAGTAGAACGCACCTTTGCAGATCCGATCTGTTGGGAAGTGGTTCTGGTCGAACATGCCGACCAGAAGCAGACCCTCGCCCAACAGCGGTTTAAAGAATTTGTACTGAATTTTTCCCGAAAATAAGTATATCGGGTAGGAGGTAATTGATTAATTCAACTACCGACCTCCCACACCACCACGCAAGCCGTCCGGCACGTGGCGGTTCTCTAGTTTTCGCATACTTTTAGATAATAGTCGGACATGGATATAT
>Ga0153999_1000280_pt1 | contig 23796 bp, 19 predicted proteins | sample TSNC083MetaG_FD_104675 | JGI IMG/M metagenome (GOLD analysis project Ga0153999, IMG submission 104675) | Attine ant fungus gardens microbial communities from North Carolina, USA - TSNC083 MetaG | ecosystem: Host-associated > Fungi > Mycelium > Unclassified | place: USA: North Carolina, Lumber... | reverse complement strand
CGCTTCACCGGCTGGTCCTGTAAGTTATAAGTCAGCTCCTCTACGACCTGATGAAGCCCGTTGGTCTCCCGGATCCGGTTCCCTCTGCTGTCGTAGCGGTAAGTGGTTCCTGCTCCCTCATCTACGCCTTCCTCATAGCCATAAGGGCGGATTGCTTTGATCAGACGGTCATTCTGGTCATAAAGATACCGCGTGGTAGCTCCGCTTTGACCGGTCTGATGGGTCAGTCTGTCCTTCAGGTCATACTGGTACCGGGTCCTGATAGATTCTGCACCGGCTCCCTTGACCGCGACACTGGTCTGGTTTCCCGCAGCATCATAAGTATAGCATACCCTGCGGTCGATCCCGTTTTTCTGATCCAGGATCCGTTCCTCACTCAGGCGGTCATTTCCATCATAGGTCCTTCTGATCTGGAAACCTTTGGGGGTCTTGACCCTGATCAGGTTCCCATTCGGGTCATATTCATAGTGGGTAATGGCTAAGCGCACATCTCCATTCCCCTGGATTTCTTCCTCCTTGCGGATCCGCCAGCCATTTTTATTATAGCCGTACCGGATCCGGCGACGGATTCCCTCCTCCAATATCTGTTCTTCCAAAGTCAGGTTCCCAAGGCAGTCATAGTCATACCGTACCCTGGCTCCGAATTCATCCTTTACCATGATCAGACGGTTATTCCCATCATAAGTAAACCGGATTCGGTGCCATCCTGCCGGTTCCTGGTCCTGTCTGACCTCCTCCCGGCCATAGGCTTCCTCCGTTTTATTCCCCTGCTGGTCATAACGGTAAGCAATGACACGGTAATACGTGGTATCCCCTTCCCGCCTTATGCTGACCTGCTGCCTCGTCCTCTGGCCAAGGCCGTTGTAACTGTACCGGGTCTCTTTTCCTTCGCCGTCCGTCTCACAAACCACCTGGTCGTGGCCGTTATACTCATACCGGCGGATGGTATTTCTTTCCGGATCCTGAACCTGGACCAGGCGGCCTCTCTTATCATAGTCATAAGTATAGCCCGGGCCGTCATCTGACGTTTTATCGTAGGACTCCGGCATGACCTGTCTGGTCAGATTCCCAGTAGCATCATAGAACCGGCGCTGGATCCCTCCATCTGCATAAAGGATCCGGATACAGTTTCCATCCCAGTCATATACATACCGGGTGCCTTCTCCGTCCTCCTTTTTCTCCTGATAGCTTACCGGATGGATCTCTTTGATGATATCCCCGTCAAAGTTACGCAGCAGCCGCTGGTGTTCCTTTAAGGGAGAGATGGTATCGGTCAGACGTTCCAGGAAATCATAACGGTATTCATAGCCTGCTTCCCGATTCTCCCAGTGCTTTGCCGGATAGTAGGTGGTCAGGTTCCCCATCTTATCGTAGTTCCAGTGGCTGGTATAGCCTTCTCCATCGGTCCGGCCGGTGACAAAGTTCCGGGAATTATAACTGAGCAGAACGGTTCCATAGGCATTTCCTACGGTCATCCGGCGGCCGACCTTGTCATACTCATAGACCGTTTCCTCACCCTTTGGGGTAATTACACGGCTGGGATAGGCGCGGTTTGGCTCATATTGTTTCATTGTCGTATTGCCTGCACCGTCCCGGACCGATAGCTGTCTTCCTCTGGTGTCATACTGATAGATCGTTTCTTTCCACTGTCCGTCACCGATCCTATCTTTGACTACGGTCCGGTTATGATCATCATCATACTCGTAACACGTCTCCCGCTGATCCGTATCCCATACCCTTACCAGGTCATGGTTCTGGTCATACTCATGGTATGTCTTAAATCCGTCAGTTTTTGTCTCACTGGTCAACCGGCCACGGAAATCGTATTCCCAACTGGTGGTCGCGCCGGTACGGCTGATTTCTCCGGTTCTTAAGTTATCCTCGGAATACTCATAGGTTACGCAGGTTCCGTCTTCATAGATGATGCGGTCTGTAAGCATCGCATCATTATACTCATAGATTTCCTTCTTTCCGGTTTCACTGAAGGTAACGGTATTCCGGCGATTTCTGTCATCATAGGAAAACTCCTGGCAGACTCCGCTTTCGAACATCTGTCTGGTAATCCGGCCCTGCTCATCAAACCTGTTCTCCAGATACCGGACTCCGTTCTGATCGGTGACCGACACGATATAACCTTGTTGGTCATATTCGTAATGGGTAATTCCTTCATCGGTATTGATGACATCCGTCAGGTAATCCTGTTCATAACGATACTGGGTCTTTCGTCCGATCTCATCCGTGATCTGAAGGATCTTCCCCGCTTCACTGGTCACCTCAAGGATATTCCCTAACGGTGTGGTGATCCGGGACAGCCCTTCCTCTGTATAGGCGAACAGGAGTCGCTGACGGTTTGGATATTCCACCTGGGTCAGCTGCCCTTTTTCATTGTAGCAGCATACCGTATGGTTGACGATATCCCTCAGAGTGAAGGCTTTTTGCTCTTCATCTGCCTCCAGAACAAACCCTGCTGCTCCCTTGCTCCGGTTGATCCACTGGCCTTCCTGTTTCTCGAACCAGAGGGCATGCCCGGTAATGGCCTCCATATGGATTCGATTCACATGATTAGTATCACGGTAAATCTGGCTGCCATAGGCAAAGGACCAGCCCCTTCCCATGACAGAACTGCTCTTACCGATGGAACGGTAAGTCCGTTCCAGCTTCACTGCTGCCGGAATACTGGCAAGAATAAAGTCGGTCGAACGGATGATATAGCATCCGGTAACCGCATCCACCGGGTCGCTGATAAAAGCTGCAAGTGCATTGGCAAATGCATTCCGGGCCAGACTGTCACCAAGGTCAAAGTCTCTACCGGTAAGCCAGCTCATCCCCCCATCCAGCCCCGTATCAATCACCGTTCCGACGGTTGCCGTAACGGCCTTTCTCGCAGTCGGACTCAAACCGCTGATTCCCAGCCGGCCGAGGGCTCCGTCCGTAAGTCTGCTGCCAATCTGCCCCTGTATCATTCCAAGTCCAGTGTTGAACGCCAGGTTTCCAAAATCAACCTTTCCGGTATATACCAGATCATTCAATGCGCCATTCATCACATTGCCGCCTACCTGAATTGCTGATTTCAACGATTTCAACTGTTTACTATTGCAGGCAAACTGATATATTTTTCCTGTATCCGCCATAATTTTAAATGCATTCGCCATGGCTTTTCCGGAAACAATACCAAATGCAATGCTGTTGACCATCTTGGCAATGTTATATGCCGTCTGATTGCCCATGAACAAGGTATCCCGAAGGAAGTTATAGGATTGGCTCAGGTCCCCGGACATGGCCTTTTGCATATCCTGGCTTCCCTCCATGATTTCCGATACCGCAAATGCTGTCGTTGTGCCAGCCAGGGCAAAGGTGCCAATCACAGCCGGCGCCAGCAATGCACCAGCACCTCCCGTCGCTACTGTGAGTGCCACGACGACTGCCACCGTGGCAACGGTTGTCAGGATCGTAGCCACTCCGCCTAATACTTTTGCCCTTCCTTCTTCATACTTGTCTACCAGCTGCTGGGATACGCCTTCGTTGATGCTGTCCTTCATTGACTCGTATCCCGCTGTTACACTCTCCAGGACTTCTTCGGCAGATGGATTTGAGGCAGGTTCCACATCACTGGCATTCAGCTTTACAAAAGCAGCCGTGATCTTAGCCTCTTCGGAAAGTTCGATTCCTGTCTCACCCACTAGAACGGAGATTGTAGCTGCCTCCAGAGTAACCGACTTTACCGATTCCCCCAAACTCAGATTCTTGGTCGAATTGATTTCAATTATTTTTCCGGTAATAAACGCATTGCCGGACGTATCCAGGCGAATACTGATTGCTTTATCTGCATCCGCTGATGCGCTGGCATCGGTTGGGGTCAGCAGAAGCTCTGCTCCATTTACATTAGAAAACGATTTATAGTCCGGATTCTGGGCATACCCACCGCCTCCGGAAGCACCCGACTGTCCACCGCCTCCGCCTGACATTCTTATGGCATGAACCGCAATTGCATCTCTCTCCTCATCGCTGGGAAAGTAAATATGTACCTGACTGCCCACCTCCGGCATACAGTAGATCATGCTGCTCTCTATTGCATAGGTAAAAAACTTAACATTGGATGAACTGTCATATTCCTGGTCAATATGAAAATGCACCCGGACACAATTACCGGAACGTTCCTTTACGATAGCCGGTATACTCATTCCGTTAATATTGGCATTCTTTTGGTAGATACTTAAGCACCCTTTTTCTCTGCTAAGTTCATAGCACCTGCAAAGCTCCCCATCAATCACCTCATATCTTATGTTTGTAACAATTGTACTGATATTCCGAAAACGAATCTTTTGTGCCAGCACAAAGGAACGCCCCGTTTTTACTTCCCATCTCATAATGTCCTGAGTCATAAGCTCCCCAGTTGCGTCCACATGATAGTAATGGTCCATATCCTTTATGGTCTGATATTCTTCCTCACTCAAAGCGGTTTCATCTTCATACTTAGGGATCCCAAAATAAGCCCTGCCATATTTCTCTGTATAATCAGGAATTAGATACGTCTGAAAATGGCTGGCTAAACGGATTAAAAAATCCCAGTCACTTTCTTCATATTGCAACAGGAAATCTGGTATCACCGCTCCCTCTGTAATGCAATCACAAATATCTGCATTTGTCTGATTTTCCAACACCTTCCGTATCACTTGCTCATAAGTAGCATCCAGATTTAAAAAGCTCTGGCTGACATCGTTCAATTCCCACTCTCTTGTATAGGAAACCGCTTTTAGCTTCAGATAATGCAGTCCTTTCACCTGTACGGTCTCCGCAATGGATACTTTACCCATAAACATTACGTTACTCTCATATATCTCTACACATGCACCATCGGAAAGTTGATGAACCGATTCCTCAAGCCCCTCCTCATCCATTAATAATAGCATGCTGATACTTGCATGATGATTGAAAGATGCTTCAAAGGTAAAATCTTCCACTTGAATAACTCCTTCCAACGGAAGGATAATTCTCAGTCCCTGATAAGTAATTTCCATAACATCCCCCCTTCTATTCCGGCTGTCCGGACATCAAGATGGTAATGTGTCCGCCATAAATGCAAGTCAATTCGCACCTGCGAAGAAGCGGTGAGTCACCGTTGACCGTCACTTTCGGATGTTCTTTTTGCCAGCTTGCGCCGATCGAAAATTCCGCAATACACTCTCCGGCGCATTGATTCAGTAAACTCTCTGTTACTTCGATTTCTTCCGCTCCAAAGAAACAGTCCGCTAATTTGTCGCGCCACCGCTTATTTGCTTCGATCTCAGCTCTTGCATCAATAACTGCCTGTTCTGCCGCTTCAATCACTTTCGGGTTTTCCGGACTTGTGCAATACCCAAAATTGATAACATTTGTATTGACTATCGTATCCTTCACTGTCATCTGCGGTATCTGCCTGGTATAGACACCATGGGTCGCTCCAAGTGTCAGATAACTTCCATTATTTTGATAGGCACAGCTGCATTCAATCCGAGCTGTATGCACGACATAGCTGGTATCCGCCGCTCTTGATTCTCTTTGTTTCTCTTTCTTTGCCTCAACTGCATCCTCCGCCGCCTGAGCAGCTTCCGCAGATGCCGCAAAAGCATCATTTGCTGCATCTGCTTCCGCATTTGCCGCATCCTGCGCTTCACGTGCCTCCTGTAACTTTTCCATCTTCTCATTCATATCCCGGCCATCATATTCATTACATACATCATTTAACGCCTGCTGGTAGGCTTCATTAGCTGCTGCTGCTTTCTCATTAGCTGCTGCCGCATTCTCATAATCCTGAGCGCAGGCCTGGCCTGCTACACTTGCTGCTGCCTCAAGATCACGCATAGTTCCCTCTGCCATCTATTCCACCTCCACTTCTTCGAATCGTATCCCTGTCACTTTTCGTCTCATCAGACTTTCTGCCAGCGCAAGACTGACAATCGGATCATTTCTGTATTTGCCAGAAAGCAGGAACAGGTTGTGTCGGCCTATCTTTTGAGAATCCAGAATCAGTCTTTTCGGTAACTGATTCGGATAAAATTCTGTTTTATCACTGATCACATCCAACTGATCCATTAAAATCTGTACGTAATGATACTGCAATGAATTTTCCTTATGGATCAGCACGACGTCTTTAAAAATCAAATCCGGTTCATACGCATCCATAACGTCTTTCAGATGTCCGGAAAACATGGTAACCGGACTTTGAATCAAGTCTGGTCTGGCCTCCTTCCCATTGCCGCCAAGATACAGTATCGTGGTATCATTCAGCCGTTCACTATCTGATTTCAAGAACAACTGCCGTGCTCCTGTAATATCAAAATCCCGGAACTGAATCGTACATGGTAATTTCACGTCCTGGGTTAAAAAAAAGTATCTCATCAGCCTTCCTCCCGCTTTAACAGCACCACCTGAAGTTGTTCCGGTGCAAGATTTAAGAACGGAACACTCTCAGCCGGAAATACCGCTCCGGTCAATTCTGATCCGGTGAATGAAACCTGATCAAACGTACATCCGGAGAAATCCGCCGCCCAGAGATTGCAATTTTCAAAACAGCAGCCGGACAAGTGGTTGTTTGTAAACCGGCTCCCCTCCATATTGCATTCCGTAAACTGCAGATTATGTAATCTGGATTCTTCAAAAACAATAAACTTCATATCCAGTTTGTCTAACTGGCTTTGCTCATATTCTCCCTGATACCAGTAACTAAAGACTAATGTTTCCGGTTTATGCACTGCTCCGCGGATCTCTTCCCGCCAGATATGTTTCTCCTTCACCACCCGGTCTGTCTGTATGATAATCTCTGTCTGATCCCGGTATTCTCCCCACTTGAGAAGCCAGTAAGGAGCCAGGGTGACGCCGGTAAATATTCCTTTCTTTTCCCAATCCCGCAGACGATAGCGGAGGATCTGGGATATGGCACTGTCGATCTGTTTTAACTCATCAAATATCATAGACCGGATATCATATTGATTGATTACCCCCATATAAGGACGACTTTCTTCAATCAGTTCATCCCATAGCGAATCCAACGGTTCAAACAAATCTCCAGCAGAAATATATACCTCCAGAGGCTCCTCATCCAGGTACCATTGATGGTTCATGGCATGCAGCAGGAACTGATAATTACGGTTGGCCAGATCTGTCTTTAACAGTGAAAAATACAAAAAGCTTACATACTCCTTTTGCTGTAACACCATCCTTTTTCCCAACTCGCCCATCGTCTGCTTTACGATTCTTTCAAGTTGTTCTGCCCGTTCCAACAGATGCTGCCCCATCTGAATCCGGTATGCCTGCATTTTCCCGGCGGTCTCTTCCCGGAATTTCATAATTGCTGTTTCTCGCTCCATCGACTGTCCTCCAATTAATCAAACTTAACTTCTGTTCCATTGAATTTGATGTTTGCAGCTCCGATTTCCACTTCTCCCCCTTGCAGGCTCTGAAGTAAAACACCCAGCTTTGAATGCACGGTTAATTCCTCCTGCGCATGAATTGTCAGATCTTCCTGCGCTGTGACGTTTACCGTATCTTGTGCACTAACGATGATCTTTCCATCTCCCTGAATCGTGACCGAGGATAGTCCTGCGCCACAGGACAATTGCAGATGGTCGGGTGTCAGTGCCAGCTGTTGCCCCGCCTTTGTCCTCAAATACCGGCTGTTGGGATCCTGCATGCGGTCCGCTTGTCCGCCTCCCGGAGCGCTATAATTACTTACTGCACTTAAAGCAATTGCTTCCTTTTCATATTTTGACGGAAAATAAACCCGCACGTCGTCACCGATTTCCGGCATGCAATACCAGCCGCTTCCATTTGGTGAAGCAGATATAGTCGAATAAATGAACCAGTATACTGATGGATTTCCTGACTCCCGATCAATTTCAAGTGCAACCTGCACTTGATCTCCCGATACACTCACGACGTTTCCGTTCAGTGCTATCCCAATCATATGCATCGGATATATCACCGGGCGGGAAAGCCCCCGCGCCATCTGAAGACGATAAATTCCTACCATTTCCTGACCGTCAAATTCATATTTGCAAGAATATACAGAAAACAACTGTCCGCAAATTTTCGTCAATTCAAACATATGTATCAGCTGCTCTGATGATATTTTATATTTGGTGAAATCAGTATCATTGACCTGGTGACCATTTGCCTGAAGATAATAATAAGTATCCAGATCCTTTTCAACCTTTATGGTATGGCACCACACCTCCACTTCATTTAAAGCAGGTATTCCTGCATATAGTTTTATTCCTTTCTGGTGACCATCCGGTGTGACAGACATTCCCAGCATTGACATCACTCGTTTTAAAAATTCCCAATCGGTTTCTTCATATTGAACAATTAAGTTCCCGATTGGCATATCCGGTCCTGCATAGAAGAGTGCACTTCCGGGGTAATCATTCATAACCTGACTTACAAGTGCTGAATAACTCATCTGAACGTTCTGAAAGGACCTTGAACGTTTTATCAAATCCATGAGAAAACTATAGCTCTTTCCTTCGACTTTCATTACCTGAACTTCCGCAGAGGTCATAATACTGATATCTGTTATAATGCCGGCAAACAGAATTTCCTGCTCCGCCAGGTATACTTCTATCGGCTGATAAGCGGGCATTTCATATAAGATTTTTTCATTGTCAGCCAGGTAACCACTGATCGACAGACTGCTATGCTCACCAATCTCTCCCTCTATCTTGCAGGACAACACTTCTGCAAATCCAATCCCGATCACTTTCACATCATGTAAATTATATGCCATAAAGAACCTCCGCTAGTTGTTGGCGATGATAGCTGCATTTGCTTCAACTGTATCCTTTGTAATGGTAATACTGCCGCCATTGTCACTGCTGATCTGGATCTTAAGACCGGCAGTTACTTTCAATTCCCCATCGGTGGTGACATATACCTGTTCAGCAGCACCGATTACAATATCTTCCTCCGATTTTATTTCTGCTTTTCCATCATTGGTCAATGTTATGGCACCATTTTCTCCTATTGATAACAAAATTCCATTTTCAATAAATGTCACCGTTTTTCCGTCAGGAGCTGTAATATCCTTAATATCCGGATTTCCCATCGGGGCACTACTGGAAGACGGTGCCGATTCACCCTGTATATTTGTAATGGCATATCCTTCTTTTTCATCACTGACCGGAAAAAAAATTCGGACCTGATCACCGGCCTTGGGCATACAATACCAGCCACTTCCGTCAGCCGAAGCCGCCACGGTTGAGAACGGGAAAAAATATTGACTCTGGCAGCTTGACAATGCATCTGTCTCCATCTGGACCTGTACCTGGTTTCTTTGAATATTGGTGACCACTCCATTAATGGAAACACCACCAAGCAGCGGATTGTGATATTTTCTATTTTGCAGCCCCTCTTTAAAATACAGCTTATAACGATTGACCAATAAACCTTCTTTTAGATATCGATAGATATTCCCGATATAAAGCATCTGATCATGGAATTGTACCTGTGTTCCCAGTGGGAGTACATCATATGCTTCAAGCTGATAGAAAATCTGCTCTTTCAGTTGCTTTTCTACCTCTTTGGGTGCAACATTACGCTTTACAGTGTAAGCAAGATGATCCCAGTTCACTTGTTCATTTGCTTCTGTTAATCCCAGTTTCAACCGAATTCCCGGTTGTGAACTATCCACATATATGTATGTTTCATATTCCGACAAGATTCGCTTTAAAAATTCCCATGTTGTTTCCTGATACTGTACTGCTATCCGCTCTAATGGGTGATCTGGTATAGAGAACAGCATCTGGCTGCCGGGATACATACTCATCACCTGCTGAATCAGCTGCTGTGAAGTCATCGCCGTATCCTGAAAAGACAGATTGTATTTTTCAATGTCTATGAAATAACTGCCCGTGGCAACTACAAGTGAAATATTATAAATTTCTGCTTCCGCCGTTACTTCCATCCGAAGAATCGTTCCTTGAAACAGGGAATTTATTGATTCATCTTGAAGATAAAGCAATGACACATTACCTTCTCCCTCATATAGTATGTATTCTTTTATCTCTTCTTCTGCCATTATAGTCACTGCGAGCATACCATGTTCATTTGGGCTCTCGGTTATCTCCAATGCTGTGACTGGGGCTGTCACATCCCCTATCATAAGAAAAAGACTTCCACAGGAAATTGCTTTATTACTCCAATCCATAGCGGCTTCTCCCTTCCTGGCGATTCAACTCTTCCATTACATGAACAAGTGCCTCCAGCATAAGTCCCATTCCCTCTTTCTCTTCCAGCATGCAATTCAAGGAACCGGTATATAACTGTTCGTTTTTCAAATAGCGAAATTGAACATTATAGGTTTTTCCTTCTGCGGTAGGTAATTCATAACAAAAATACTCCATCTTACCAATGACTTGTGTGTCAATCACTTTCATGTGCAGCTTCAGCTCTTTAAATGCAGCTTTCACCTGAGAGACCCACTCTTTTATTGGTTGCCTCACCTTTTTGCAAGGAACTGTTGCCATTACAACACTGACCTTCCTCTTATTACTGGTCATAAGCAGATTCGCCGGCTCTTCCTGTGCTACATCAAAAAAATCAATTATATATGGTATACTCCATTGCTCAGTCAATACTAACTTAGGTTCAAAATTCATCCTTAGCTTATATAAATATTGTTCTCCTCTTTTGATGCCCTCAATTAGTTCTTCCAATGTATAAGTAATTTTTTTCTTAAGATCATATAAAGCTTTTTCTTGCTCTTTCAGTTCTTCCTGCTCTCTTTGCCAGTTTTCCTTCAAAAGCAAAGCAATTGACAGATCAATTTCCATGATATCCCTCCTCGTAATGCTTACAACAGTAACATCTTCTTTTGCATGGTATCTTCTGCAGACCTTTGTGTTCCTGCCCCTGTTGCTTCATGTATGATCCGTCCCAGGGCCTGATAAATCTCCTGATTGGAACAACAGGTCTGCCGCCCCTGCAGACGTACCTTGATATATTCCTCTACTGTTCCATAGTGCATTCCCTGTCTTGCCTGCAGGCAAGTCATACAAAACGAATAATCCCATGGATTCTTAATAGGATAGCGCATCATCGTTTTTGCAAATACCCGCAAAATCTCTGGCCAGATTGAACTCTTTCCCAGTGCTGCAAAAGGTGCATGAATACGATTGATTGTGTCAAATTCCGTATTGTAATCAAAATAATCCGTATACTGATCTCGTAACCGGGCACCGGTCTGAAGCTTAAACCTGGCCAATTCTATCTCACTGCGCTCATTGGCCGGAATATCATCGATATAGACCTGGGTTAAATATTCCCGTTTCTCTGCTCCACGCAATTCTTCCAGAAATTTGACTTTTAAATATCCCGTCTTTTCCGTTGCTTCATACACAAGCTTCAGTTCTTCTTTCATGGTATAGGGAACCCCACTCCAATAAAGAATCCCCGGATTAATAATCAAATACTTCTCCTTAACATTCAGTTGGGTTCCGGTAATGATTCCATTACTGTAATTCTGATAAAATATTTCAAAAAGCTCTCTGGGATAATCCCTTACATTATTTAGCATTTCAATCTTTAAAAGCCGTTTCTTTTCAAAAATCGGATATGTATTACTGAACATATCATTCCTCCCTGGTCTATTAGTACATGGCAATTTCGCCGATTAACATAGTGTCCGGAATTCCCAGAATTCCAAAATGGTATTCATAAAAAACTTCCACATCATAGCGAATTTCTAAAAACACATCTTGCAGCATCGAAAGTCTTGTTTCTGTCTCCCATGTCTTTTTCAGACCGGTATAAATTAATATTTCCCTTGGAGATTCTTTTACATGATAGACAATACTGTCTTCAATCAGCATATGTATCATATCGGTGAATATCGTCAGTGAACTGCCGGCCCGATAACATCTCAGCCAGCCGCTTAACAGGATTTCCTGCTGTTCCCGGTTGAATAAGTCAAATGCCGTTCTGATTTCACTGCCAAAACAGCCGCCAATGATATTTTTAAAAAGCATTCTTTTGCTATACTCTTCTTTCGTCATACCTTTACGAACATCATTGTCTGCCAGCATATGAAGAATCAGATTGGTTAAACTGCTTCGTAATGCCGGATATTCCTTTAACTCCGGTTGAAACATGTCTTTAAATATTTGATAAAACCGATAATAGGTATTCACATCAATTTCTCTTATCGTGCTCAAATCATCCTGATTCAGACATTCTAATGACAATTCCATATATGGGCTGCCTTGTGTCGTATGAGTGAACTGAATATTGTTAACATTGCTTCCGGCCTCTTTACATGCCAGAACAACCTCCCACAAAAAGTTCATAGAATTTTACCCCCGCATTCATATTCCGGATAAATGCGCTGCACTTCCGATACAATAAAACTGGTAATATCCCGCACTAACCAGGATTCCTTTTTTCCCGGTTTAAAGAAAAGGATTAATTTCTTTGAAGCTTTGTAGTCACGTATTTCATCCTCAATAAATGAGTTCATACTATAAGTTTCTTCTGGCCCATCAAATTGCCCGGTTACTTTACAATCCTGATATTCCAGATAATCCTCCAGACCAAAACCACGAATAAATCGAACTAATTCTGCTTTTGTTTTAATCGTTTGATTCCATTTCATTTGAAACTTCTCCATGAAATCCTCTGTCCTTAAGTTTTGCATGAGAGGATACGTATATCGATCGATTTTTTTGCTCTCTGCACTTTTTATCATATACAGATTCCATTTTTTTGCCTTACCTGTTCCACTGATCACATAGAGCTTATTATTTCTTTGGCAAATACTTTGAATTTCTGAGTTTTCATCTATTAAATAAGCATTTTTTTCACCATAATCATGAATTGATAACGTATGCTCATAGTTTTTATGATCTTCACAAGGAGATGGGAAACCCACTGTTTTTAACTGGATTCTTTCTATGTTCCATATGGGAACCAAATCATAACGAATATAGGGGCTATACTTTCCAAAATCAATACGGATATTGTTTATCACCTCATTTACTTTGAGTCCCTCTGGCATGTCTACTATTGTGACATCTGCCATCTTAAAAAGATAAGGAGCATTGATTGTCTGCCAGGGAATTCCATTTCTCACAAATAACTGATAGAGATGATTGATGTATTGTAAATAATGAGTATTAGGATGTAGTTCTATGGTTATTTCCCATGTTTTATCCGTTTCTATCGTTCCCTTAAATCTGGGGCAGCGATTCCATAGTTCCTGTATTTGCAGATAATCACTTTGAATCATGATCGTCATTAAATGAAAGTTTCCTTTTGCTTTCATAGATTCGATTATATCTGACATCTTATAGTCCGATTGTGTCAAATCAGCCTCATCCATCGGAAACATCAAATGATGGGATCGATCCAGAAACTGCTTTTCGATAATCCCTGTTTTTATCTGGTAATGGTTCATATTAAACGACAACTCGTCCATTACCCGGCGCTCTAAACTCTGATACATTTCTTCATTTGTCTCTGCAAGGGATAAAAAGACACCTTCCATCAACGCTTTAAATAGCACGCGTTCCTCAAGACTGCTAATTGACTGAATTTCTTTTTGTATCATTTGCCTTATTTCTTCTGTACGATCCATGCTTGTGCTTCCTCCGTTAAAAAAATTAACCACTATTTTTATTTTTTATTTCCTCTACGTGATTCATCTGCGACGCCTTTGTTATTTCAAAACTATTGAAATAGTTTATAATTTAGGAAATTCTACTGTTTCTATATTAGGCGCTGCCTTTCCTGCTGCTAAAATGTCCTTATATGTCTCTTCCCATTTTCTATGCCATAGATATAGATAACACATATATACAACCAAAAAGACTTTCAAAAAATTAAACAGAACTAATATTAGTATGAATAAATATCTAATAATAACTATAAGCGGATCTGACATATGCCAGCTCCAATAGATTATTGGTTCTACCGATAGTTGAAATAAAAACCCACAAATAATCGTTGTTTCTAATAAAGTATTTACGCTATACTGTGTCACTCTTTTTATAAAAACACTTTCCCGATTTCTGCTATCAATACCTCCGCCCTCCATAATAAAATAAATTAGGGAATAATCGCGCAGCATCAAGTCCCTTTTAGGGAAGGAAAATGCTTGTTTTATTATCGATAAAATATAGGCTGGCATATATTTCGCCGTACCAACTAAAATACCTGGTATAAAAACTAATTTCCTTTTTTTTATCTTTCTTTGAAATTGTGCAATCACACATATTGAAATTAGTGGCTGTAAAAAAAAACAAATAATAGACGGTAATATGAGTAATATGTTCCTGTTAGCAGCTAAAGAAGGGAATTTTATTGATAAAAAAATCATGAATCGATAAAGATTTATTTGTATAAACCCCCAAAAAGGCATCCACCCAAAAAAAATACCATAATTTTGAAGTACTAAATTAAATAATCGAATTAATTTTTTATTCCTCTTGAAACTTTTTAACTTCAAAAGTAATTCAGCATTATTTTTTTTATTTCTAAGAATAGAAAATAAAATAAAAAATACCATACATAAAAGATAAGTTTTTATTAATTTCATAAATTCGCCAATTCCTTTTTGTCCTCCTCGATTTTACCCCTTTGCTATCTTAAAATCGCCAAAACAAATTAATAATTTAGGAAATTCTACTGTTTCTATGTTGGGAGCAACTTTTCCCTCAGATAGCACATCTTTGTATGTTTCTTCCCATTTTTTATTCCATAAATACAAATAGCATGTATATAAAAATCCAAATATTTCAATGGAATAAAGAGCCGCTAAGATTGCTATTAACAAATACTTCATAATAACCATTAACGGTTCTGACAAATACCATGTCCAATAAATAATTGGTCCTACTAAAAATTGGAAAAGATATATTAATACCTCCAGAATGGCTAATATGTCGTCTACTGCATATAATGCCATCCTATCTTCTAATATCCTTGCTCTTTTCTCTTGATTATTATTTTCGTCCTTATCTAACACAAAATAAATTTGTGAGTAAATATCCAGCGAAAAAAAACATTTCTTTTTTATTAAGATTATGTATTGAGGCAGATAGTGAATTACTCCTTGAATTATGCCCGTTATAAAAATTAATTTCTTCTTCTCCAGTTTCCTTTTGAATTGTGAAATTACACACATTAAAATCAATGGCTGTAATGAAAAGCATATGATAGCCGGTAAAATGGGATATATATTCTTATTTCCAAGTGAAAAGTTTTTTGATAAAAATACCACGGCTCGATAAAAACCCATCTGCACAAATATCCCAAAAGGTATCCACAAAAAAAATATTCCACAATTTTTGAATACTAATTTAAATATTCGAATCATCTTTTTATTCGTTTTAATATTATTTAACATTGAAAAAAATTTCGTGACACTTCTTTTCTGCTTTTGAATTTGGAATGATGCACCAACAAATAAAAATATAATATAAATTAAAATATGAATTTTCATAAATTCTCCAATTGCTTTAATCGATTTTGGGGCCATAGCACCAGATTGTTTGGACTTCCATGTGGTTCATTGTCTATGACTCCTTTGCGATTTTATCAATTCAAACTCTATTTATATTTTTGGAAATTCAATTGTTTCTATATTAGGTGCTGCTTTTCCTGCTGATAAAATGTCCTTATATGTCTCTTCCCACTTTCTATGCCATAGATATAGATAGCATATATATACAACCAAAAAAACTTGCAAAGAATTAAACAAAACTAATATCAGTATGACTAAATATCTACTAATAACTATAAGCGGATCTGACATATGCCAGCTCCAATAGATTATTGGTCCTATAAATAGTTGAAAGAAAAACCCGAAAACAATTATAATTTCTAATAAAACATCTACGCTATACTGTGTCATTCTTTTTATAAAAGCACTTTCCCTATTTTTTCTATCAATACCTCCTCCCTCCATAATAAAACAAATTAGGGAATATCCGCTCTGCATCAAGCCCCTTTTAGAAAAGGAACATACTTGTTTTATTATAGATAAAAGATAAGCTGGCATACATTTTGCTATACCAACTAAAATACCTGGTATAAAGATTAATTTCTTTTTTTTCATTTTTCTTTGAAATTGAGCAATCACACATATTGAAATTAGAGGCTGTAAAAAAACACAAATAAAAGGCGGTAATATGAGAAATATATCCCTGCTTCCAGCTAAAAAAGGAAATTTTTTTGATAAATAAATCATGAATCGATAAAGATTTATTTGTATACCCCCACACAAAGGCATCCACCAAAAAAAAACACCATAATTTTGCAGTACTAAATTCAATATTCGGATTAATTTTTTATTCCGCTTAACATTATTAAACTTCAAAAGTAATTCAGCAATATTTTTTTTATCCCTTTGAATAGAAAATAAAATTAAAAATGCTATAAACAAAAGATAAGTTTTTATTAATTTCATAAATTCTGCAATTCCTTTAATCAACTTTAGGGCCATAATACCAGATCGTTTGGACTTCCATGGGATCGCCTTCTGATTCCTTAGATAAATATATTTCAATGGTTCCTTTATTTACTCCACCATTACCAAGATTAATTTTTATATAGATATCTCCATCTTTTACAAAATATTTATCTTCTCCATATATAATCTCAGTTGAAATGGCGGATCCATAATATGGCATAAATTCATCCACATAAACTAAATCCTCATCCAATTCCTCCAATGCCGCTTCTCCTGTAAGTATCAACGTTAAGGCATTTCCTGCAATCTCACTTGAAGTATTTGGATCTAAAATAGCTTTAGTTACTTTAGATAGCTTTATCCCATTTGGTACCAAAACACCAGTAACTGCTGCTTTCAGTGTTCCAAACCATCCATTGCCATAGTTATTATCATTCACACGTTGCATCATCACTGACAAATATGCTCCAACCTCTGGTATAAAACCTGTTGCATTTATTATAACATTGTCTGCTCGTCTAAGATAATCTATCTCACTTTGATAATAAGTATGGTATTCTTCAACATTTACATCGTATTTTTTCAAATGCTCTGCCAGTCTTTTATCCTCCTCGATTTTATCCCAAACAGTTTTTATATTTTTCTCCATCTCTGACTCGGCACCGCCCGGCCTTCTTAAACTCCCATCAGCCTCAAAGAATTCCGAACCGTCTCTTCTTTTTTGTTCATATTCTGCCAACGCAGCTGCAATCTCATTGGAGCTTGGCATCACGCACTCCTCATTTAATGGACTCGACACATTGATTTCTATATCCTGCATATGTATTTGATCACCTATTAACAAAACACCCTGATCTTTACTATGCAGCCATATATAGTCCTGAGCACTTAGTGTAACCTCCTTCGCAGTCACTTCTATCTGATCTGCAGTAATCTGAATATTTCCTGTCGAATTTATTTGTATATTCTCATCATTTACCAAAATTGAATTGGTTTTTGCTGCTAATAGTATTTCTTCACCGTTCAAAGCCAATCCAAGCCCCCCTGGTGTTGATAAGATTTTTGTCTCTTCTAAAGGACTACCCTTTTTGCTTCCTTGACCGGCATTAACAATATTTTGGATTTTTTCAGCACCTGCATCTGCAGAACCAATAATATATCTCTTATCTTCACTGTTTGTCGCAAAATATAGCTGTAATTGATCACCTATTTCAGGCCTTCCACCATACCCACTATAATAAACTGGTTGAGTGTGCCAGCTTTCCAGTGCTAATCCAACGGCATCTGTATCCAAACTCAACTGCACCTGGCCAAGCTTAGAACCAATTACTTTACCCGTTAGAGCAAGTCCCTGCATCATTTTATTTTCCAGAATTGCTAATTTGTATTCTGTCTCTGGCTTTAATGTGTATCTGTATAAACATTCGCCTTGATACATATATATTTCTTTTTTTATTACAATCAGGTATTTATTTTGGTACATTACAATTGAGCCAAATTCAAGATTTTGACGACCACCTTCAATTTGATATGCTTCGCCATTTAGATCAAAATCCAAATATCTTTTTGTAAGAGTCGCTCTTACGTGAATCATATCACCTGTTTCTACAGTTCCGACATGCAGCTTTACTCCTGGCATTCTCACCTCTGCAAACAAAGGTCGATGGAAAGTGGAAGCAATTCGTTTTAAAAACTCCCAATCGGTTTCCTGATACTGCAATAAAAATTGCCCGGTTAACTGCTGGCTCTCCTCTTCCAGCCATATATATGCGCTCTCTGGATATAACTTGAGTATGTAACTAAAGAGTTCGCCAAAAGACATACTTTCCTGCTGAAACGAGCGATTTCTTTTCTTTCTATCCAGAAGAATGGTATAGGAATACGCTTCAATTTCACCATAAAGTACATGATCAGACCAATAACTTGTAGTCTTCTCTATAATTCCGCAAAACAACGCTTTTCCACCATCTCTATTTGTGGTTAAAATAAGCGGACTTCCACATGCCAGTTCGCGATTCAAGAGTTGTTTTTCTTCTATCTGTAATAATAAATGCAAATGTGCATGCTCGTTAACGCTCTGATCAATTGTCATATCTTTAATTAAATATGTTTCGCTAATTTCTTTTAGTTTCAGTTCTTTCAGTATAATTTTACTCATATTTTTGGTTTTTCCCCTCCAATACATTTAATAAATAACAAGGATATGCAATTTCATACACCTCCAATATTTAACCGACTTTAGATCCATACCCCCTGGATTTCATTTTTATTTCAATCAGGTATTTATCATCTGCGACTCCTTTGCTATCTTAAAATCACCAAAATAAATTATAATTTAGGAAATTCTACTGTTTCTATGTTGGGAGCAACTTTTCCCTCAGATAGCACATCTTCATATGTTTCTTCCCATTTTTTATTCCATAAATACAAATAGCATGTATATAAAAATCCAAATATTTCTATGGAATAAAGAACCACTAAGATTGCTATTAATAGATACTTTCCAATAACTATTAGGGGTTCTGATGAATACCATATCCAGTAAATAATTGGTCCTACTATAAATTGTAAAAGAAATATTAACTCTGCCAAAACAGCTAATATATCATCTACTGCATATAATGCCATCCTATCTTTCAATATCCCTGCTCTTTTCTCTTGATTGTTATTTTTGTCTTTGTCCAGTACAAAATAAATTTGTAAATAAATATCCAATCGAGAGAATATTTTCTTTTTTATTAAGATTATATATTGAGGCATGTAGTAAATTGCACCTTGAATCATGCCTGTTATAAAAATAATTTTTTTCTTCTCCAGTTTCCTTTCGAATTGTGAAATTACACACATTAAAATCCATGGCTGAAATATATCCCATATTATAGCTGGTAAAATGGGATATATATTCTTATTTCCAAGTGAAAAATTTTTTGATAAAAAAACCACGGTTTGATAAAGTCCTATCTGCATAAATACCCAGAAAGGTATCCACAATAAAAATATTCCACAATTTTTAAATACTAATTTAAATATTCGAATTGTCTTTTTATTCTTTATAATATTATTTACTCTACAAAGAAAGTCGGCGAAATTTTCTTTATGCCTATAAATCTGAAATGAAACAATAAATACCATACATAAAATATAAAATTTCACAAACTTCATAAATTTCTCCAGTCACTTTAATCGGTTTTAGTTTCATAATACCAGTAACTACTGCTTCATTTCTTCCATGTGGCTCATTGTCTATGACTCCTTTGAGATCTTATCAGCTCCAGTTCTTTCAGTACAATTTTACTCATATTTTTGGTTTTTCCCCTCCAATACATTCAAAAATGCATTCACTCTTGCTTCATACTCTTCTTGTCCTTTGTTTACATCCTTAAAGGATACGGTGGTTTTCTCTTTTTTTGTCTGCGTACTTGAACCACGTTCAATCTCCTTCTTTGCTCTCCTATAGCCATCCTTAGAATTGGCATTTATGTACCTTTTATAACGATTTTCTGTTTGATGTCCTGAGAACTCGCCATTAATGTAATCTATAATCAACCTCGAAGATTGTTTCCCCTTAGCTTGTAGTGTCGCCTCAATATAGGCATTAAACATTGCATCATTTGAAATCATCTCTTGAGTAATAACCATCTCATCATTATCCAAAAAGGACCAATACAATGTCTCACCATTTTTATTATATGCCTTATATGCACCGATAAGGTATCCTAAATCAACATCTTCACCATCCGAAGCTTTTATCGTAAGGCTTCTTTCAAAAAAACCGTATAACGATGGATTCTTTATAGAGAGATATTCACAAAATTTCTTTTGCATATCCAGCCCTCTATAGTCCCAACACATACTTTCTGGACTATATCCATTCCACAAAAGAACGCAATCCAGCAAATCTCCTCGATATTTTTTGCTAATTTGATTATCTTTCATATACTGGTTTACTTCCTTCTCTAATTCTTTTAACTTTTCCAGTATTTGCTGAATTACATTTCCTCCCATCTGTCCTGAGCTTATCAATTTAATAATGCCAAATCCCCTACTACAAATTGTCCATCCATCTTGTAACACTGTTTTATAGTTTCCTGCCTTAACGTCCTCTTTTACATCTTGCCATGGAATGATAATTTCCGGAACACAGGCCTGCCCACCCTCTAATATAGTATCTACTTGTTGCGAATGAATTACATCCGCGCCTACACTTTGCATCCTGGCACCGCTCCGACATACTCCAAAGCCTTTGATACAATCTGTTCCTATATCTGTTTCATTGGCAACGTTTCTTTCCTTTTCCTTAAAATGACGATGTTCTGGCACCTTTAGCAAACAGCTGCGCTGCCCGTATTCACATATTATTTCTGCCCCATCTACCACATATTCTTTACTCATAAAACACCACCTTTAGTCATGTGTTATCTTTTCAAATTGAAATCCGTAAATATGATTTTGGAACATTTGTTCTAATATCTCAAGATCTATAAAATAATATTCTTTTCGTTGATAGCATATCGAAAAAACCTTTTTATTTCTTACTCGACGTGCTGATAATACGATTTTTTTTAATGATCTATCTAAATAATATTCTGTCAAATCACTTAAACCATCTATTTGCATCAATTTTGCCCGCCAATATACCTCGATTCTTTTTTGCTCGATATGTCCCAAGGCGCAAGGTTGATAATCCCCGCCTATTTGATAAGCATCCCATATCTTTTTTACGCCATCCGCTAAAAGCAATGGCTGAGTTTCTATCATGGGCGGAAACACAACTCTATCTGCATCTTTGCACCTGCCCGCTATAAAGATTGCCTCTTTGCTATGAAGTTTATCGGAACCTGGTATCTCAGGTATTATTTGATTACGGAGTTTTCTATTCTGCGTTACTCTGTAGTATTCCATTCAGCAACCCCCATATCTGATTCGTCATGTCATTCTTAATAAAGAGAGTTTCGGCCTCTCCACGGTAATCACCTAATAAAAAATGAGTTTCGACTGGCATCTCTTGATACTGTTTCGTTTCCATTAGTTCAAATAAGGCTGCTTCAAACAAATATTTCATAAGCTTATGGCAAGTATTCAATTCAATCATACAAATTCTCTCTAACTCAATTTCACCAATTTGCATAACATAATATTGGGATTTTTCTTTTACTTTATTGCAAAAAGAAAAATATGCTTCATAAAGCCAATAAAATGGTATTTCTTTAAAGTTTAACTCACCACCAAAATAATAATTTTCATCAAATAACTCGATGTAATAAAATGCTTTTTGCTGTAATGCCCGGGAACGCATTAACGTATACTGTACATATTGAGGTTGCCGCTTTTTATTTTCTTGTCTTTTATTAGTATCATAAACTTCCTGAAAGGAGTGTACGATAGAATCAATTGCAATATCCTTGTTATTGTTGACATAATCCAGCATGCTTTCCCAAAAAGCATTTGATTCATAAACCACCTCTTTGCTAAGGAACTTATCAAGCTTACTCATATTGTCCATTGCTCTTATTCTTCCTCATATTCTTTTTCTTGTTTACCTTTATAATAGGCATGTAATTGTTTTTTGTCTTTGTACAGAATAATCCCTTTTATTTCATTAATCATATTCTCTATTTTTTTTTTTTTAATCTCTGCAAGACAATCCGCTCCTGTTGTAAACATTATATCACCCCTCATTCATCTTTACATCTGTTGCATTAATTCCGATCTCATCTGGCAAAATAGAAATGCTACTTTCAGCGCAAGAAAGATTTAGTTTTTCTTCCGCAGAGAGATTAATACTCTTATTTGCATTAAAGTTAATGGATCCGCCTGCAGTAATGCTAACTTCCAGAGATGTATTTATACTTATTTTATTACCACTGATAGCAATATAACTACCGTCAGCACAAACCAGTGATACTGTTCCTGACTGATCATCCAAAATTAGCATCTTTCCGCCTCGTGTGGCCAAGGTCTTTGTTTGATCATTAGAAAATAATTGTTGAGTATCATAATTTTTCTCCTGACCTGCTCCTGCTGCACTTGCCCCCGTCGCTCCCACTGGAGCATGAACAGAGTTTATAATGACCGCATGATGTTCCTCCGAATCCGGAAAATATAAATTTACCCTGTCATTAATTTCAGGCATACAATAAAAAGTAGAGTAAAAAGTAGAGTAAGGAAACCAACTAGTGTTATTTCCAGGATACCGATCCACATCCATCACGATTTTCACAAGATTATTCTTTACTTCTTGAACCGTCCCTGGCAATGATAGTCCGCTGATTCTGCCATTATACTTTCCGGTAACAGTAAATTCTTGATGGCTTGCAAATTGATATTGATGGCATAATATATGGTCACTTATAATAGCTTTAGCCTCTTTAACATACCAGACCGCCCCCTGATCTTCAATACAATCTCCTATATCTAATGTCTGTGCGTCCGGTCCTTCTGTGTTTAATAAGCAATAATGTGAAATTTTTGCCTCACCAACAAAGTCATTTTCTTCCGGTGGAACAATACATTTTACTTCTTGTATCTTCCTTGAATATTGTGTAGATAAAAAATATGGAGTATCACTCAAACTTATTCCACATCTTAATTTAAGCCCCTCTGTAACACTATCAGGTGACAATAAACAACCGGCTCTGGAGGCAATTCTTTGTAAAAATTGCCAATCAGTTTCATTATACTGCATAGTGAATTTTTCCAACTTGAAATCGGTTAACTCCTGCGATAATATATAATCAGTATTATCATATGGACTTAATTTATTTTCCACAATCTGTTGATACAATATATTGCCATCTTCATATACTACATCTTTTTTTTCACGATCCAATAAAATACTATATGACGTTGCTTTTATCTTTACAAGAAAAGAAGGACTATACTCTGATAAATCCGAAAGAACTTCAACAAATGTAACTAAACCGCAGAACACTGTAAACAATCTGCCTTGTTCGCCATATTTTATGCATATACTGCTATTAAATCCCATACCTCTGACCACATTATCATAAGCATCCTGACTCAATGTTCCCGTCAACTCCATCTGGGTATGTTGGTTTGCTTTTTTTACAACCTCAATTTCTGGTTGAAAAAAAACCACACATTCTCCATCTATTATGATCTGTGTCATGATAACCTGATTATTCTCAAATGCAATTGTATTTAGTTTCATAGCAGAAGAATCCACCTCCTCTTCTTAAATTTACTTCCTTCCATCAAAAAAGTTCTCTTCCCAAGTATCATCCTCAAAATCAAAAAACGTCTCTTTCCCCTTATACAGCAGCTCCTGCTCCCGCAGCACCGGCAGTACATTGAATCCCCACCGCTTTCTGCTCACCCAGACAAAGAACTTCATCTCG
>Ga0153999_1000279_pt1 | contig 23797 bp, 30 predicted proteins | sample TSNC083MetaG_FD_104675 | JGI IMG/M metagenome (GOLD analysis project Ga0153999, IMG submission 104675) | Attine ant fungus gardens microbial communities from North Carolina, USA - TSNC083 MetaG | ecosystem: Host-associated > Fungi > Mycelium > Unclassified | place: USA: North Carolina, Lumber... | reverse complement strand
TATATCATGTATGATTAATCATGTTCTTAATTGATACGGAGGTATACCCAAGTTCGGCTGAAGGGATCGGTCTTGAAAACCGACAGGGGTGTAACAGCCCGCGGGGGTTCGAATCCCTCTACCTCCTCTAACTAATAAAGTAGTCGCTTGCGATCTGACGCAGCGGCTATTTTATTTTTTTTGCCCAAATACGTTATAATAGTAGAATCAGAAGAAAGGGTGTGCCGCAAATGTTCAGTAAAGTCGCATTTATTGGAGCAGGTTCTATGGCTGAAGCCATCATTGGGGGACTGGCCAAAGATGAGAGTCTTGTTAAACGTGAAAATATTGTGGTAACAAATAAGTTGAACGAAGATCGCCTTGAGGAGTTACAACACAAATATGGCATTTCGACAATTGTTGGAAAAGCTGCTGTCGTTCGTGATGCTGATATCATTATTCTCTCTATGAAACCAAAAGATCTTGCTGAAGCGGTAGAAGACATCAAGAACTTCGTAACCGAAGACCAAGTGATCATCTCTGTCATTGCAGGTGCTTCATGCGATCTTATAGCTGGCCTATTTGGCAAGAAGGTTCCTGTTATCCGGACAATGCCGAATACATCAGCAATGATTGGTTACTCTGCGACAGCTTTATCAAAGGGCGAATATGCAACAGAAGCACAATTGAAGAATGCAATTGCTCTATTTGAGACAGTTGGTTCTGCCTTTGTCGTAGAAGAAGATGAAATGCATGCTGTTACAAGCATCTCTGGCAGTGGCCCAGCCTACTTCTACTTCATGGTAGAAGCGATGGAAGAGGCAGCTAAGAAAGTAGGTTTGCGTGAAGAGATTGCTCATAACCTTATTGTCCAAACAATCGTTGGTGCTGGACAGATGCTGAAAGAGACAACAATCGATCCAGGTACCTTACGCAAGAATATTAGCAGCCCAGGTGGAACAACGCAGGCTGGTATTGAAACACTCGCAACTGAGAACTTCCAAGAGGCTGTCATCGCATGTGTCCAGCGTGCACATGACCGCTCACGCGAGATGGAAGAGGAGAATTAATTGCATGAGTCGCTCTCAGGATATGAGGAGCGGCTCTTTTTATATAAGAAAACTGAAATCAACCGAAGGAAGAAAGAACCGGGAATCGTCAATGAGCGTCAGATATGCTAGCCCATTATATACGTAACAGGTTGCATATCCTTTTCAAATACAGGGTGTTTTAGTATAATAGGTATGTTGCTTATTTCATTATATTGCCCCAGTAGCTCAGGGGATAGAGCATCGGTTTCCTAAACCGTGTGTCGCAGGTTCGAATCCTGCCTGGGGCGTTATCTAAAAGCTATTCATGCTAAATGGGGCATGAACGGCTTTTTTTGCATAGGCAATCACAAATGAGTTCAACTAGTTTACATGTTTGATAAATAGATGGCATAAATATATATGTCTTTATCTAAATTTGACATTTCCTTAAGTAAAAAACTAAAAAAAAGAACTCTGGATAGTCTGTTATAATGTTTTAAAGTGATATTGTAGTAAAGTTTTGCGGAGGCGTTTGCGATTTCAAGGGGGGATTTTGATATGGTTTTTAAAGAAGAATATTTACCCGCACAGCAGGGTTCCTATAATCTTCAGGACTACGAAGCATATAAGAAGGATTTCTCATGGGAAGATATGAAGAAGCATTTCAGTTGGAATGAAACAGGCAAGGTAAATATTGCTCACGAGGCAATTGATCGCCATGCACAGAATCCTGAGAAAAAGGATCAGGTCGCTTTATACTATTCATCACCAGATCGCATAGAGCAACTGACATTCTCAGAGATTTCCGAGAAGAGCAACCAGTTTGCCAATGTGCTAAAAAAATATAATGTTGAAAAGGGAGACCGTGTCTTCCTATTTATGCCGCGCAGCCCTGAGTTTTATATTTCTTTCTTTGGTATTCTGAAAATTGGGGCAATAGCTGGGCCATTGTTCGAAGCATTTATGGAACAAGCTGTTCGCGACCGCTTGGAGGATAGTGAGGCGAAGGTGTTGATTACGACTAAGGAGCTTCTTGGACGTGTTCCTATAGATGAACTGCCACACTTGAAGCGTATTGTCATTGTTGGTGATCAGGATGGACTGACTTCAGATAAATATATTAATTATGAAAAGGAACTGGAAATTGCATTACCTGATTTCCAGATTGAGTGGGTTGAACTTGAAGATGGCATGTTGCTTCATTACACGTCTGGTTCAACTGGCAAGCCAAAAGGTGTCTATCATGTGCATAATAATATGATTCAACATTATGCAACGGCAGAATGGGTGCTAGATTTGCGTGACGATGATATTTACTGGTGTACGGCAGATCCCGGCTGGGTAACAGGCACAAGCTACGGCATCTTTGGGCCTTGGCTTAAAGGCGTGACGAATGTGGTGCGAGGTGGCCGTTTTACACCAGATTCATGGTATCAGACACTACAAGATTATAAAGTTTCTGTTTGGTACACTGCTCCTACAGCGCTTCGCATGTTTATGAGTGCTGGAGAGGAAACCAAGTCCAAATATGACCTTTCTTCGCTTCGCCACATGCTTAGTGTTGGTGAGCCACTGAATCCAGAGGTAATCACTTGGGCGCTAGAAGTTTTCAATAAGCGTATTCATGATACATGGTGGATGACGGAGACTGGTGCAATGCTTATCGGTAACATCCCAACGGCAGAAATTCGTCCAGGTTCGATGGGACGTGTGCTTCCAGGTATTGAAGCGTCGATTGTGGATGATGAGGGTAATGAGATTGGTGTTAATGAAATGGGGAACTTGGCAATTAAAGCGGGTTGGCCAGCAATGATGCGACAAATCTGGGGGAACCCAGAGAAATACGAGAGCTATTTCCTAAATGGCTGGTATGTATCAGGCGACAGTGCTTTTAAAGATGAAGATGGCTACCTTTGGTTCCAAGGCCGTGTCGATGATGTTATCAATACATCAGGAGAGCGTGTTGGACCATTTGAAGTTGAAAGTAAGCTAATTGAGCATCCAGCAGTTGCTGAAGCAGGTGTCATTGGCAAGCCACATCTCGAACGAGGTGAGATTATCAAGGCATTCATCACTCTAAACGATGGTTATATAGAATCGGATGAACTGATGGAGGAGATTCGCCAATTTGTAAAATTGGGGCTCGCTGCACATGCAGCACCACGCGAAATGGAAGTAAAGGACTCCATTCCGAAGACACGGAGTGGTAAGATCATGCGTCGATTGTTAAAGGCGTGGGAACTTGGATTGCCGACAGGTGATACATCCACATTAGAAGAATAAGATATTTAGAACCGCCGACATGGGAATTAGATTCGAGTCGGCAGTTCTATTATATTTTGCTATTTTAAGAGATTTATTGTTGTTGCTGTTTTTCCTGCTGTTGTAATTCATCAAATGAAACTTTCTGTGCATTGTTCTTAACATCTGCTGGAATAGTGATGTCACCGTCGAATTTTTTGATGGAATTCATATTGATATCGCTATCCATATTCATAGTAGCCCCATCCTGTTTCATACTGATGCCAATTTTCTGATTCATTTTCTTCTGTTCAAATGAATTCTTATCAATATAAAGTGTGACCTTCATGCTCTTGTATTCCATATTCTTCAGGGCATCCCCTGCCATTTGCTGCATTTGTTCTCCCATGCTTTTCTCAATTAATTCATTTGCCTGATCCTTTATTTTTAAAAGGGCTTCTTTATTCAAGTCGAGTGTAATGACGTACATGCCATCTTCTTCGGTCTTAACAACATACTCGTTCTTCTTACCATCTTTTCCTTGCAAATCACCAATCAAATCTTTGTATTGCTTCATTTGCTCGGCAGGGTTCTGTGCTTGGCTATTTTCCTGCAATGCATCGAAATCCATGCCTTCAATTGCAACCCAGCCTTGTTCGGGAACTTCCTGATACATCGTTTTATCCTTGTAATAGCTGTTCATAGGAATCTTTTGATCTTCCATAGAAATATCTCCGCTTATTTGCATCGTAATGGGGTCCATAGTCACTTTTGCATTCAAATTAAGATCCTGCTTAATCTCCATTTCCTCTTCACCTTGTACTGCATGGATATTGGTTTGACCAGTCATCTTGTAGTCCATACCAGGCCAATCTTTCATGACTTCACCAGATTTTGTAATGATTTCTTCAGATGAAAGATCCTTCTCTTGTTGTTGTGGTTCTGCTTTCTTAGCAGTTGCTTCGTTTTTGTTTTCCTGAGATTTGCTGCTCTTTTGCTGATCTTGGCCACAACCTGTAGCAAGCACGGAGATAAGCAATGCCGCAAATACTATCTGAAAGATTCTTTTCATCAGTTCATTTCCTCCCATTTAAATACCTATTTTGGTAATTTATTTACATACAGGAACCATGTTAACTTAGATGTTAAATGACTTCAAGTAATAACTGAAATCGTTTTCAAACATATTAAACAGATTATATTTTTATAATGTCACCACAAAAGAATTGGTAAAAATAAGAATAATTTGTTTGATATATTATAAATTAAGAAATAAAGGTATATTATGGATTACATAAACTATGTAAAAAAAAGAAGATTAGAGGTGAACTATGAGAGTAATGTTGGAAGTACTGCGTATCATTCTTATTGTATTATTACTTGGGGGATTAGGAATTACACTTTTATATCAAGTATATAAGTCTCTTGGTGTACAAGAATCGCTAGTCTGGATGGGCTCACTGGCAATTTGGATATTCTTGTTCGTCCTGTATCGTAATCGATTACAATTCTCTGGCTGGTATAAGGGAGAAGGACGAGAGAAGCTACCGAGAAAGATATCTCGCAGTTTGATTATTTTATCTATTGTACTTATCATTCTTCCATTGTTCTCTTTAATCATTCCAGGAGCGTCTCCAGTTGAAAATCATATTTCGATAAAAGAGGCGAAAGAGATGGTTACCAAGGCACATGAGGATGAAGATGGTGTGTTCGTCGTTACGTCTGTTGAGCTAAAGGACAATGCTTATTATGTGAATTGGAAAATAAAAGATGAACGAAAGTTTGGTTGGGATCAGGTGACCCAAAAAGGTATCGTTAAGTCTTCGGTGACAATGGAATAAAAATAAAAATAAAAAACGCCAATCTCAAAAAGATTGGCATTTTTTATTTTTACTATGCGATAGACATGCCAAGCTGAGGACCGAAGTATTCGAAGTGTCTGTCTTCATCCTTCACGCCAAGTGATTTCAACGAGTTGGATACAGTTCTCATGAAGTCTTCGAAGCCACAGAAGTAGCTATCAATATCTGTTGATGGTAACAATTCCTTTAGCAATGCTTCATCAACATACCCTTTGTAGTCATACTTGCCCTCGTCTTCAATGAGCGGCTTGTTGTAAACGTATGTCATATGAACATTCTTATGCTGATCTTTAATTTCCTCCATGCGCTCTTTCATCGGGTGCATATTAGAGGAATATGTTGCATAGATAAAATGAACTTCACGTTCTGGTTGATGCTTGATCACGTCTTCTAGCATACTCATTACAGGAGTGAGACCAACACCACGACTAATTAAGACTAGCGGGCGTGTATCTTCTGTATTTAGAACAAAATCGCCTGATGGAGCAGATAGTGGCAATATATCGCCTTCCTTAACAAGATCATGCAAATAGGATGAAACGATGCCGTCTGCATAATTACCTTTTGATGCTTCGCGTTTCACACTGATCCGATACATGTCAGCACCAGGCACACAAGACAGGCTGTACTGGCGCAAATGATCGAATTCTTGACCAGGTATCTTTGCTTTTACAGTAATATATTGTCCTGGAAGATGCTTCATGATTGGTTTGCCATCAACTGGAGCAAGATAGAATGAAGTAACGACATCGGATTCCTTTGCCTTCTTAATTACTTTGAAATCACGGAAACCGACCCAGCCACCTGTTGTTTCAGCATCTTTATCGTACATGCCTTTCTCAACACTGATGAAAACATCTGCAATTACGCCGTAAGCCTTGCCCCATGCATCAATAATTTCGTCTGTTGCAGCATCCCCAAGAACGTCTTTAATCGCAAGTAGCAAATACTTACCTACTATTGGATACTGTTCAGCCTTGATATTCAAGCTCTTATGTTTTTCAGAGATTTGCTTAACGACAGGAAGGATGTTCTCCAGCTTGTCGATATTCGCTGCAGCTGCATATACTGTCGCTGCAAGGGCTTTTGGCTGACCGCCACGTTTCTGGTTTGTCTGGTTAAATACATTTTTCAGTTCAGGTACCTCAGAGAGCAATTTTTCATAGAAATGTTTTGTGATTGCATTTCCGTGCTCTTCCAATACAGGTACAGTAGATTTAATGATTTCAATTGTTTTTGCATCCAATCCGGCGTTTGCCATTTTGAAGCATCTCCTTTTTAAGTGGAATAAAGCTTTAATTTAAAAGATGTATTTTGAATACGTGTTTATTGTAAACCTACATAAACCCCATTACAATAGAAAAAAAGGCATATTATGTTACAATATTGTGAAACGGTGAACAAGGAGCCCTGATTCTCATGAATCTAAAAAAATATACGGATTATGCGCTACGTGTACTGATTTTTACTGCTACAAAACGAGAAGGTGAACTTGCTAGCATTAAGGAAATCTCACAGGTCTATCATATTTCCTCGCATCATCTGGGCAAGATCGTCTTCGAACTAAACAAACTCGGTCTGATTGAAACAATCCGCGGCAGAGGTGGCGGTATTAAGCTTGCAAAGATGCCTGAAGAGATTAATATCGGCATGGTTGTCCGCAAAATGGAGAATGATTTCGTAATCCTCGAATGCTTTAATCAAGGAACAAACCATTGTGTCATCTCGCCTGCCTGTAAGCTAAAGCATGTATTAAATGATGCGTTGAAAGCTTTTCTCAGTGTATTGGACCAGTACACACTGAAGGACCTTGTTGTAAACGATGATGAATTAAGACGTCTCATGGGCCTATAGTTCAGTCTTACCTGTTTTTGGAGTTCTATTCCGTGTTTTATTTTATGTATACCGGGAAGATATCTACTGTGACTGAATCAATAAAGGAGCGGATAAATAATGGGTAAACGTATTGCATGCGTTATTACAGATATGTTCGAAGATAGTGAATACAATGAGCCAAAGAAAGCTTTTGTTGAAGCGGGTCATGAGGTTGTGACAGTTGGCTTTGAAAAGGATAAGAAGGTTAAAGGTGCAAAGGGAAAAATCGAGGCAGTAATTGATATTAGCATTGATGATGCTGAACCAGAGGATTTTGACGCTCTCTTCATTCCAGGTGGCTACTCTCCAGATCAGCTACGTGGGGATGCACGCTTTGTAGACTTTGCTAAGCAGTTCATGAGTAGCGATAAGCCAGTATTTGCAATTTGCCATGGTCCTCAGTTGCTTATTACAGCGAAAGCACTGGAAGGCCGCGACGTAACTGGATTTAAATCCATTCAAGTTGACTTGGATTATGCAAAAGCAAATGTGCACGATAAGGAAGTTATTGTCTGCCACAACCAGCTCGTAACAAGCCGCCAGCCGGAAGATATTCCAGCATTTAACCGCGAATCGTTAAAATTGCTTGCTTCTTAATTCAACAAATTAAAAATAGAGTCCTCCAGTTGAGGACTCTATTTTTGTATCAATAAATTATTTTTTTCAATGGAATACTTATAAGTTACGACTTTAGAACAGCTAACTTTATAGTTCAGTCTATTCATTCTTAACTATATTAAAGTTATCATTAAGCAGCACCCAATTCTGTGGGAAAGCGAGACCGAGTTTCCAGTAGCCAATGCCGCGTAGTTTTTTTTCTTTGATTAGGTTGAATTTGGCCTGGATGGAGCGAGCGTCTTCAAACCAAACTTCGTGCTGGCGCCCATTTTCATCTACATAGTTGAAAAATGGTGCTTGAGAAACTGTATCATATTGAATCACAGAATTCGTTTCGCGGGCCAAAGTGATTGCTTGCTGGGGACTGAGTGCCTTTGCGTTCGGTCCACCTTGGACAAATGGCAAAGTCCAATCATAACCGTATAGATTTTGACCAAGCAGGATCTTATCTGCAGGCATGACTGTCAGAGCGTAGTCGACAACTTTCCTAACTTCATCGATTGGTGAGACGGCACGGGCTGGACCTGCGGAATATCCCCATTCGTATGTCATGAGCAACACATAGTCAACAATTTTTCCTTGGGCTGCATAATCATGACCACCCGATTGTAAATTGCCTTCTGCTGAACTAGTCTTCGGCGCGAGTGCTGTCGAAAGTTGGAGACCTGCGCTTTGGAAACGGGTCTTAGCTTTGCGTAGGAAACTATTATAAGCCTCTCGATCTGCTGGAAGGACATATTCGAAGTCAAAATCTACTCCTGTGAAACCTACACGTGTTGCTGTATTTGTAATCTCATCAAGCAAGCGATCTTGTACTGCTTGAACTGTGAGTAAGATGTGAACTAGTTCACTGCTGAATGAGCCTTCTTCTAGATTAGAAACAACCATTGTTAATGTTGCTCCATTACTGCGTGCTATGTTTTGGAAGTCATTAAGCAGGGGCGGTGTGAGTGATCCGTCCCGATTAGCACGATAGCTAAAGGGTAGAAGGTGCGTAAGAAAAGGAGTGGCTTTTCGCGCTGCATTTTCGATGACAGGTGTCACTGTTGTCCCCATTGGCTCAATATAGGCAATGGAATGGATATTTGTCTTTGGAAGTGGTGGGATATATAGTCGCAATCCGACTCTGAGTGGTGCGTCGGCAGGAATGTTATTAATTTGGGCGAGCTTGGCGGCTGTTGTATCGTACTTTCGGGCGATGGTGAAAAGTGATTCTCCAGGTTGAACAAAATGGAAAGAGCCGACAATTGGAATGACAAGCGCTTGGCCAATAACGAGTTGATTGGGTGCATCCAGTTCATTGGCCGCAATGATCGCCTGTGTAGTTGAACCGTATGTATTGGCAATTCCAAATAATGTTTCATTCGGTTTTACAACATGAATCTGCATAAAGAAATCCCTCCCAGTTATACTGCTTATACAGCATATGCCGGGAGGGATCATAAATATGTTTAAATTGGTTCAATATCTGCGTCCATTACTTCTTTCATGATGGCAAGGGCATGTTCGTTCCCTGCTGCAGATTCTGATGCCATGCAGTTTTTCGGAATACGCATTTTATAGTTGTTCATGTAAGCATCTTGACCTGTGAACAGTAAGCAAATATCGCCAGCAATTCCTGCCATAATTAAGCGCCGACGGCCGAGATCCTCAAGCAATGATTGGAGGGGAGTTTGGAAAAATGCCGAATGCTTTGGTTTGATTAGGAAATAATCTCCCTGTTCCGGTTGAAGTGGTTCAAGAACTTCCTTGCTGCGGTCATTCCAGCAATGATTAATAATTAGCTTACTGTTAGACTCCCAAAGATTATAATGATCATTTACATAAATGATGGGTACTTTGTTTTCCTTGGCGAATGCCTTTAGTTTTTGTACATGTGGTACAATCTTTTTTGTGTGATGGAATAGGTTATCACCGCCATCAAAATCAAAATGATTGATCAAGTCTACTAGTAATAAGGCGGTTTCATTGAGATGCTGCTTATCCATAGGTCGTCTCCTTTATTGGGAAAATATATGATATGTTCATGTTTTCCGTTTTGACGGCTTTTGAAACGAAGGGAATGCGTGATTGTATGGTGTTAGAGCAAACGATTGAGTTAAGAGATGAGCATTTCATGAGAATTGCAATAGAAGAAGCAGGAAAAGCCGAGAAGCTAGATGAAGTACCAATTGGGGCAATTATTGTTCATAATGGCGAAATTATTGGGCGCGGATATAATACAAGAGAAGTATCCCAGCAGACGCTAAGCCACGCAGAACTATACGCCATTGAGCAAGCAAATGAAATTATTGGAAGCTGGCGTCTTGAAGATTGTACACTTTATGCGACGCTCGAGCCTTGTCCTATGTGTGCAGGTGCCATTTTACAATCACGGATTCCACGTGTTGTATACGGGGCAAAAGATCCAAAAGCCGGTTGCTGTGGAACGTTGCTAAATCTGCTTGAGGATGCCAGATTTAACCATGAATCAGAAGTTGTATCAGGTGTTTTAGAGGAAGAGTGTGGTGCACTTTTAACCAATTTTTTTGGGAAGCTACGTGCACGCAAAAAGGCAGAGAAGAAGCGGGCAGAGCTTTAAAAAAGCATGGAAAATCAAGTAGAACTTGGCACAATGAAATCTATTTGAGCTGTATTTCAGCAACTATAGGTTAGTTTTTACCGTGCATATAGACAGCCAAACTGCAACAAGAAAAGTGCTCAATGCCAAATGGCAAAAAGCACTTTGAATTGAAATATGTATACCGTGCACCCGACTTTGAGACGACAGTCCCAAGCGTTACTCAAGTTCATGACTCGGCCCAGGCTTCCCTGTGGCACACAAGAATGACTGCTTACTGCTGCTTCCTTCCGGACCTGACAGGGTTCGCAGGTTCCTATTGCACAGGACCCGAACGTCAACACCAATTCCTTGAGGCAGACCTTGCAACCGCCGCCCCTAGGAAGGGGATTCGGTCTCGCTATAGCGGATTGCGAGTACAGGGTGCCGCTAGCTCCCCACTTAGCACGGTATTATATATTATACGGGCTGGATGCTTTTTATGCAAATGAAAGAGTTTACCGACTTGTTAATTTTGTATGATTAATCACTTTACCATTTAGGAAAACTGCAGGGAAACTTTGAATACCGTATGCTTTAGCTAGCTGAGTGCTTGAGTTACTATTTGTATTCACTTGATGGATAATAATTTGGCAGTTAGGACAAGCATGCTGTTTAGCCAGTTGAATAGCTTGGTTGCATAGATAAGTACCAGCAGAAAAAATTTCGATTTTCTGAGACAATTATTTGTCCTCCTTCTGTAAGGATTTTAAGATAGGGCAATTTTGTTTTGGATTACTTTGTTTAGTAGCTGCTAAAAGCAAGGTTTTAAGTTTATTTAATTGCTCTAGCTGTTCGTCAATCTCACGAATCTTATTACTTGCAAAATGTTGCATTTTTCCTTGTGGGAAATAATTATCATCGTTAGAGATTCTCAGCAGTTCTTGAATCTCTTTTAATTTAAAACCAATAGCTTGAGCTTGTTTTATAAATTGAATATCTTGAATAGTGTTCACTGAGAAAAGACGATACTGAGAAGATGTTCTTGCTTTCACTGAGATAAGGCCTCTTTTTTCATAATATCGTATGGTTTGGATTGATACCTCCGATTTTTTTGCCAGTTCACCAATAGTAAAATATTCTTCCAAATCATTCTCCTCCTAAGAAAGATAATAAACGTTGTTCTAAGGTATAGAGTCAAGAGGAATTAATATTATGTTTGCAAATCTATGTAGGTAAATTTCACATTTCACCTTGAAATCGGTTATAATTATAAAGGATATTAGTAGGAGGAACGAGCACTATGAGCTATCAGGCACTCTATCGAACTTGGCGCCCAAGAACATTCCACGATGTTGTCGGCCAGGAACATATAACCCGCACATTACAAAATGCTGTCTGTCAGCAGAAGTTTACGCATGCATACCTTTTTTCTGGTCCTAGGGGAACGGGAAAAACGAGTGCAGCGAAGATCTTTGCAAAGGCAGTAAACTGCGAACGTGGACCAGCCATGGAGCCATGCAATGAATGTGCGGCTTGCCGAGGGATTCAAGATGGATCGATTTCGGACGTTATTGAAATCGATGCGGCATCGAATACGAGTGTTGACGATATTCGCGAAATACGTGATAAGGTCAAGTATGCATCAAGTGTAGTTCCCTACAAGGTATATATTATTGATGAGGTGCATATGATTTCGGTCAATGCCTTCAATGCATTGTTGAAAACACTGGAAGAACCGCCGGGGCATGTGCTGTTTATTCTTGCAACGACGGAGCCGCATAAGATTCCGCTGACGATCATTTCCCGCTGTCAGCGCTTTGACTTCAAGCCGATTTCGAATCAGGCGATTGTTGGTCGGATGCAGGAAATTACGGAGAAAGAAGACGTTGCTGTGACGAAAGAGGCGCTGGAAACAGTTGCTCTCGCTGCAGAAGGTGGCATGCGCGATGCACTCAGCATTCTCGACCAGGCAATTTCTTATAGTGAAGCTGAAGTAAATATAAATGATGTGCTCGCAGTGACTGGCAGTGTGTCGCAGGATTTACTTGAGCATATTGCTGGGGCTCTTCATGAAAGCGAATCGCAGCGGGCGTTAGCACATCTAGATGAATTGTTGCAGGATGGCAAGGATCCGGGTCGATTTGTATTCGACATGATTTACTTCCTGCGAGACTTGCTCTTGTATAAAAGTGCTCCGGAACTGGAAGGCTTGCTTGAGCGGGCACGAGTTGGAGATCCCTTCCGAAGTTTATCAAAGGCGATTTCCTCAGAATGGATTGAAGGAGCGATTCTTGAGTTCAACCGTTGCCAGCAGGAGATGAAATGGACAAACAGTCCGCGTGTTTTCATTGAGATTGCATTATTGCAGATCTCTGGAAATGCTTTACCTGCAAGTTCCGCACCAACTGCACAAGTAGCTGTAAATCCGCCGGAAATACAGCAACTTGCAGAGACTGTAGCGAGGCTTGAAAAGCAACTGCAGACGTTGCAAGCAAATCCGCCACAGCATGACAGTCAAGTTCAGCGCGAACAGCGAAGGGCACCGGCACGTCCATCGAAGAATAGCTTTAAGATTCCATTTGAGAAAATTCGCTCCGTACTAGGTGAGGCATCGAAGCCGAATTTAAAAGAAGTAGCTGGCCAGTGGCCTGGGTTCCTTGGTCAACTGAAAATAGCTAGTCCGCCAGCACATGCGACGATTCTTGATTCGAAACCGGCCGCTGCATCAGATAACGCGCTCGTCGTTGCTTTTAAATATGAGATTCATTGTTCCTTGTTCATGGATAATCGTGAACTTGTCGAAAAAATCCTCCAGCAGCAGACAGGCAAACATTTGGAAATCATTCCAATTCCACAAGAGGCTTGGCAGGAGTTGCGTGAGGAATATTTGAGCAAGCAGGAGCATGCATCGAGTGAGGGCGAAGAAGGAGAAGCAAGTGGACCGCCACAGCCTGAAGCGCCAGATCCTTTCATTGAAGAGGCGCGAAAGCTTGCGGGTGACGATTTGCTTGAAATACATGATGAATAGAAATGAATTTTAAAAAACATAAAATTAATTAGGAGGCGTTTTATTATGAAAGGCATGGGCAATATGGGAAATATGATGAAGCAGATGCAGAAGATGCAAAAGAAAATGGCAGTAGCACAGGAAGAGCTTTTTGAAACAAGCTTCGAAGCAACTGCAGGCGGCGGTATGGTAACAGTCGTAGCCAATGGTAAGAAGGAGATTACAGACGTTCAAATTAAAGAGGAAGTCGTTGATCCAGATGATGTAGAAATGCTCCAGGACTTGATCATTGCTGCAACAAATGATGTATTGAAGCAAATTGATGAAAAGACAGGAGAAACAATGGGACAATTCACGAAGGGCTTGAACTTGCCTGGGGGAATGTTCTAGGAGGTAGACGGAATGTATTATCCGCAACCAATTTCGAAATTGATTGACAGCTTTACAAAACTGCCAGGAATCGGCCCGAAAACGGCCTCCCGCCTGGCTTTTTATGTGTTGAATATGAAAGATGATGATGTATTAGATTTTGCGAAGGCTCTAGTTAGTGCGAAACGTGAGCTGACACATTGCTCTGTATGCGGGCATATTACAGACACTGATCCGTGTCAGATTTGTCAAGATACATCACGTGATGAATCACTTATCTGTGTCGTTGAAGATCCGAAAGATGTCATAGCAATGGAGAAAATGAGAGAGTTTCGTGGCAAATATCACGTCTTGAACGGGGCAATCTCGCCGATGGATGGGATTGGCCCGGAAGATATCAATGTACCTTCCTTGCTGAATAGACTGAAGGATGAGGAAGTAAAAGAGCTGATTCTTGCGACGAACCCGAATATTGAAGGAGAAGCGACAGCAATGTATATTTCGCGTCTTGTTAAACCTTCAGGAATTCGGATTACACGAATTGCTCATGGCCTTCCAGTGGGCGGCGACTTGGAGTATGCAGATGAAGTAACACTCTCCAAAGCGCTTGAAGGCAGAAGAGAATTATAGAAATCAGGTGAAACAGATGGCAAGGAAAATCAAGAAGCGCGATGTCGACAAGCAGCTGCTCGACGCCATTTTCAAGATTGAACGTGAATGGAAGCAGATTCAAAATATTGTGGAGAAGAGCATTGATCCCCATGATTCAAGCCTTCAGTATGAGAAATTGTCACGTGAGAAGTACCTGTTTTTGCTCAGGGAAGCGAGGCATCGCAAGATCAGTGCTATTCGCTATTAATTAAGTGAGGACACTTCTTTGTTCTATCCTGCCAATCCCGCTCATATATAAGTAGCAGGGTTATAGAAGGGGGCAGAGCTTATGAGTTCTTCACTAATTATTGCAGCTATGGTTCTTCTGATTGTCATTCTGCTCTTGGCAGGTGCGCCAATTAAGCCTGTTCGTTTTGTTGGACAGGCTGCAGTCAAGTTAGGCATTGGCGCCATGCTGCTGTTTTTCTTTAATGTATTTGGCGCAAGTTTAGGACTCTACGTGCCGATTAATCTGTTTACGACAGTTGTTACAGGATTTCTCGGTGTGTTCGGCCTAGCATCGATTGCTGCGGTCAATTTCTTCTTTATGTAAAAACAGTCTGGATCTTATGCATCCAGGCTGTTTTTTTGTTTTCTCAAAAGTTCCCCGATCTTTTAGTTCACCGGACGTGCTTGCTTTTCATACTCTAAAAGTGCAGCATGCATTAGAATTCTCCCAAATTAAGCCAGAATATAAAAATCCCTCACCAGAAATAAATTGTAAAATAGCTAGTTTCATATTTCTTTTAAAATCTATGTATAAAAGTTAAATAGTCTGGTGATACTAGAATTATAGAAATGTGGAGGTGGAGAGAATGGAGAAAGTACTTATGAAACATTGCTGTGGGGTTTGTGAAGAAGAGAAAGAGAGAGGCATTCATATCTATCACATATTCATTTGTGAATCATGTGAAAGAGAAATTGTTCAGACTGAGCCAGAACAGACGGAATACAGTAATTTTGTTGAGAAACTAAGGGGTATCGTAAAGCCCAAATTATATTCATAAGAGCCTCGCATTATAATGCGGAGGCTCCTTTTCTTTTGATTAGATAGATTGCAAGGTTTGCTTAATACTCTCATAAACACCTTGCCAAAGATGCTCGCGATTGCGGAATTCTTCTGAAACGGTACTAGCAAAATACTTGAAGGACTTTTCATAATAAGGGTCATCTTTTGCTGGCAATTTCTCTTTATACGGATCAACGAATTGCTTTGTTGTGTTGGCAACAGGCCCCCATTTGCCAATCAAGTCGCCAGCTTCATTCAGGATGAGGAAAATTGGAATTGAACGTGGTTTTTCATTTGTTAAATGCTGATCCATCAATTCTAAGTTCTCATCACGGTGCAGGATGCGAACCGGCACTTCAGCATGTTCAGCTATACGTAGCAAGATCGGAATATTAAGCATACAGTGGGCACACCAAGGTTCTGCAAGAATGAGGATGCGGATGTTTTTCTCAGCTAATTCTTTGAGGAATGCTGCATCTTCAGGCAGTTTTAATGTTTTATAAATATGTTCAAATGCTTCTTTATGATTTGTTAATGTCTCTTCATATGCTTCTGGGGCCTTACCCTTTTCATACCATTTATTTAGGTTCATCTGTTATAACCTCCTTTTGGTATCTTTACTTTACCCAAATGTGTACACTTCTGAAAACATAACGGCTTCACTAGAAAGCGGAGTGGCCATATTTCCTCTATAATATAGAAATAGACTACTAGAAAATGGAGTTGCATATAGATTGAGAGACAGTAAAGACACACCTCTTTTTGACGCATTGCAGAATTTCTCTAAACAAATACCGATCTCCTTCCACGTCCCTGGTCATAAAAATGGCACCGTATTTCCGGAGAAGGGGCAGTTGGCATTCAAGCCAATATTGACGCTTGATTTGACAGAATTGACAGGTCTTGATGATTTGCATGCGCCGGAAGGAATCATAAGAGATGCTGAAGAAATGGCTGCGGATTATTTCGGAGCAGATCAGACGTTTTTTCTCGTTGGTGGCAGTACGGCTGGTAATTTGGCGATGATTCTTTCGACAACAGGGCGGGGCGAGCACATCATCGTTCAGCGCAATTGCCACAAGTCGGTAATGAATGGTATTGAACTAGCGGGTGCTCGACCAGTATTCATCGCACCAGAATTCGATAAAAGGGTAAATCGGTACACCCATCCGAGCATAGAAACACTCAGACAAGCAATCCAGCAATATCCTGATGCAAGGGCTATTGTTCTCACATACCCAGATTATTTTGGAAACACATATTCAATTGATGAAATGATTGATCGTGCTCATAAATCAGGCATTCCAGTGCTTGTTGATGAGGCGCATGGTGTTCACTTCTCACTTGGTACACCCCTTCCGCCATCAAGTCTCAACCTCGGTGCTGATGTTGTCGTACAATCCGCACATAAAATGGCACCAGCAATGACGATGGCATCCTATTTGCATATAAAAGGTAATCTTGTAAATTCTGCAAAAATTGCTCGCTACTTGCAAGTGATTCAGTCGAGCAGCCCATCTTATCCACTAATGGCATCTCTAGATCTTGCTCGGAGCTTTCTGGAAACAACGACGAAGGAGCAGTTGCAGAGCGCAATTGATTCAGTTGAGGAGATGAAGAAAGAGATGCGGAAACTCAACTCTTGTCGCGTTATTGATAATACTGTTCATGATGATCCGTTCAAAATTACCTTGCAGACAGGAGAGGGACGGAGCGGATATGATGTGATGCATCTCTTTGAAGAGGCTGGGATTTATCCAGAACTTGCGACAGAAGACCAAGTCCTCTTCGTAGCGGGACTCAGGGCGCCAGAACACTTTGAAGATTTCAAAAAAGCACTCACGATCGTAAATGAAGAATTAAAAAAAGCCACAAATCATGCTACAATAGATAAGGTACAGCTTTTTCCTGAGAAAGTTCAGGAATTGGCTCTGTCCAACGATGAAATGAATGAACGTTCATATATAGAAGTCCCTTTAGAGCAAGGGATTGGCTGTATCGCTGCTGAAGCGGTCATTCCATACCCGCCGGGAATCCCACTCATTATGCGAGGTGAACGGATTGGTGTGGAACAGATTGAGTTGCTAAAGAAGCTTATTAGCCAGGGCACTAGGTTGCAGCAGCGGCACGCAGCAGGAAACATACAGGTTTTTTGCTAGAGATTGGAGCAGGAGCATGGCAGGACATTTTATAACATTTGAAGGTGTAGAAGGTGCAGGGAAGACATCACTTATTGAACAGGTAAGGGTTGGCCTTGAGGCTGAGGGAATCGATTGTATTACAACCCGCGAACCAGGCGGGATACCAATTGCTGAACAGATTCGCGCGGTCATCCTTGATGCGGATAATACAGCTATGGATGGTCGGACGGAGGCATTGCTTTATGCGGCGGCAAGACGTCAGCATATGGTGGAGAAAGTCATCCCTGCAATTGCAGCAGGAAAAGTCGTCCTTTGCGATCGTTTTATAGATTCAAGTCTTGCTTATCAAGGACATGCGAGAGGGCTTGGTATTGAAGAGGTGCGTCAGATCAATGCATTTGCTATTCATAATACGATGCCTGAGTGTACTTTCCTGCTTGATCTCGATCCGGCAAAAGGGTTGCAACGAATAGCGGAGAGCGCTTCAAGAGAGAAGAATCGTCTTGATTTGGAGAAGTTGGATTTCCATAAGCTTGTATACGAAGGCTATCATATTGTGCAGAAGGAAGATCCATATCGAATTCGGCTCATTGATGCAGACCGGCCGCTGGAACTGATTACAGAAGAAGTACTTCACTTATTGCGCGAACATTTACGTGGCTTTTAAATAGATAAAAAAGGGGCTGTAAGCTTGAAGCTCATCATTGCTGTACTCCAGGATAAAGATTCTGGGCGTCTGATTGGGGCGCTTGGCAAAGGTAATTTTAAAACAACTAAACTTTCTACAACAGGTGGATTCTTGAAGGAAGGCAATACGACGCTGATGATTGGGTGTGAAGATGAATATGTCGACGAAGCATTGGAAATTATTCGCGACAATTGTTCACAGCGTGAGCAGGTTGTTGCGCCAATTTCTGCGATGGGCGGAAATGCCGATACGTATATCTCCAAGCCGGTAATGGTTGAAGTCGGTGGTGCGACGGTTTTCATTATGCCTGTCGAAGGATTTCACAAATTCTAATTAGTGAAAGGGGCAGCTTTAGACGATGAAGATTACCCAAGAGATGCGCTCGAAGGTAGAAACACCGACAATGCGTCCGTCCGTTGATGGGAAGCAGAATTTTGACCGCCTTGTTCAATCTCAGTCGCTTAAGCTCAAACAGGATGGCCTCGAGAAACTTGTCGAGGAAATCGGTAAACAGGGTAATAAGCTGGCGAGATTCCGTACTTTTAAGGAAATGACGAAATTCAAACGGATGGTCAAAAGCTTCCTTCAGGACACGGTGTATAATGGTTTTGGCTTGAAGAAGTCTTCTTCGTTCAGCCTTGATGGACAGCATAGTATGTTGCAAATTGTTGAGGAAGTGGACGCCAAGCTGGCTGAATTGACTGAACTTGTGATGGGCAATGAAAAGCGCTCTGTCGACTTGTTGGACCTCATCGGTGAAATCAAAGGACTATTAATTAATTTGTATACTTAATAGAAGGATGAGAGCGCTTTGAAAACATGGTCTGAATTAGGTAAGATTCAACCGCTCGCTGCGCGTATTCTAGAGAATAGCATTCGCAGAAATCGTCTGGCGCATGCGTATCTGATCGCAGGGGCACGTGGGACGGGTAAAGGAGATGTCGCAATGCTGCTTGCAAAGACACTTTTCTGCGAGCAGCTAGATGGAACCGAGCCTTGTAACGCATGTAATGCATGCAAACGAGTCGCATCGCATAATCATCCGGATGTCCACTGGATAGAGCCGGATGGGCAGTCGATTAAAATTGAGCAAATCCGGCATCTGCAGAAGGAATTCACATACTCTGGTGTAGAGTCGAATCAAAAGGCTTATATTATTAAAGGTGCTGAAACACTTACAGTGAATGCAGCAAACCGAATTTTAAAATTCCTAGAAGAACCAAGCAGAAAGACAACGGCGATTATGTTGTCTGAGAACACGCAGGCCATGCTTGCAACAATCCGTTCGAGGTGTCAGATTATTGAGCTGCAGCAACTGAATCCGGATACTTTCCGACAACAGCTTGTAGAAGCTGGAATAATGGAAAGCAATGCGAGGCTACTTAGCCAAATGACGAATAATTTGCAGGAAGCATTGGACTTGAATGAAGATGAGGCATTTGCGCAAGGGAGAAAACTGGTGGTACAATGGGTTGAAATGCTTTCATCGAGTCGTGATGACAGCTATCTGTTTATTCACCAGCAATGGCTGCCTTATTTTAAAGATAGATTAGCGCAGGAGCAGGGACTTGATCTACTGTTACTTGCATTTAGAGATATAAATTTTGAACAGATCGGAAATCAGGCACGCATGGCACTGTTCCAGCCAGGGGACGAGAGGCTGGAAAGATCAGCCCTCGCTTTCACGGGTTCGGAGTTGCTTGCCAATATGCAAGCAATTCTTCATGCAAAACGGCTGTTGAAACAGAATGTCCAGCCGACGCTTGTCATGGAGCAGCTTGCATTGCAGCTGAAGAGGTGATATTGATTGATAGAAGTAATTGGTGTTCGCTTCAAGAAGGCAGGTAAGATCTATTACTTCGATCCAGGGGAAGATCGGATTACTACTGATGATTATGTTATCGTAGAGACCGTTCGCGGGGTCGAGTTTGGAAAAGTTGAATTGGCACAGAAACAGGTTGATGAAGAAGATGTTGTTCTTCCATTAAAGAAAGTTATCCGCATTGCAACCGAAGAAGACAAGCTGACGGTAGCTGAGAATCAGGAACTTGCAGGCAAAGCATTCCATGTATGTACAGACAAGATTAAGGTGCATACTTTGGAAATGAGCCTTGTCGAAGTTGAATATACATTTGATCGAAATAAGATTATTTTTTACTTCACGGCAGATGGACGGATTGATTTCCGCAATCTCGTAAAAGACCTTGCAGCAGAATTCAAAACACGGATTGAGCTGAGACAGATTGGTGTCAGAGATGAAGCGAAGATGCTTGGTGGCATTGGACCTTGTGGCAGAATGCTCTGCTGTTCTACATTCCTAGGGGATTTTGAACCCGTTTCCATTAAGATGGCGAAGGATCAAAATCTATCGCTTAATCCAGCCAAAATATCTGGCCTTTGCGGCAGATTGATGTGCTGTCTTAAGTACGAGAATGACCAATACGAAGAGGCGAAACGTGAAATGCCGGATGTGGGCAAGGTAATTCATACGCCATTCGGCAGCGGGAAAGTCGTCGGATTGAATTTGTTGGAACGTGTTATTGAAATTGAGATTGCCGAGCAGGAAAGTGTAATCGAATATACGCTTGACGAGCTCGTTCGCGATGGAATCATTCAAGCGCAGGCCACAGAATAATGGAGTGACTGGTTTGGACAATAAACGTATATTTGAACAAGTAACAGAGATGGAAACAAAATTGAAATCCCTTTGCGAACAGCTTGGCGATGTGAAGAACCATCTTGGCACATTGCTTGAAGAGAACCAGCGGCTCACAATGGAGAATAATTACTTGCATGAGCGGATTCGAGAAGAGCGAGCAGAAAATGGCAAGGAATCGGGCAAGAAAGAAGGCGTTCGTGAATTGCCGATACCAGGTGAAGGTTATGATAACTTGGCTAGGCTTTATGAAGAGGGCTTTCACATTTGCAATATGCAGTTCGGTAGCCCACGCCGGGGCGAGGACTGTTTGTTCTGTCTGGAGTTTCTTAACAAGGCGAAATAAAGAAGCTGTTCCTGAATGCAGGGACAGCTTTTCTTGGTCCTACAAACAACATATATTTAGTGAAAAGTAATAATTAATTTAATGACTGTAGCAAGGGTAATGTGCAAGCTTTTTAACCCCTGGTATATTACTCAGAACTGCTTGCTCCTGTTTCAGAAAATTTTATCAGGCGGTTCGACTAGTAAAGGAAGGAGGTTTTCTGAAAATGGTACAACTATATGGAGATGAAAGGCTCGACTACTTGTTATTTGATGAATCCATGCAGATCATTCAGAGCCCAACTGTCTTCTCTTTTTCACTTGATGCGGTTTTGCTCGCACATTTTGCAAATATACCAATTGCACGTGGTACGATCCTAGATCTCTGTACAGGAAATGGTGTGATCCCACTTTTCCTTGCGAGAAAGTCAAAGGCGCATATAACTGGAGTTGAGATTCAGGAGCGGCTTTATGGCATGGCTGTACGCAATGCGGAACTGAATCAGCTGGATGAACAGCTTGGCTTCATTCATGGTGATCTGAAAGAGATGAATGGTGTGCTTGGGCATAGTACATTCGATTGTGTCACATGCAACCCTCCCTATTTTCCAACGCCTAAGGCAACAGAGCATAACTTAAATGAACATTTAACGATTGCCAGGCATGAGGTTAAATGCACGCTTGAGGATGTCGTGAAGGCATGTAAGCTTCACGTAAGACCAGGTGGTAAGGTTGCAATGGTGCACAGGCCGGAGCGATTGGTTGATATATTAGAATTCTTCCGCAAGTATCGTTTGGAGCCGAAGCGGATGCGGCTAGTCTATCCAAAGCGAAATAAGGAAGCGAATACGCTTCTTATTGAAGGAATTCGCGATGGCAAGCCAGGACTAAAAGTAATGCCGCCGCTTTATATTTACGAAGCTGATGGAAGTTATACTGCAGAAGCAGAGGCATTGTTCAATGGACGGTAAACATATCGTGTACATGCTGCTTTGCAATGACAAGTCGCTTTATACAGGGTATACCAATGACTTAGAGAAGCGCCTGACCATGCATAATAGTGGTAAAGGGGCAAAATATACACGTGGGCGTGGTCCTTGTCGTGTCGTCTATCAGGAACATTATGAAACGAAGGAATTGGCTTTGAAGAGGGAGTATGAAATCAAGCGCTTCACGCGTAAAAAGAAGGTTGGGCTCATTGCCCGGCAATTGAAGGAAGTGGATGACAATGCAGGTTCAAAAAAGCTTTCAGAATGAAGGCGAGTCGGGCAGCCTATATATTGTACCGACGCCAATTGGAAATCTGGAAGACATTACATACAGGGCTTTGAAGATCTTACGTGAAGCTGATGTCATTGCGGCAGAAGATACACGCAATACGAAAAGGCTTCTAAACCACTTTGAAATTAATATCCCGTTGATTAGCTATCACGAGCATAATAAACTGGGCCGAGAAGAGCAATTGCTTGAGCGATTGCGTGAAGGACAACTTGTCGCAGTTGTGAGCGATGCAGGGATGCCAGCAATTTCTGATCCGGGTCATGAGCTTGTCCATGCAGCGATCAAAGAGAATATTCCAGCGATCGTTCTTCCGGGAGCTAATGCAGCAATTGCCGCGCTAGTTGGCTCAGGAATTGATCCTAGAGAGTTTGCTTTTTATGGATTCTTACCACGTAAAAAGAAAGACCGTGCAGAGGAGCTTGAGCGCTTAAAGAATATAACATCGACCCTGCTATTCTATGAATCACCGCATCGACTAAAAGAGACGCTCCAAGCACTTTATGAAGGGCTTGGCGATCGTCCGGCAGCAATTGCTCGTGAACTGACGAAGAAGTTCGAAGAATATGTTCGTGGAACTCTTGCAGAACTTGTGCAATGGTCGTTAGAAAATGAGCCGCGTGGTGAATTCTGTCTTGTAATTGAAGGTAATGCGAATCCGGAACAGCCGGATGAGGAGAATTGGTGGGAGGATCTATCCATTACTGAACATGTTGAAGCATTTATGGAACAGCAAGGGATCTCAAGTAAAGATGCAATCAAGGAAGTTTCCCGAGAAAGAAATGTACCGAAGCGTGATGTTTATCAAGCCTATCATGTTGATCAAGAGTAATAAGGAAATGCAGAAAGTCCTCTGATTTAATAAAAAATCAGAGGACTTTTATTGAAAAAGTGTTTTTTTGGGTAAACTTATACCCTAAAGATATAATACTTGTTTAAGAAAGTATCAGGTGTTATGACTTTCTCTTAATTTCCTCAAGAAGTTGATCGGCGCCTTCTTTACTCAAAATCAATTTGCCGTCAGCTAAAGTCATATTGTCATCATTGACTTCACCAGTGATATGGCAAGCCATGTTAGGTCTGTATTTTTTGAAGATTATTTTATCATTATCAATGAAGATTTCCATTGCGTCTTTCTCGTGAACGTCCAGTGTGCGGCGGAGTTCAACCGGTATTACAACGCGGCCCAATTCGTCAACTTTACGTACAATTCCTGTAGATTTCATTTATTAATTTCTCTCCCTTTGGGTTTGTCTATTGTTATGTTTTATAATGTGATATGGCGAAACCCTATTATGGAAAATAGGTGTGTCTCCTTTGTCTGACAAGCCCTAATTTATATAGTACCAATAGTTACCAGTACTGTCTATTATTTTTCACTGATTTTTAGTGGAAATTTATGACAAGCGCTAGGAACATAGGTTTAGTTAATAAGTATACGAAGTCATATGACTAAATTCAAGTATTATGCAATACGGATATTGGAAATTTAGCTCGAAAATGGCTACAATATAATGAAGACAAAT
>Ga0153999_1000278_pt1 | contig 23852 bp, 22 predicted proteins | sample TSNC083MetaG_FD_104675 | JGI IMG/M metagenome (GOLD analysis project Ga0153999, IMG submission 104675) | Attine ant fungus gardens microbial communities from North Carolina, USA - TSNC083 MetaG | ecosystem: Host-associated > Fungi > Mycelium > Unclassified | place: USA: North Carolina, Lumber... | reverse complement strand
GGCTCCCTTAGCGGTTTCCATTCCGATTGTTGTACTGGCCGCTTTTCTGCTTTTGCGGCTCAGTGAAAATAGCAAAATTAAAGGAGATTCTGCCATCGCGCTCATATCCACCGGATCAATGGCTCTTGGTGTCATTATCATATCCATGACAACAGGCATGAATACGGATGTTTGTAATTACTTGTTCGGCAGTATTTTAGCAATGAGTAAAAGTGATGTGTATTTGAGTGTGGCTTTGTCTATTGTTGTATTAGTGCTTTTTATACTCTTTTACAATAAAATATTTGCCGTTACCTTTGATGAAACCTTTGCCAAGGCGACAGGGACCAAAACCGGCACTTACAATATGCTGATTGCCTTTTTGACGGCAATTACTATTGTCCTTGGGATGCGAATGATGGGAGCGATGCTTATTTCCAGTCTGATTATTTTTCCGGCACTGACTTCAATGCGGGTTTGTAAAACCTTTAAATCGGTGATTATTTGTTCTGCTTTTGTTTCGCTTATTTGCTTCTTTATCGGTGTCGTGTTTTCATATATTTATGCAACACCAACCGGAGCCAGTGTTGTAGCTGTTAACATTGTGGCATTTTTGCTGTTTAGTGGTGTTGGTTTGCTGAAAAGGAGAGTGTGATTCTTGAAAAAAAGTATTTTACTAATTTTAAGTTGTATATTGCTGCTTTCAGGATGTGGAAAAGCAGCTGCCATGGATACTGATATTGAAACCGAATCTGAATCTTTAGCGCCTGAAACTTTAAGCGGTGATGTAGATGATGTTATTGAAATTACAGAAAATCTTTTTATTGCTCAGACTAATGACATCTATATTAATACGGAAGATTATTTGGGAAAGACCATTCAATATGAGGGTATATTCATGTCAGATTATTGGGAGGAAACGGGCACAACCTATTTCTATGTGATTCGTTATGGTCCCGGATGTTGCGGTTATGACAGTAATGCCGGTTTTGAAGTGACTTGGGATGGGGAATATCCGGAGGAAAATGACTGGGTGGAAGCCATCGGTGTTTTGGAAATGTATGAGGAAAATGGATATGAGTATCTGAGGATGCAATTGACTTCTCTAACGGTTTTAGACGAACGGGGAGAGGAGTATGTCAGTAATTAGAGTGATTTTTCAATATTTGAGAAAATTGTCGTAATATTTTGGAATTTGTCACATTCTTCATATTTCTTCGTAATATAATAATGACTATACCTTCATTGACAATGGAGGATTAGTCAAAAGTTTATTTTGAAGGGTGTGTAGATAAATGAATTGGGATTATATTTGTAGTGATAAAGCAAGAGGCGTTCCGCTTGTCATCAGTAAAATCGATAGCGTGACAGAGGCCGGACTAAGTGGTGCGGTTTTTGAATTGCTCGATTATAGAGGTACTGTATTATCCAGAGAAACGACAGACGCTATGGGTTTGATAGAAGTCGATATTTTTCCTTGTAAAAAGTATCAATTAAGAGAGGTTAGTCCGCCTATAGGTTATGAAGCTACAGACAAGACCTTTGATATTAGTGTGGATGGCTGCGGCAACATATATGTTGACGACAGCTTATCCACTCGTATTGTCATAAAAAACACTGCTGCGTCAGCCTCCTTTACGGCCATAAAAACTAATGCTGAGGATAATATGCCTCTTGCCGGTGCGGTATATGCATTGTTTTCAGATGCGTTACCGATTGCTTGTGCTGTTTCAACCGATACCGGAGAGGTGACATTTAAAAACCTTAACCCAGGAACTTATGAATTGGTGGAAACCATGCCGCCTGCCGGGTTTGAAGCTGCTGCAGAAAGGCTGACTGTCGTGGTTGCAGAAGACAAAACAGTTACCATTCTTGGGCAACCTGCAGATGGCTACCTTCTTATGAATAATCCACAAAAGCAATTTCGTTTTAGGAAGGTGGATAGCGTGACAGACTTACCGTTAGCGGGAGCGGGTTTTCAGCTTTCGCAGAATGGAACTGTGGTAGGGATGGCAATTTCTGATGTCGATGGTACAGTGGCTTTTGGGGTAATTGCTGCGGGGACTTATGAGCTTAGGGAGACCCTTGCGCCATCAGGTTATTTACCAAATGAAAATATTTACCAGGTGCTCGTTGGAAGAGATGGTTCCATCACGGTTGCTGGATTGCCGCTTGAAACGTTTACAGTGAGAAACGTACCGGAATGACTAGATTTCTAAGATAATCAAATAACCCATATGGCCTTGTAAAATAGGTTATATGGGTTATCGTTGTAGGACGGCACATAGATACCGTCCGTTCACCCTAATAACTTTCCAGTAAAAAATCAATGATATTTTTATGAATGATACCATCTCTTGAAAAATCAAATCGATCCATTGATAAGACGTACTTAGGATAATTATCCTGAACATCCTGATAGGCACTAAATTCTCGTTGTATGACGGAGTCGTCAGCTAAAAGATAGGCCACTTGAAAATATTCTTTCTTATCTCCGTTGATGGCTAAAAAATCAATCTCACCCTTGACCGTCTTCCCAACATATACCTCATACCCACGGACCAGAAGTTCGTTGTATACTATATTTTCTAATAATGCTCCCAACTCGATTTTAAATCCTGTATTCTTTATTTTTCCCAGTCCTAAGTCTGTCAAATAATATTTATCCATTTTAGTTAAGATGCGTTTGCCTCTGATATCATATCGGCCTGCTTTACTAAAAATTAGAGAAGCGATGATATGTTCCAGGTAATTGTACAATGTCTCTGTTGAAATCTTACGATTAACGCTTTCAAAATATCCGGATATGGATACTGCAGAAAATATTTGTGATGGGGTTGCCGCCAAATATTCGATAATTCGATTCAGTAAATCCACATCTTTTATTTTACTCCGTTGGATAATATCCCGAAGGACAACAGAACTATATAAATCATTTAAATAGACTTTTGTTTCCTCATCGCTGCTAAACTGGAATCTTTGCGGCATCCCGCCCCAGGTGAGATAATCCATAAAGTCATTCTCTGAAGCTTGTGAAGCATCTATGCCGCGGATTGCACAAACCTCCCGAAAACAAAATGGCATAATTCTAAAACTTATATATCGCCCGGAAAGATGGGTTGCCAATTCTCCTGACAATAACTTTCCATTAGAGCCGGTAATAAATATACTAACATTCATCGTAGCTCTAAAAGAATTAATAGCTTTTTCAAAATTTTTGACATCTTGGATTTCGTCAAAAAACAAATAGGTTTTTTGATTTTCGATAACTCTCGTTTTGATATATTGGTGCAAATCTAATTCATTCTGAATTTTAGCATACTCCAAATCCTCAAAATTAGTATAAATAATCTGCTCCCTTTTGTTACCTGACGCAATCAAATCTTCCATGATTTGTCTCAATATTACCGATTTGCCACAACGTCTGATACCAATTAATACTTTTATTAAATCTAAATTGTAAAAGGGTCTGATTTTTGATAAGTACAGTTCTCTTTTTATCATAGTGATCTAACCTCCATATGATTATTATATCTAATTATAACAAAATTAAACCGGAAATACAAATTTTATTTCGGTATACAGAAAAATAATTAATTTCAAGAGATCTATTTTGTTATAAAAGGGTACTGCCAATCTTCATTCTGCAAAAAATCTCCTTGCAAAACTATGAAAAACATCATATCATTAAAGAAAAGCGTTCTTAAATAAAGAACCGATTATGAGGAGAGAATAATGACGGATAAAGATGAGATTAAGGTGAAAAGTCTGCATAAAGCAATTGAAGTTTTAAATTGTTTTACGGAAAAATCATTGCTTGGAGTTACTGAGATTAGTGAAAAATTGGGTTTATATAAAAGTAATGTCCACAGTATTTTGACAACGTTTAAAGTAATGGATTATTTGGAACAAGATGAAGAATCGGGAAAATACAGGCTGGGTATGGCTGTATTTACTCTCTGCCGGGCGCTGGGCGACAGCTTTAGTATCACGAAAGTAGCGATGCCATATATGCAGGAGCTGGCCAACTTAACTAATGAACGTGTATATCTGGGAATTCCTGATGGCGATGAGGTGATATATTTAGAGTCCATGTATCCGGCAGAGTCCTTTAATTTAATGCGGATGCTGATGGGTGAGCGGGCTAAGATGTACTGTACGGGTATAGGCAAGGCGATGTTGGCCAATTTGCCGGAAGAAAGAATCGAGGACTGTATCAGCAGAAACCTCACTGCATTTACAGAGCATACAATTGTTGATAAAGAAAAACTACGGGAGGAACTAAAAATAACGAAAGCAAGAGGTTATGCCATTGATGATATGGAACATGAATTTGGGATTCGGTGTGTGGCAATGCCGATATTTAATAAGTATGGGAAACTAGAGGCAGCGGTCAGCATAAGTGGACCATCCCTTAGATTTGACGATGACAAAATCGATGAGTTTGCCCATCTATTATCCCAATATATTAAAAAAATAGAAAGCCGCCTTTAAAAAATAATAATTATGTGGTATTTTAAAAGTTATGGAGGGATTATATTTTGACGATAAGAGAACTGGCACAGCTTGCTAATGTTTCACCGGCAACAGTATCAATTGCCCTGAACGGTAAGAAAGGTATTGGGGAAGATACAAGAAAGCGGATTCTAAAGATGGCACAACAGCACAACTATTCGGGTGCTAAATATACGCAGAAAAAAGCAAAGAATGTATTGGTATTGAAGTTTTGGAAAGGCGGAATGTTGGTCGAAGAAAACCAGAGCTTTATATCCACGATTATTGATGCGATCGAAGGAGAACTTCGTTCCCGCCGGCATGGCCTTACCATGCTGATATCTAAAGAGGCATTGGATAAAACCATTGATGAAATTAATTATAATGATTATTGCGGCATAATTGTCATAGCGACTGAAATTGTCGGTGGGATGTATCGGTTTCTTGATAAAATACCGATTCCGTTTGTGGTGGTCGATAATACTGTGCCAAATTATAAATATAACAGTATCTGTGTAAATAATTCTGAAAATGTTTATCTGGCACTAAAGTGCTTTAAAGATAACGGACACTGTGACATAGGTTATCTTCGCAGTTCCATACAGACAGAGAATTTTAATGAACGTAATGAAGCCTTTAAAAAATGGGTTAAGGTCCTGGAAATGAATTTTGAGTCAGAGCAGGAATATCTGCTGACACCTACGCTTGTAGATTCATATAAAGAATTTAAACAGATCTTAAGAATAAAAGATACTATGCCCGGATGTCTGTATGCGGATAATGATACGATTGCAATCGGAGCGATGAAAGCGTTAAGAGAAGGCGGATATAAGATACCTGACGATATATCAATTATTGGCATGGATGATATTCCGTTTGCATCTGTAAGTGCGCCGGCTCTGACAACAGTCCGGGTACAAAAAGAGGCCATTGGCGTCCAGGCTGTTAAACAATTGTTTTGGCTCATTAACGATCAAGAATTTCAAAATATGAAAGTAAGTGTAACAGGAGACCTAATCTATCGCCATAGTGTGAAAAATCTGATTAAAGAAAAGGATCAATAACTAAACAGATAACTAAACAATGACAAGATATTTAAAAAGTTGTTAAGTTTTTCACATAGCGCTAAATGTAAAAATGCACAAAAAATAGTATATAATAACGTATATATTAAACAAAATTGGAATATCATCAAAAAAAATAAATTATTTCTGGGAAAATTAATAATAATATATTGACTAATAACTAAAATAATGTTATATTTTTATAAACAAAAAAATAAAATATTAGAAGAATTGTAAAGTGGTTCAATATTTTTTTGCGAAGAAAGAAGAACGGTGTTCTGTAATAAGGAACAAATATTTTCTGAAACTAAGAATATGAAATTGCTTTTGGCAATTATCATAGAAACTGAAAATGCTCATAAAAGAAGAGGAGAGGTATTTATGAAGAAAAGAATGTTTAGTGCTATTTTATGTGTAATCATGGTCGTTACCATGATGTCAGGCTGCGGTTCAAGCGGCGGTACGGAGACAACTAAGGGGACAGAAGGAACAACAACAGGCGGCGATACGACGCAGGGTTCATCTGATGACAAACCATATGCGGGAACTACAGTCAGTGTGCTTTGTGCATCCACGCCGTATATTGAGACCCTCAGAGCTAACATATCTGAGTTTGAAGAAGCCACTGGCATTACTGTAGAATTTGATCAGTATGAGAATGAACAGTTGAGTAATCAGATAGCCGTTAATGCTGCAGCAGGCGGTACAGAACTGGATGTTGTTTTATATCGTCCAATCCAGGAGAATTTATCATTTATTTCTAAAGGCTGGCTTGAGAATCTCGATTCTTATATCGAAACGGCAGGTGATGAATACGATTACATGGATTACACAGATTCAGCAAGAGAAATCACCAGTAAAGACGGCAGTGCCTATGGTATTCCCCTTGTAACCGAGCGCGGCATCATTCAGTACAATACGGAAATGTTGGCGGAAGTTGGATATGACAGTATACCGGAAACTTATGATGAATTTGTTGAATTATGTGAAAAGTTAAAAGAAGCAGGTTATACCCCGATAGGCCTTCGCGGTGAAGGTAATGCGGCAGTAACACAGTTTTCAAGCTTTTTGTATGGCTTTGGCGGAGATTTTATTGATTTAGAAACAGGCAAAGCATTAATTAATACGGATGAATTTGTTGAAGCTTTACAGTTTTACGGAATGTTATGTGCTGAATATAGTCCTGATGGTGTTTTGAATGCAGGTTGGGAAGAAACCTCTAACTGGTTTACCCAGGAGCAAGTTGCTATGCGTGCCGATTGTGACAGTCAGTATTCCTATGCTTTAGATGAGAACAATTCTTTGGTATATGATAAAGTGGGTTATGGTGTAATTCCCGGAGAAACAGCCGACAGCCGTTCCCCGTTTAGTATCGTTGCCTGGTCCATGGGTATCAGTTCCGGTTCGAAAAACAAAGAAGCTTCATGGGAATTTATCAAATGGGCAACTTCAAAAGAGATGGACTTACTTGCCCAACAAGAAGGTAATTTCAGTGCCCGTAATTCAACATGGGCTGATGAATCATCAACTGAGAACGTCCCTGCAGGTTTAATTGAAGTTATTGAAACAAGTAATGCTATTGCAGTACCTTATGACAGACCCTATATGCAGAATAGTGCAGAAGCAAGAACTGCTATTGGAGAGTTAATTACAAAGGCTATCGAAGGTGCTACGGAGGATGAATTAAGGGCTGCATGTGAGGATGTTAATACGACCGTACAAACTCTGTTAGACTCAGAAAATGCCCAATAAACAGAAGCAGATTTTTTCTGGAGGAAATGGAGTGAGAGGATGAAAAGATGGGTTAATAAGCATATACAGCATATTTTTATGGCTCCTACGATAATATTTGTATTGGCATTAGTTACATTTCCAATTGTTTACACCATTCGGATCAGTATGAGTACCTGGACGATGGGAACAGCCGAAGCTATTGATTTTGTGGGACTGCGTAATTATGTGGAATTCTTAAAGGATGAGCGCTTTTGGAATGCCTTCGGCAGAACTATTTCGTATACTTTAATCGCGGTAGGCGTTGAAATGGTGCTTGGTGTAGCTATTGCTTTACTTATTAGTAAAATAAAAAAAAGAACGAATATTGTACGTACGGTTTTTCTTTTGCCAATGGTTGCAACGCCTGTAGCGGTAGGTATTCTCTGGAAATTAATGTATGACCCGACAATTGGTGTTTTTAATATGATACTAAGTGCACTGGGGTTGCCGACCAGTTCATGGTTAAGTAGTTCAGACTCTGTCTTTAGTTCTCTGATCATTATGGACATATGGGAATGGACACCAATGATTATGCTGATGGTTTTTGCGGGAATAAGCGGACTTGGCGATGACATGTTCGAGTCGGCTAAAGTCGATGGTGCCAATGAAAGACAAACCATTTTTAAAATAACGCTTCCATTGTTGGCACCTACGATTCTGATGGCAGTTTTACTGAGAATGATTGATGCCCTTAAAACCTTTGATCAGATTTATTCAACAACCTCTGGCGGACCGGGATATTCTTCGGAAAATTTAAATATACTGTCCTACCGCTATGCATTTGAATACTTTTATATGGGTAAAGCATGTGCCCTGCTGATGATTTTCTTTCTTGTAGTGTTGGCTTTCGCCTTGCTTTATCTGGTGGCTAAGAAATGGATAGAGAGGAGGTACCAATAATGAAGAAGACACCTAAAAAGATAAGTTTAAGAATAATCTATTGGATTGTCGTGGCCGTTATTTTACTGGTGACATTATTTCCGATATTATACATGGTCACCTCCTCTTTTAAAAAGATTGTTGATTTAATGAATCCGGATAAATTATTATTTTTTACGCCGATCTTACAAAACTATATTGATGTATTTACAAAATATAGTTTTATAAAACCCATAATGAACAGCCTGATTGTGGCCGTTGCGGCCACAGGCATTGCGTGCTTGATGGGCTTACCGGCGGCATACGCAATCGCAAGATATAAGATGAATAAGATGTCATTGATTATTTTGGCAGTCCGTATTATTCCGGCTATTACATTTTTGATTCCCTGGTATATGATTTTCAGTAAATTAGGACTGAACGGAACGTTTACTGCATTAATACTGGCGCATTTGCTGATTTCTTTGCCGCTCATTATCTGGATTGTGACGCCGTATTTTGAATCGATTCCAAAGGAATTGGAAGAGGCCGCATTTATAGACGGTTCATCAGTGTTCCGATCCTTTATACAGATTATGGTGCCGTTATCAGGACCGGGAATTTTTACCGCAGCAATTTTAGCATTTATCTATTCGTGGAACAACTTTATATTTGCCCTTGTATTAAGTGGCAAGAATACAAAGACATTGCCGATGGCCATATTTAACTTTATATCCTATACAGAAGTTAATTGGAGCGGCTTGATGGCGGCGGCCGTCGTTATCACAGGGCCGGTTATCTTAATATCAATTGCTTTGCAAAAATATGTAGTCAGCGGTTTGACTGCAGGTGCAGTTAAAGGTTAGGCGCGTCTGGAAAAGGTTAGGTAACATAGAATGAAAAAATTAATGAATCAACCAGAAAATTATGTAAGTGAGATGCTTCAGGGGATTTACAAATCACATGGCAAGGATTTAACCTATGTGAACGAGGACTTAAAATGCCTTGTGACAACTCACAAACATCCGGGGAAAGTGGCCATCGCTACCGGCGGTGGCAGCGGCCACCTTCCGCTGTTTTTAGGATATGTAGGCGAGGGGATGCTAGATGGCTGTTCAATCGGAGAAGTATTTCAGTCACCCAGTCCCCAACAGATGCTTGAAGTAACGAAGGCGATAGATAATGGCGCAGGTGTTCTCTACATATATGGGAATTATAATGGAGATATATTTAACTTTGACATGGCCGCAGAGATGGCAGACATGGAGGAGGATATACGGGTAGAAAGTGTTGTTGCCGGCGATGATATTTCCGGCACGACAGATATAAGCAAGCGGCGTGGTGTAGCAGGCATATTTTTTGTCTATAAATGTGCCGGTGCCGCCGCCGCATCCGGTAAAGATCTTGATGAAGTTGAACGAATTGCCCGGAAAGTATGTGACAACACCCGTACAATGGGAATAGCCCTTTCGGCGTGTATTGTTCCCAGAGTTGGGAAAGCCGGATTTAACATTGCCGATGATGAAATTGAAATGGGTATGGGTATTCATGGTGAAACCGGAATCCGTGTTGAAAAATTAAAACCGGTAGATGAAATTGTGGCGGAGATGATGGAGGCGATTATAGCAGACCTGCCTTATAGCGGTGGAGATGAAGTCGCTGTTTTGATGAATGGACTTGGGGCTACACCTCTGGATGAATTGTATATTATCATGAACCATGTCCATGATATACTAGGGAAAAAAGGAATTGGGATATTTCATTCCTATGCCGGTGAATTTGCCACTTCCATGGAGATGGCAGGAGCATCTATTACCCTTTGTAAAGTGGATGATGAACTGAAAGAATATATTGGCGCGGCGGCTGACACACCATTTTTTAAACAGTTTTCGTTTGAATAGGAAGGAACCTGCCATGAAATGGAATGATTTTTATATTAAGAAATTTATATCGGAAACGGCCGATATGATGGAAGATAACAAAACCTATTTAATTGAACTAGATAGCGTAGTAGGTGACGGAGACTTAGGCTTGACAATGAGCGACGGTTTTAAGGCGGCCAGTGAAGCGATTGAAAACCTTCCTGAAAAAGACTGCGGTAAGCTGCTTTATGCTGCCGGGAAGGCCATGGCTGCTGCCGTACCCTCGACAATGGGAACGTTAATGGCCAATGGTATGATGAGTGCCGGCAAGGCAGTGAAAGGTCATCTTGAGCTTGATGAATCGGGAACCTATGATATTTTAAATGGATGGCTTTTAGGTGTTGAGAAATTAGGCAAAGCTAAGCGGGGAGAGAAAACGTTTATTGATGGCTTGGCACCGGTTGTTGATTTGTTGGAAAAAGATAACCATGCCACCGGCAGAGAAATGACAGAGGCGGCACAGGCAGGCGCTAAGAGCACGGTGGGTATGCCGGCGGTTCACGGAAGAGCCGCTATTCGCGGGGCAGCGTCCAAAGAATTGACGGATCCGGGAGCTGTTGTTGCCGCCCTGATTGTGGAGTCACTGGCAAGGTCGTTGCCAGTGTAAATGGGGATAGATATGGAGCAAAAGTTAAATAGTCAAACTTATCTTGAACGTCCTGTGTGGTCCAGTATCAGAGCGCTTTATAAAGGCATGGAACTTAGCCAATCCCGGACATGCTAATTTAAAGCAGATTTCAGACTATGTAAAACAGGGAATTTATCAGGCCGGCGGCACACCTGTAGAGTTTGGAATTATTGGTCCTTGTGACGGTATGGGATGTGGAAATGAGGGTATGCATTATATATTGCCCTCAAGAGAGATTATTGCCAATGAAATCGAAACAATGGTAAAAATCAATCATCTGGATGCCATTGTGCTGCTGGGATCATGTGATAAGGTGGTGCCGGCACTGCTAATGGCGGCGGCAAGACTTGATATTCCTGCTGTGATAGTCAATGGCGGTCCGTCCCTTGGCGGTATGGAATTTGCGGGGCGGTCATCGGATAATTCAAGTATCGTAGAAGCATTGGGAATGTTGACGAAGAATAGACTTTCTGAAGATACATATCTTCAATTAGAAAATGAATCCAGCCCCACCTGCGGTGCCTGTTCTTTCTTAGGAACCGCAAGTACCATGTGTGCGGTGGCTGAAGCAATGGGTATGATTTTGCCGGGCGGTTCCATGATACCTGCAGTGATGGCAGAACGTTTAAGGATTGCCCAGGCGTCAGGGCGGCGAATTGTTAAGATGGTGTCGGAAAATCTTAATGCCCGGAAGATGATTAATAAAGCAGAACTTTTAAATGCACTGCGTTTAGGCATGGCTATTGGTGGGTCAACCAATATGGCGCTTCATTTTCCGGCCATAGCATACGAAGCCGAATGTGATTTGACGGTGGCTGAAATAGATGAGATAGCCAGGTCGACACCACATCTGGCTCGCATTTATCCTAATGGCCCATTGAATGTACCCGATTTTTGTCAGGCCGGCGGTGTTTTGGCAGTTATGAAGCATTTGAGTTCTTTGCTTGATGAGACGGCAATGACTTGTATGGGACAGAGCTGGAGAGATATTTTAAAAGATGTTCCCGAGGTTGAAAATGAAGTGATTCATTCGCCGGCACATGCCTGGCACCAATGGGGAAGTCTGGCTGTACTTCGGGGCAATCTGGCACCGGATTCGGCGATCACCAAACCTACGGCCATTGACGCATCGATGCTAAAGTTTACAGGCAGAGCAATATGCTTTGATTCAGAGGATGAGGCAGTAGATGCTGTAATGGCGGAGAAAATATTACCGGGCATGGTCGTAGTCATTCGCTACGAAGGACCTAAAGGCGGTCCGGGGATGCGTGAAATGGTTAGAATTATGAAAATGCTCCATGGACAAGAATTATCGCTTTGTGTGGCAGTGATTACTGATGGCCGGTTTTCAGGGACAAATAATGGCTGCTTTGTAGGACATATATCGCCGGAAGCCGCCGAAGGAGGACCAATCGCTGTTGTCAGAGATGGTGACTTAATAACCATTGATATTGAAGAAGGAACGATTAACTTAAATATTCCCAAAGAAGCATTAGAAGAAAGGCTTGTCGAATTTGTACCTAAAAAACAGAAAAAGCAGCGTGGATATCTAAACGTATATGCAAGACTGGCAGAATCTGCTACCCATGGAGCGATCATTAAAAACAGATAAAAATTCAGGAGGACGATTATGAAAGAATTATATGGCGTTACAGTTGCAATGACGACACCGTTTACAAAGGATAATCAAGTTGATTATGGAGCGGTCAAAAAACTGACGAAAATGCTGATTGATAAAGGCGCCAATTGCCTGTATCCATGCGGAACAACAGGAGAGATGATGCGCTTAAGTGTTCAGGAACGTAAAAAAGTTGCCGAAGCCGTCATTGATGCCGTGGCAGGGAAAATACCTGTCTTTATTCATTGTGGCTGTATGAATCAGGAGGATACCATTACTTTAGTTCAGCATGCGAAGGAAGCCGGTGCCGATGGTGCAGGCGTTGTAACACCTATTTTCTTTGGCGCAAATGAAAAAGAATTGGAAGAATATTTCGTGGCTGTGGCAAACAGCGTCACAGATTTCCCTATTTATTTATATAATATTCCTCAGTGCGCAGCCAATGATTTGCCGGCAGCAGTTGTACAAAGAGTGAAAGAACGGTGCGCTAATGTGGTAGGCCTTAAATATAGTTGGGCAGATATTAACAGAACCATTGATTATATCAATGTTAATGATGGTGATTTTTCTGTGCTTCATGGCTGTGACCGAGCGATGGTAGCGTTGCTTGCCGCAGGGTGTAAAGGCACCGTATCAGGTATCGCCGGTGTATTCCCCGAACCTTTTGTGGCGGCATATAAAGCCTACATGGAAAGGGATTTAGAAAAAGCTCAGAAAATGCAGAAAATCTGCGTGAAATTTTGTGATGCCTTAAAAGGCGGAAGCAATATGTCATATTTTAAAGAAGCGTTAAAAATGCGGGGAATTCCGGCCGGATATATGCGAAAACCGCAATTGGATATTGGGACTGATGAAATTGCCGACTTGAAAACAAAACTTGAAGTTATTTGTGATGAAGCGGGAATATCTTTAAGGATTTAAGGAGGTAAGGAGTAATGGGTAAAGTACTGGTTTCTGCTTCACACTTTGATACCCTTTGTAAAAATGCATGGGATCTCTTAGAGTCCAACGGGCATGAGGTTGTATATGATCCTGACAAAGCATTTCCTGCCTATTCATATGAAGAACTGAAAGTCATTATTGGTGACATAGATGCGGCGCTCATTGGTATGGATCATTATAATGAAGATGTTTTTAAAATTGCGCCTAAGCTAAAAGCGGTTGCAAAGTTTGGCGTCGGCGTAGATAATATAGATGGGGGAGCAGCTAAAAAATATGGTGTTAAAGTTCTTAATGCGCCGGGACAAAATTCAAATGCGGTTGCTGAGTTGACGATAGGTATGATGATTGATGTTTTGCGGAAGGTTGTACCCTTGCATAATCAGGTAACTTTAGGGCAGTGGCCCAGACATATTGGCTCAGAAATAAAGGGAAAGACAGTAGGTCTTCTGGGATTTGGTGCCATTGCCAGATTGGTGGCAAAAAAATTAAATGCATTTGATGTTAATGTAAGGGCATACGATTTATATCCCGACATAAAATCGGCAGAGGATTTAGGCGTCAAAATGACCACGAAGGAAGAAGTCATCGAAGATTCGGATATTTTAAGTCTTCACATTCCGGCAACGGCCGAGACATATCATATGTTCAATGGCGAAATGTTTAGTAAAATGAAAAAAGGCTCATATATCATTAATGCTGCAAGAGGCGCTTTAATTGATACTGAAGCATTAAGCAGGGCGCTGAAATCAGGTCAGATTGCAGGCGCCGGATTAGATGCCTTTGAACCGGAGCCATTGCCAAAGGATTCATCTATTTTACAATGTGAGAATATTGTATTAACGCCTCATACGGGTTCAGAAACAGTGGAGTCTTATGAAAATGTAAGTATCTGTACGGTCAAAGATATTATTGCAGTTTTGGCGGGCAAGGAACCGGTTCATTGGACAAATAAATAGCTCTTTAAAGGAAAGGGAGAAGAATGTTACTGGAAGGAAAACTGGCGGTAGTAACTGGAGCGGGGCGGGGACTCGGTAAGTCCATAGCGAAGACATTGGCAAAGGAAGGCACCGGATTATTTCTCATTGGGCGCAGCAAGGAAAGTTTAAACGACGTCAAAGCCCAAATCGAATCAGACGGCGGTTGTGTGGATATTTATGCGGCCGATATTTCAGATGAACGTCAGGTAGAGGAGATAGGCAGCATACTCGGAGAAAAGTTGCAAACCGTTGATATACTCATTAATAATGCGGGAATATCTAAGGAAATGCCCTTTGCTGATATGCCGATGAAAGTCTGGGATGAGATCTATAATGTCAATCTCAGGTCGGCGGTACTAATGATGAAAGCAATCCTCCCAATGATGATTCGGCAAAAAAGCGGCAATATTGTCAACGTAGGTTCAGGAGCAGCCATTCGGGGTCTGCCCGGAAGTGCGGCATATTCCGCCGCAAAAGCAGGTTTAGTTTGCTTAACCCAGGCTCTTGGCGATGAAGTTCGCGCTGATGGGATTAGAGTTAATGCTATATGCCCCGGTCCGATAGACACGGAAATGTTTAAAGAATCTGCCAGGCGAGATTATATTTTATCTGCCGGGGGAGATGTATTTGAACCGGAGACAATAGCCAATGGCGTGTTGTATCTGGTTTCTGATATGTCAAAAGGAATGAATAGCCAGATTCTGACAATCAGAGGTTTTAATCGATGGTGAAAGGTGAATGGAGGTTGCTATGAAAATATTAAATTTTGGATCATTGAATTATGATTCCACTTATCAGGTGGATCATATGACAATGCCGGGAGAGACCCAGACGGCTTTCCAAATGGAAACCTTTTGCGGCGGGAAAGGTTTAAATCAATCAATTGCACTGGCAAAGGCAGGTGCAAAGGTGTATCTCGCCGGGGCCATCGGAAAAGACGGTCAGTTATTATTAGATACATGTATCGAGCATGGTGTGGATACCTCCTATATTCGTACGACATCTGAAAAGAGTGGGCATACAATTATTCAGATTGACCGGAATGCGCAAAACAGCATATTGCTTTATGCCGGTGCCAACAGAGCTCAACAAAAGTCACATATAGATGAAGTGCTTTCTGATTTTGAAGCAGGAGATATTATATTGCTGCAGAATGAAATTAATTGTTTGGATTATATTATTGAGGAAACCTATAAAAAAGGGATGTTTATTGTGTTGAACCCATCGCCCTTTGATTCCCACTTGAAAGCTTGTGATTTGGCAAAAGTTTCACTCTTTCTCTTAAATGAGATAGAAGGTGAGCAGATTACGGGGGAGAAAGAGCCGGAAAAAATCTTGGATGCGATGCGGGAAAAATATCCTGATGCAAAAGTAGTTCTTACCTTAGGAAAACAGGGATCGATATACCAGGACGAAAAAGATAGAATATCACAGAACAGCTTTGCCGTGCAGGCGGTTGATACAACGGCGGCCGGTGATACCTTTACCGGTTATTTAGTCACAGGACTTGTTAAAAATATGGCGATCAAAGAGGTGCTGATGATGTGTTCAAAGGCGGCAGCCATTGCAGTGTCAAGAAAGGGTGCGGTGGCCTCTATTCCGTCAATGGATGAAGTGGAAAACTGGCATTAAGGATGTCAGGGAGTTGTTGAATCGAATATGACCAGGAGACTAAAGGGACTGTTGCTGATAAAACAGTCCCTTAGTTATTTCATGGGTAAGTTGGGAGAATTGTTGCACGTTGAGACAGAGGTAGAACTGGATACAGAAAGGTAAGAAAATAACTCTTGACATGGGATTTCCGTGATGGTATACTTAAATCAATTAATAGGAAAATGATTTAGGAAAATATTTTCGTAACGTGAATATGTTTTGGGAGGTTACCATTATGACAATTCAAGATATTGCTAAACTGGCAAATGTGTCTATATCAACTGTCTCCAAAATAATGAATAACAAAGATAAGAACATCAGTGCAGAAACGAGAGAACGTGTTTTGCAGATAGTTAAACAGAATAATTATATGCCTTATGCAAAACACTTGTCATCTGCTTCGCGCTCATCATTGCTGTTGGGAGTCCTTTTTGGCCATGAGACCAATCCGGCTCTTTTGAATGCAATTATGCTGCAATCACGTGCCCGTGGTTACAGTCCGATTATGTGCTGTGCGGCTTCTGCTGAGCAGGAGCGAGAAAATTGCGAAGCTATTCTTTCACATTATGTGAATGGTATACTCTGGTGTAAAGAAGCTTTTTCATCAAAAGCTGTGGAAGACGCTATTTACAAAAACGGAATTTCTCTTCTCACGATAAATCTTGATGAAGCAGCATCTGATCTCAATATTACTTTACCCTTTGCAGAGTTTGCAGAGTTTGCGGTGAAAACGTTTATAGAACATGGTCATCAGAGAATCGGTTGTATAGTACCACAGTTTGATCCGGCGGTTGAATGCTTTTTAAATGGCTTCCGGCAGGGAGTTTCCCGATGTGGAATGGAATGGACTGATGACGATATTTGCCAATGGGAAGATGAAGGAGATCGTGTCTTTCTGTTTTTGGAATCCCACAGTGCTGCTGTTTGCTATGATGAAAAATTGGCACTTAAAGCATGTAATGTTGCTGAATCATTAAATTTACGGATTACTAAAGATTTGTCGCTGATTACTCTTGGATCGGTTTCGGAGGATTATAATAATCATACCGCTATAATTGAAAAAAATTATGAACAACTTGGTTCTTTGGCGATTGATTTACTTGTTAATAAAATTGAAAAGTTACCTCCCGTGAATCAGTCATCATTAAAGGAGCTTCATTTAAAAAATGAAGAATGGATTGGCAGTCCCCAGACAGAGATGCGGACGAAAATCGTTATAGTCGGAGCCTCTAATATGGATACTCTGGGGACTGTAAATCGATTGCCGGAATTAGGGGAAACTGTTGAAATGTTCAACAGAATTATTGTACCAGGGGGCAAAGGTATGAACCAGGCGCTTGCTGTGGCCAGGCTTGAGGCTGATGCCTATCTGATTTCATCACTTGGCAGAGACTATGATGGTGGTCAGATTCTTGAACAACTTAAAAAGAACAATGTCAATACCACCGGCATTTTTTTTAGGGCAAATATGCCTACCGGGCATGCATATATTCAGATACAGAAAAATGGTGAGGGACATATTTCTATATTTAATGCGGCGAACCATGAATTATCAACAGAGGACCTCGATACCCAAAAGCATCTATTCCAAAATTCTGCCTATTGCCTGCTTCAAACTGAATTGAAACAGGAAATGGCCACTCATGCAGCAAATATAGCACATGAATGTGGGGCTAAAGTGATTTTAAAACCATGTGCGATTTCGATACTTGATAAGGAATTGATGGAAAAAGTAGACATTCTTATACCCAATGAAAAAGAGGCAGCCGCCCTTTTGCCAGGATTAAAAACGGTTGAGGAAAGGGCGCAGTATTTCTTTGATGCCGGCATTCCGACGGTCATCATAACTTTGGGAAAGAATGGCTGTTATCTGAAAGATGCGAATTATGCCGTATTTTCCCCAGCGATAGATATTACTTCGGTGGATACAACAGGTGCAGCAGATGGTTTCATTGCTACCTTGGCGGTTTACCTTTCAAGAAAACATGACATTATAAAGTCAATATATTATGCGACCTGTGCAGCAGGACTTGTGACGACACGCTATGGTGTGCCGCCTGCACTGGTAGACTTAAAAACACTTGAGATGTTCACTAATGAGCAATTTGGAGGGCTGAAATAATGAAGATACTTGTTCTTGGTTCATTAAATATTGATCGGATGTATCAGGTGGATCATTTCGTCATACCGGGTGAAACAGTGTCCTCTTTGGGATATGATTCAACCTGCGGCGGAAAAGGATTTAATCAGGCGGTGGCATTATCGCGTGCGGGCAGCAAGGTCTACTTTGCCGGTATTGCCGGTAATGACGGAGATATACTGATTGATGCTTTAAAGCAGGAGAGTATCAGCACAGAATATATTAAGCGTTCTCCTAGCCCGAATGGGCATGCGATCATCCAGGTAGATCAAAATGGACAAAATGCCATTATCGTTGTACCTGGAGCTAACGCAGAAATGAATCCCGAATACATAGTAGAGACGTTAGCGCATTTTGGTGAAGGTGATTTGGTTCTGATGCAGAATGAACTTCCCCATATGGATTTAGCCATGAGTCTGGCAAGGGAGAGGAAAATGTTGGTTGCCTTCAATCCTTCACCCATTACCGAGAGTATACAAAAGTGTGACTTTTTATGCATCGATATTTTATTTATTAATGAAATAGAAGGTGCTGCGATTACCGGAAAGGAAACTCCGGAAGATATACTTTCGTGGTTTAGACTGAAATTTCCGAGTCTTAGTGTTGTTTTAACATTAGGTGATAAAGGATCATTATATCTGGATTTTGACGGCAAAAAACAGGAATGTGGTTCCCTGAAAGTCGAAGCAGTTGATACGACTGCGGCAGGAGATACATTTACCGGATATTTTCTCTCGGCATTGATGGATGAGAAAAAATCACAGATAGCTCTTAAAAAAGCGGCGATAGCCAGTGGACTTGCTGTCACAAAAAAAGGAGCATATACATCTATACCTGATTGTGAAATAGTTGATGAAGGGATGCAACAAGGTTTGGTTACCGAGCCTGTTTGAAATAGCAATTAAAGCAGGTTTGTTATCAATAAATATGTAGCTTATCATAAAGAGGAGGAAAAATTATGAGAAAAACATGGGCACTTGTAATGAGCATTTTACTCATGGTAACGTTGATGTCTGGCTGCAATTCATCATCCGAGACATCAGATAACACTACAGCGGGGGAGGGTTCTGCCGGAGGTTCACAGATTGCAGCCACGGAAGGAACGACAATAAAACTGCTTACTCATTATAACGAGGAGATTGATGCGATTAAAAGCGTATTCGAAGAAGAGACGGGCATCACTGTAGAGGTGGATTATTGTAGTTTTGACGAGTTGACTGATACCTATGAAGTTATTTTGAGTTCAGGATCTAGCGAATATGATGTGTTAGTTGTTGACGGACCTAACACGGCGGCTTACGCTTTCCGGGGGTATTTGGAACCGTTGAATAGCTGTTTCACAGATGAGGAGATTAACGAGTTTAGTCCGTCACTCATTGAACAGGGAACGGTTGATGAATCTTTTTACACAGCACCACTTGGTGACAGTTCTACTATTTTATATTACAATAATAATCTTTTAGAAGAGGCTGGTGTTGAGTGGGATTGGGATCAGTATGACGGTGAAAAACGAATCACCTGGGAAGAACTTATTGATATTGCCCGCGAAGTACAGGATAAGGTGGATCCTGATAATTCGAAAAATATTACAGGCATTGAGTTCGGACAGGTGAGCCTGGTCTATATGATGAACTTACTTGCTAACAGCATGGGAGGCGCGAATATCAGCGAAGATGGTTTGAGTATATCAGGAATACTAGATAGTGAACCTTGGCTGAACACATTGAACTGGTATCAGGGTCTGGTAGATGAAGGCGTTTTCTCGCGAGGTATAGCTGTTGGTGAAACCTATAATAATTTTTATGTTGATAAAGCTGCTTTTATTATCATGACGGCTGATTCAATACCTTACGCCGAAGCGGCAGGAATGACAGCAGAGGAGTACGGATATACATATGTACCTGCTTTTGAAGGATATGAAAGTGAAGTAGCAACCGGCAGCGGCAACTGGACAATGGCCATCAATAGTAATTCGAAAAATAAAGAGGCGGCCGGACAGTTTGTCAATTGGATGACTTATGGTGAAGGTAATGATTTGTTCCTTGATGAGTCATACTTAGTGCCCAATATGGATAGTCGATTTACTGAGGAGGCTTTTGTCGGTAATCCGGTTCTCAAATTGGCTCAGTATGAGGTTGCCAATACGGCAGTTGTACGCGCCGTAACGCCTGGGTTCAATGAATACTCTGCCGCATTGAATACAATGTGGGAAGATATACGTAACGGTTCTGATATAGAACAAACTGTTGCTTCAACCATTGAACAGGTCGACAAGGCGTTAGCAGCATATAAGTAATATATCCAAATCAACCAATTGAAGGTGGCGGTCTGGCAGCGTTGCCAATCTGCCACCTTATCTGCAAATAATGGCTATATATAGCACAGGAAGGAGGGATTTTTGTGACATTATCCCGGCAAAGAGAATGCAAGCGAAGGACTGAAATGCTGCCTTATCTGCTTTTGATTCCAGTCATGATATTCGCTGTTGTATTTAAAATTTATCCTATTTTCTACTCCTTTTACAGATCCTTTCATTTTAACGGTGAACTTTCCCTGAAAACCTATGCAGGTATGTTTGGGGATACTGCTTTTTGGAATGCTCTGTGGATTACGATTAAGTTTAATATTATTATGATACCATTGCAGATTGTGATTTCTTTTATAATGGCCATGTTGGTAAATTTGACTATAAAGGGTATCGGGGTATATCGCAGTTTGATGTATCTTCCGGTTACGATATCAATGCCTGTGGCGGCTATCTGTTGGAGTATGATACTAAATTACAATAGCGGTGTCGTTAATAGCTTCCTGATACAGTTTTTCGGCATGGAACGGCAGGGTTTTTTCAATGATGCGAACCAGGCTTTCTGGTGTGTCATTATTTTATGCTCATGGAAGGGATGCGGCTATTGGATGATGTTTTTCCTGGCAGGTCTCAAGGGTATCGATGGCTCCCTATACGAGGCGGCTAAAGTAGACGGTGCCGGATTTTTTGCCCGCTTGTTTCAAATTACCATTCCGCTGTTGAAGAAAACAACGTTGCTAATCACGGTAGCTAATACGTCGATCAATTTGCTTTTGTTTGCACCTATGAAACTCATAACGAATGGAGGTCCAAGCGGTACAACTAACGTGTTGATGTTTGAATCCTATATGCAGGCCTTTCGCTATGGTAATTATGAAAAGGGTTCGGCAATCACCAGTGTTTTGGTCGTTTTAACCTTGCTTATTGTATTTTTTCAGTTCAAAGTAATGAACGAAAAAGATTGAGGTGAATAAAATGAAAAAATCCATTCATGTTTGGAGTCATGTTGCACTTATTATTTTCACAATAATTGCCCTGTTTCCAATTCTATTTGCATTAATGTCTTCATTTCGTACGGATAATGAGATATTTGAATATGCTGCACCTTTTACCATCCATTCCCTATGGCCGGTGAAATGGATCATAGACAACTATGTTACTTTATTTAAAGAATATGATTTTTTGCGCTATATTGTTAATACTTTAATTGTAGTGGGAACCATCTTGCCTGTTTCTGTGTTGATGTGCTCCCTTGCCGCATTTGCGTTTGCTTTTTATGATTTTCGATTTAAAGGTCCGTTGCTTTCCGTTTTTCTTCTTTCCTTCATGATACCAGGTGAGGCAATTGCACTTCCGTTATATCAACTGGTAGAAAAGATGGGTTTAGTGAATACATACGGGGGGTTGATTCTCCCCTCTTTAGCAAACGGATTAGCTTTGTTTATGTTTGTCCAGTCTTTCAGGGATATATCCCCCAGCTTGTTGGAAGCGGTTAAAATAGATGGCGGCAGTTGGTGGACATCTTATTAGCGGGTTGTGATGCCACTGTCAAAAACCATCATTGTCACGGTCTGTCTGATGATTTTTGTCAATGAGTGGAATAATTATCTGTGGCCATTGCTTGTTGCCAGGCAGGATGCTGTCAAGACCATTACCCTGGCTATAAGTAGTTTCAAAGAGGAAAATGTGACACATTGGAGTTTGATTTATGCAAGTTCCATGCTTTCAGCTCTAGTACCCATCTGTTTGTTCTTCCCTTTCCAAAAATATTTTGTACAGGGTATCACAAGCAGTGGTGTCAAAGGTTAAAGGAGAATTTAGATGCGATTTCCAGAACTTGATAAAGATTTGATGATACAAAGACTTACTATTCCCGACGGCAAAATAAAATTAGTCATTGATACTGATGCGAAAAACGAAGTCGATGACCAATTTGCCATTTCCTGGGCGCTGCGGTCAAAGAAACGTTTTGACGTTGAAGCCGTATATGCCGCACCTTTCTCACACGAATGTTTTCAGGAGCTTGGTTATGATGACCAAAGTGTAGAAACGGTAAGGGAACTAAATGGACATTCAGAAAGTCCTGAAGACGGTATGGAGCAGAGCTATGATGAGATTGTAAAAATCTTCGATATTTTAGGAGAGGATATCGATAAAAAGGTATTTCGAGGTTCGACTTCTTATCTTGAAGCGGATGGGAAACCTCAGTATAGTGAGGCGGCCAAACATCTGGTGCATTTGGCTATGGAAAGTGATGAGATTTTGTATGTGGCTGCATTAGGAGCGATTACGAATATTGCTTCAGCAATTATGATAGAGCCTAAAATTATTGAAAAAATTGTCGTGGTGTGGTTAGCTGGGCAGCCTCTTTATTTTGGACATGGCTATGAATTCAATCTGATTCAGGATATTCGAGCCTCAAAGTTGATGTTCGAGTGTGGTGTACCGCTTGTGCTTATCCCTTGTAAGGGCGTTGCGTCATTGATTTCTGTGTCTGAAGCCGAATTGAAGGAAAAGTTTACGGGCAAGAGTGAAATTGGAAATTATCTGGCACAAATTTGTATTGATAATTTTGTTAATCCTCAGGCAGCTATAGCAATGTTACAAATGGATCGTTCGGGTTATTTGCGCCTGCAGGAAGACCAAAGTGAGGCATATTTTTCTCGATTCAAAACATCTCATGTAGCTTGGAGCAGAATAATTTGGGATATTTCGGTGATTGCTTTTTTGAAAAACCCTTCATGGGTTACCTCAAAGATAGTGCAAACACCTATATTAGAAAATGATTGTCGTTGGAGTGCCTCAAATGAAAGGCGTAAGCCAATGCGAATCGCAACTTACTGTCACAGAGATATGATTGTGGGTGATTTGTCATTTAGTTTAACAAGCCCCGTCGGAACCGGACTTTGAAAAAATATATTCCTAGCCATGTTTAAATAATTAGCTGAAGACGGAGTTGCTGTTTGTATGATGGCAGTCTTAAGGGCATTTGTTCAGCCTTCATGGAAGTTCGTGTGATGCTTAAATTGAAAATAGAAGAACTTATTTCTTCCTAATATGAATAGGAATTGTAAGTTCTTCTTTTTTAAATGCTTAAGTTAATGACAGTTAGCGGAAACACCGCATCAAAGGCTCTAAAGAAAGTGAGTTTTATACGGCCATCCCGTATTTTGGGGAAATATGGTTGAAGAGGGATAAGAAGTACTATATAATAAATACAGTCATTTATGAACATTGTCAGGGATTTCGGCGAGGATTGATGAATTGGATCAGTTTATTTACTGATAAGGAGCAGAAACAGGGAAAATAAAATTCGATTAAAACCAGAGGAATTAAAAGCGATTCAACTAGGAGATTATTTAAAATGAAAATAAGGATGCGGATTAAAAAGAAATTTATTTTAATAGGTATATGTTTAATCATAGTCATGACGACAGGAGGATGCGAAAAGATGTATAACGATTACGTGAAAAAGAAACAGGAAGAGCTGCCGTCCCGT
>Ga0153999_1000277_pt1 | contig 23954 bp, 25 predicted proteins | sample TSNC083MetaG_FD_104675 | JGI IMG/M metagenome (GOLD analysis project Ga0153999, IMG submission 104675) | Attine ant fungus gardens microbial communities from North Carolina, USA - TSNC083 MetaG | ecosystem: Host-associated > Fungi > Mycelium > Unclassified | place: USA: North Carolina, Lumber... | reverse complement strand
CGGAAGCAAATACTGAAAGCCGATACATTCCGTATCAGTTTGTTTCCGGTGTCAGAAATTCCTGGCACATCTGCCTGCTGAATATGCATACCCGTTCTTAATCATGTGAGAGTGTGACTGTATACCGGTCATGCTTTTTTAATACGGGAAAGCCATTTTTGATTTCTATACGACTACGAAAAGCAGTGCACAGCGGGGCAGATGTTTTTCGTGGTCTTTTTTGACGTCTCAGTAAAAGAAAAGAGGAGAAAATAATGTTAGACAGAATTACAATTCGGCAAGAAGAGCCAAACGATTTTTATCAGACCGAGCATATGACCCAGAGAGCCTTTTGGAATAAACACCAGCCGGGCTGTGACGAGCATTATCTGGTTCATAAGCTTCGCAGTGATTCTTCATATCTGCCTGAGATAAGCAGAATTGCGGTAATTAATGAAGCCGTCGTCGGTTGTATTATGTACTCAAAGGCCAGAGTTGAAGACGGAGAAAACCAATATGAAGTGGCAACCTTTGGACCATTGTGCGTGGATCCGGACTTCCAGGGCAGGAGAATTGGTGAGAAGCTGGTTGCGGAAACACTAAAACTGGCGGCAGCGGCAGGAATCCCCGGAATTATTATCTATGGAGAGCCGGATTACTATCCCCGCCAGGGCTTTCGCACTTGTGATCATTTTAATATTACAACACCGGAGGGAGAAAATTTTGATGCATTTATGGGATATGAGATAAAGAAAAACGGCTTTGAGAATATCCGGGGAAAATTTTATTTGTCGGAGGTATTTCATCACCTGCCGGAATCAGAAATAATCAATTTTAATAAAAGATTTCCCCAAATGAATTTGATAAAAGGAGGATCAGAGCAATGCTTGAGACGGAATCTGCGTTAGAAATTAACAAACTAAAAGAACAACTGCAGGAATTTGCCTATACGGAGCAGGCAAAAAAAAGAATTCGTGCGCTGCAGCCTATGTTGTCTGTCCGGGAGGTGAAAACAGCTCAGCGTGAGACAACCGAGGCGAAATTAATTCTGGAAAAGGTCGGGAATCCGCCGCTGACTGCTTTGGAAGACATGGAGGAGATGCTGCAGATTATGAAGGCCGGCGGCTGCCTGACGGCGGAGCAGCTGGAAAAAATGGCGATAAGCCTGACGGCGGTAAGCCGCTTGAAGGTTTTTTTAAACCAGGCCAAACAGCTGCAGATCAGTATGCCGTATTATGAGGAAAATCTGGAGTCTCTGGAAGAGACACGGGAGGAAATCAGGTTAAAAATCCGCGGTGGGAAGATCGAAGATCAGGCAACCCGTGAATTAAAAAACTTCCGTTCCCAGATTGCACTGTTAGAGACGAAAATACGGGAAAAGGCAGAATCGGTCATCCGCAGCCATGCTTCATGGATGGCTGAAAATTTTCCGGCTGTTCGCAACGGCCATATCTGTGTGCCAGTCAGAAAAGAATACAAGAATAAAATCGCCGGCCGTGTAATCAGCCGGTCGGCGACAGGAAATACGCTGTTTATGGAACCGGCAGGTGTTGCTGCGCTTACGGAAGAGCTGGAATTAAAAAAGATCGATGAAGAAAATGAGGTAATCAATATTCTTTACACGCTGACCGGAATTCTGAGTGATTCTGCGGATGTGTTTGAGCAGAATAAGCGGACGGTGGAACAACTGGATTACGCTTTTGCCAAAGCTAAAATCAGCCTGGAGTATGAAGGCAGCGAGCCGATTATAACAGAAAACCGGACGATTCAAATTAAAAAAGGAAGGCATCCGCTGCTGGATAAAAATCTGTGTGTACCGCTGGACTTTCAGATTGGCGAAGGTATTCAGGGAATTGTTATTACCGGGCCAAATACCGGCGGTAAAACCGTTGCCCTCAAATCGGTCGGCCTTACCTGCTACATGGCTCAGTGCGGCCTGCATGTCGCCTGTGAACAAGCCCGGCTGTGCCTGCAAAACCAGATATTGTGTGATATTGGCGATGGTCAGAATCTTTCTGAAAATCTTTCGACCTTTTCCGCTCATATTACCAATGTGCTGGATATTTTAAAGTGGGCAGACAGCCAGAGCCTGGTTATCATGGATGAACTGGGATCGGGAACTGATCCGACTGAAGGCATGGGAATTGCCATCGCAATTCTGGAGGAACTTAAGAAATCCGGTGCATTCTATCTGGTCACCACCCATTACCCGGAGGTGAAGCAGTATGCACAGCAGGGAGAGGGACTTTTGAATGCCCGGATGGCGTTTGACCGTGAAACCTTAAAACCCCTTTACCGGCTGGAAATTGGTGCGGCCGGTGAAAGCTGTGCACTGTATATTGCAAAACGGCTGGGAATGCCGGCTGATATGCTTGCCTGTGCCAGTATGGCGGCGTATGGTGAGGAAAGCGCCGGGCTGCTCCGGGATGCCGGGGGCGAAACGCTGCAGCACAGGAAAGCGGCGGGGCTTAAAAAGGAGTCCGGCAAAAATCCGGCACGGACAAATGTTCGGCAATTTTCCCGCGGCGACAGTGTATTGGTTTATCCGGATAAAAAGATTGGAATCGTATGCCGGCCGCCCGACGAAAAGGGGATGCTGCAGATACAGCTGCCGGGCATTAAGAAATGGGTGAACCATAAACGGGTGAAGCTTCATGTTCCGGCTTCGCAGCTGTATCCCGAGGATTATGATTTTTCGATTGTTTTTGATACGGTGGAAAACCGCAAGGCAAGGCATACGATGGAACGAAAATATGATAAGGAGCTGCGGATTATCACCGAGGATTGAATCAAGTCCCCGTGCTAGATCCGGCTGTTTGACTTTTGCTCATGATTTTGTTATGATAGGAATCAGAAATAACCGCATTCATTTGTTATGACTGCGGTTGTTTTCGTATTTTAATACGCATTTTTCTGACACGTTCTTGTATAAGGAGTATGAAATGAGAGAAAAAATAACTAAAACTGATATAAAAAAGATTAAGGAAGAAATTGATCATCGCCGAACGGTTGTACGCAGCCAGTGCCTTGAGGCCGTCAAAGAAGCACGGGCACACGGTGATCTTAGTGAAAACTTTGAATATCATGCAGCCAAGCGTGATAAGAACCAGAACGAGAGCCGTATCCGGTATCTGGAAAATTTGCTCAGGCATGCGGTTATCGTATCCGATGAGGCCAAAGAAGGCGAAGTGGGTCTTAATACCAAGGTTACGGTATACATAGAAGATGATGACGAAGAAGAAACTTACAAACTCGTTACCAGCATCCGCGGAAATTCGGTGAATCGTATGATCAGTACCGAATCGCCGCTGGGAAAAGCCCTGATTTATCACAAGCCAGGCGACCGGGTGGAGGTGTTTGTTAACGAGAAAATCAGCTACTTTGTTACGATCAGAAGTATTGAACGAGCCGGAGACGAAGAAGATCGGATCCGAAAATTTTAAGCGGGTGGTTTTTATAACCACCCGCCGTCCAATCCAATGACCTGACCGGTCAGATAGGCGTTTTTGTATCCCAGGTGGTAGACCAGATCCGCTACCTCTTCTGCATGTCCCAGGCGGCCGGTGGGGATTTCATCGACCAGGCCGATTAAAGCATCCGCATCCATCCACTGGTTCATTTCCGTATCAATCGCCCCGCAGGCAACTGCATTTACCTGGATATTGCTTGGTGCCAGTTCTTTGGCAAGAGCCTTTGTTAAGGCATTGACTCCTCCCTTGGTGGCAGAATAGGCAACCTCACAGGAGGCTCCGCAGCAGCCCCAGACCGAGGAGATATTGATGATTTTCCCCTGTTTTTTTTCAAGCATCAGGGGGATGGCCAGCTTGCAGCAGTTGAAAGCGGATGTCAAATTGGTATGCAGCATGCGGTCCCAGTCGGAACTGTTCATATCCTGCAGCAGTCCGATGTAAGCAATGCCGGCATTATTAACCAGTACATCCAGGCTGCCGTATTGCTTGCGGATGAGACGAAACAGGCGGCAGCAGGTGTCATAATCACCCATATCACCTAAAAACGCTAAACAGGACACCTGATAGCTTTCAATTTCCTTTTGGGTCTGAAGCAGTTCGCTTTCCCGGTGAGCGCAGTTAATCACCACATGATATCCTTTTTTGGCGAATTTTACGGCAATAGCTTTTCCGATTCCGCGGGAAGCTCCTGTAATTAATACGGTTTTCTTAGCCATCGTATTACTCCCTTCGAAAATTTTTATTAGTTTTATTATATCATGTTTCATACGAATTGGAAAGATTCAGAATCAAAACGAGCTGCTTCATCGCTGTATTTATTAAAAATATCAGAATTTAAGCTTTATTTCAATGCCATTCGCCCCTTCCATAAATGGCTTCAATCTTATCAGCCGGCATCTCTGCTGTTGGCTTAACCTGTACAATCCTGTCTTTAATCGTGATAAAGTCCGTCACATCAGCGAAACCGATCTTAGCAAGCTCCTGCAATACTTTGTCCTGGGTAATCTCCGTTCGCTGCCCCCGATCTTTCATGCGTTTTTCAATTTCGATCTGAATATTGGGTTTTGCTAAGTTCTCGCATCCGATGTCTTTTGCTGTTTTTTCAGAATATCCCGCCCTTATGGCGGCCTGAGTAGCATTCAGATCCATCAGATATTGTTCAACAAATAACTTCTGCTTTTTCGTCAATGCCATCAGGCTCACCTTCTTTCTGTCTTATTTTTGGGTATAGAAAAAGCACCCCGAAGGATGCTCTAACGATCTTCATTTGGCAATGGTTCTTTACCCTGTTCCTTCATAATTCCTCCAGATCCATCGCAAGGAAAATGTTTCATTAAACATGACTTATGCATTATTTTTTTACATATTCCGCACACCATATAATCATTCACTATACAAATACCATTTCCACATCTTTCACATTTGTAAATCACCCTTTACCCTCCTTTTATCCTTACGATTCAGGGAGATCGGCAAGTAATAAACAAATAAAAATTGCACCGGCGAGAGAAATCAGGAGGACGGGAGATTTTCCTTGCACACAGTCTTAAGCTTTGCATATTATACACTAATGCTGTAAAGAGGAGGAAATATTGTGAGCAGAGAATGTAATGAACGCAGAGAATGCAACGAAAGTAGAGAAGGTTGCCGTGACATCAGAGAAGGTATCAAAGATATCAAAGAAGGTCTGAAAGACATCAAAGAAGGCTTCAAGGACATCGAAGAAGGTCTAAAAGACATTGAAGAGGGACTGAAAGATTTAGGCTGTAAGTAATATGGATTTTTAATTTAAAGAACGTCCTCCGGGGCGTTCTTTTCTTTATGTATGACAACGGGGAAATGCTGACTGAGCCGGTTGTGCTTGAGCCGGATGAATAAATTTAATCGCCAAATCCATTTTTGGGGTGTGAATCAGAGCTGCACAATTTCATAAAAGCTATTAGAATAAAGAGAGGAAGCTAATCCTCTCTTTATGATATGAGTGATCATAAAAACACGCAATAAAGATTTTGTAGTTAGTAACACGTTAGTAACAAAAATCAGCTTTGACATTGAGTTTTTGTTTCCCTATTTTACAATTCAATTACAATTTCTGGAACTGGGTATATATTTAACCAGAGATATGATATACTAACAAATAGATTATGAAACTCTGGAATATGATACATTGAAGGAGAAAGATAACATGCAGACTATCTATGATTTAATTATTATTGGTTCCGGGCCGGCAGGATTATCAGCGGCCATATATGCACAGCGGGCAAAACTGAATACTCTCGTGATTGAGAAGGAAATGGTCAGTGGCGGGCAGGTTCTGACCACTTATGAAGTAGATAATTATCCGGGAATGCCGGGGATTGATGGTTTTGAACTGGGCATGAAGTTCCGCCAGCATGCCGACCGGCTGGAAGTGCAGTTTCAGGAAGATGAGGTTCATCAGATCACCTTGATGGATGCTGAAACGGTGGACGAGGAAGGGCAGCTGCAGGCGGCGCAGGTAGGTGCGGCTGAGGTATTGACTTTAAAACAGCTGGTTTGTAAAAATGGAACATATCTGGCCAGGACGGTTATCATTGCATCCGGTGCCGTGCATCGCAAGCTTTTAGTACCGGGAGAAGAGCGGCTGCTGGGAATGGGGGTCAGTTATTGTGCGACCTGTGACGGCGCATTTTTTAAGAGCAAGACAACAGCTGTCATAGGCGGCGGTGATGTGGCGCTGGAGGATGCCATTTTTCTGGCGAGAATGTGCAAACAGGTGTATTTGATCCACCGCCGCGATGAACTCCGGGGCGCCAAGGTGCTTCAGGAAAAACTCTTTTCCCTGCCAAATATCACGATTATTTGGGATAGTGTGGTGGAGATGATTGACGGAACGGAAAAAGTCGAGTCGCTGAAGCTTAAAAATAAAAAAACCGGGGATACCTCCGTTTTGCCTGTTGACGGCGTGTTTATTGCGGTCGGAATAACCCCCAACAGCCAGCCCTATGAACAGCTGCTGGATATGGAAGCCGGCTATATTAAAGCATCTGAGGACTGCCGGAGCAATATTCCGGGAATTTTTGCGGCCGGAGATGTCCGGGCCAAACAGCTGCGGCAGATTGTTACGGCAGTTTCCGACGGAGCCAATGCCGTGACCAGTGTGGAACGCTATTTGACGGAAAATTAAAGGACAGAGACGACGAATGAAAAGAATAATCAAGATACTGGCGCTTGGCGCTCTTTGTGCCTTGGCGGCAGTAAATATAAATGCGTATGCATCTGCGACAAAATCAGTAAACGAAGTTACAGTTGTGGCAGCTAAAAAATCCGATTTTGAAAATATTGCTGTTTCGCAGGTCACAGGTTATGTTAATATCCGCACTCAGCCGACCACCACTTCGGAGGTCGTGGGAAAAATCTATAATAACTGTGCGGCGGCCATTGAAGAAACAGTGGAGGGTGAAGGCGGCACGTGGCATAAAATCAAATCAGGAACGGTAGAAGGTTATATTAAAGCCCAGTATTTTATCACGGGTGAAAAGGCAGAACAGTTAGCCCAGCAGATTGGTAAAGAATTTGCAATCATCAATACGGATAGCCTGCGGCTGCGGGAAAGGCCTGATCTAAGCAGTAATACGCTGACCCTGCTGTCACAGGGAGCCCGTTATGTTGTGCTCGGGGAAGAGGGTGATTTTTTTAAGATTGCCATTGATGCCGATATGGAAGGCTATATCGCCCGGGCGTACTGTAAAACTACTATTGAATTTGACCAGGCGGTTTCCCTGGCAGAGGAGAAGCAGCAGAAAGAAGAGGATGCAAAGCGGAAGCTGGAGGCCGATACAGCCATCGCGGTGCTGGAACAGGTGAAGAATGAGACGGGAACCGGCAGTTCTTCTTCCGGCACTACGGAACTGATTATTGAGACTAACCCCGAAAAAAGCAATAATGAGCAAAAGGCAGTGGCACCAAAGCCGAATGATTCAACTGCTTTGGCGGGGGGAAGCCCCGGCCCGACGGCAGTTGCTTCGGCAACCAGAACGGCAATTGTGGCTTATGCCAAACAGTTCCTGGGCAACCCTTATGTGTATGGCGGAACCAGTCTGACCAATGGTGCTGACTGTTCTGGATTTACCCAAAGTGTGTTTGCCAATTTTGGCATTACCATCGGCCGCAGTTCCCGCGATCAGGCGGACAAAGGCAAAGAAATTTCGGTAGATGCGGTGCAGCCGGGAGATCTGCTGTTCTATGCCGGCGGTAATTATATCAACCATGTGGCGTTGTACATAGGTAATGGACAAGTTATCCATGCCAGCAATTCAACTACCGGGATTATCATTTCCCCGTATAATTACCGCTCGCCAAGCAAAGCGGTTACATTCCTGGATTAATGGGGAGCGGACAAATGGAATTGAAGAAGCAGTATATTGGATTGGATGTGGTAAAGTTTATCCTGGCGATACTGGTTGCAATGCGCCATATGATTCAGATATTCTTTACCGCAGAAAGCCGGGGCCATCTGGTGATTGGTTCCTGGCTTTCCAATTTAGCAGTCCCGTCTTTTTTTATGATGTCTGGATTTTTTTTGTTTCGCAAAGTGGAAGCCGGACAAAAAGACGGTTACGTGATAAAAAAGTATTCTTTTAAAATTATTCGCATGTATCTGATCTGGTCGGTAATATACTGGCCTATTAACTGGTATGACTGGTATCATGGCGAGACCGGACCGGCCGAAGCGCTGCTCAAATACATCCAGTCATTTTTCTTTTCCAGTTCCATTGCCCAGCTTTGGTACCTTCCGGCCTTGCTGACAGCCTGCCTGCTAATATGGTTCTGCTACACGCGGGGAATGAAGATATGGCAGATTCTGGTCACTTCGTCCGGCCTTTTGCTGGTTGGTTATATAGGGGATAACTGGTATGTGAATGAGATGCTGCCACATTCCATGTATCTGAAGCTGATGGAATACAATAAATATTTTCTGACGATGCGTAACGGACTTTTTTATGGCACCTTTTATGTGGCTGCCGGTCTTTGGTTTGCCAAACATCCGCAGCGGCTGCCGCTGTGGGCATCCGCTGCAGGCAGTGTGGCGTTTACCGGCCTGATGTATTGGGAAGTGGTTCATATCCATAATACCAATATAATTTTATCGGCAGTTTTGGCTGTCTCCTGCCTGTTTATGGCTGCCTCTGAGATCGGCGGGAAGCCGCGGCAGCTGTATACCCGGCTCCGTGTTATGAGTGAATGGATCTATCTGTCTCATTTTTATTTTTTCTATCTGTTTTCCTGGACGTTGCCGTGGAATCCGGTTCCCGTCAATAATAAAACCGTTTTAATGATGCTTATGGGAGCCACGGTTCTCTTTTCCTGGCTGATGACCCGGTTATCAGAGACGAAGCGGTTCGGGTGGCTTAAAAAGCTGATATAAAGTTTAAAAAGACTGTGGCGGTTCTCCCGGTGCTTTAGCGCAGGGAGAACCGCCACAGTCTTTTTTATAGTAAAATCAGAATTCCGGTTCAATTAAACCGTAGGTGGTACCTTTTCTCTTGTATACAACATTTACCTCTTCGGTATCAGCATTTAGAAATACGTAAAAATTATGACCCAGCAATTCCATCTGGACACAGGCTTCTTCCGGGTCCATCGGTTTCATGCCGAAACGTTTGGTCTTGACGATTTTCACTTCGTTGTCATCCTCATATTCCTCGTTAATAAATAATTCGGAAAAGGACTGGGCGGCCTGTTTTTTGTCAATTAGTTTTCTTCTGTATTTTTTTATCTGGCGTTCAATGATTTCTTCGACCAGGTCAATTGATACATACATATCACTGCTGGATTCTTCTGCCCGGATGATATTTCCTTTTACCGGAATGGTAACTTCAATTTTCTGCTTGTCCTTCTGTACGCTGAGGGTAACGATAACTTCTGTATCGGGATTAAAGTAACGCTCCAGTTTACCGATTTTTTCCTCTATGGCACTTCTTAATCCTGGAGTCACCTCAATATTTCTTCCTGTAATAGTATAACGCATAAGTCATCAGCTCCTTCTTTTGAGATGTATTCAGTATAGCATATATTTGTAAAAAATTCAATCGATATCCATTTATTGTTTCGACAATTAGCCGCATACGTTTGTATTATTAGATGGCATCAGGATAAAAAAATGTCAAGTGTTTGCCGTGTTTTTTTTGTCGTAATTAGAAGATTTATGACAAGTGTACAAAATAGAAAAAAAGGATTACAAAAAAATGGAAGCCGTTATGGGGATTTAAAATGTGGATAATGTGGATAACTTGGTGTATAACTATTTTTTGGGACAACCACAGGGGTTTGGTATGTGGATGAAATTCGGGAAAAACGGTGGAAAATCCGGTGGATAATGTGGATAAGTAGAAAACGAACATAGTTTTTGTGCAACTTGATAAGTTTACCGTAATTTTAAAATTATGTTATCCATTTTTTCGTCGTGGATAGTCGGATAAACAATTGGAAAGTTAAATTTTTATGAACAAAAAAGGAAAAAGTTGAATAAAACAAAGGTTAGTGATACAATGTATAAGATTAACTTATAATATGGAAAAAAGACAGCAGAACTGATATACATCAGGAACGAAGTTAGGAGAAAGAATATGAATCTCATAGAGAGAGTATTTGGTACTCACAGCGAGCGGGAGTTAAAATTAATTAATCCCATTGTGGATAAAATTGAAGCACTGCGTCCCCGCATGCTGGAGAAATCAGATGAAGAACTAAAAGACCAGACACGTATCTTTAAAGAACGTCTGGCGGCCGGAGAGACGCTGGATGATATTTTGCCGGAAGCCTTTGCGGTCGTGCGCGAATCGGCCAGAAGGACTTTGAATATGGAACATTATCCGGTTCAGTTAGTCGGCGGAATTGTCCTGCATCAGGGACGTATTGCCGAAATGAGAACTGGTGAAGGAAAGACCCTGGTATCAACTGCTCCGGCGTATTTAAACGCTCTGGCCGGAGATGGCGTTCATATCGTTACGGTCAACGACTATCTGGCCAAGCGTGATGCCGAGTGGATGGGACAGGTTCATGAATTTCTGGGACTGAAGGTTGGCGTGGTATTGAATTCCATGACCTCCGAAGAACGGAAAGTTGCCTATGCCTGTGATATTACTTATGTGACGAACAACGAGCTGGGCTTTGACTACCTGCGTGACAACATGGCTATTTATAAAGAACAGATGGTTATCCGTAATCTGGATTATGCGATCATTGATGAGGTGGATTCTGTCTTGATCGACGAAGCCAGAACCCCGCTGATTATTTCTGGGCAGAGCGGCAAGTCCACAAAATTATACGAGGTGTGTGATGTGCTGGCGCATCAGCTGGAACGCGGCGAGGTTTCCGGGGAATTCACCAAGATGAATGCCATTATGGGTGAAGACATCGAGGAGACCGGGGATTTCATTGTTAATGAAAAGGATAAGGTAGTTAACCTGACCGAAGACGGTGTTAAAAAGGTGGAAGAATATTTTCATATTGAGAATCTGGCCGATCCCGATAATCTGGAGATCCAGCATAACATCATTCTGGCTCTGCGTGCCAACTATCTGATGTTCCGCGATAAAGACTACGTAGTGAAGGATGATGAAGTTCTGATCGTCGATGAGTTTACCGGACGTATTATGCCCGGGCGGCGCTATTCCGACGGCCTGCATCAGGCCATTGAAGCGAAAGAGCATGTCAATGTAAAGCGGGAGAGCAAGACCCTGGCAACCATTACCTTCCAGAACTTCTTTAACAAGTTCAGAAAGAAATCCGGCATGACCGGTACGGCGCTGACCGAGGAAAAAGAGTTCCGCAATACCTATGGAATGGATGCTATTTCCATTCCGACCAACAAACCGATTGACCGGATTGACCATGAAGATGCGGTGTATAAGTCAAAGCGGGAAAAATTCAAAGCGGTAACCGATGAGGTGGCGGAGGCCTATGAAAAAGGGCAGCCGGTGCTTGTCGGCACCATAACCATTGATACATCCGAAATGCTGAGCAAGATGCTGCACAAGCGCGGCATTCCTCATAAAGTCCTGAATGCGAAATTCCATGAGCTGGAGGCGGAGATTGTTGCTGATGCCGGAGCCTATAAAGCGATTACCATTGCCACCAATATGGCTGGCCGTGGTACGGATATTAAGCTTGATGAAAAAGCAAAGGAACTTGGCGGTCTGAAGATTATCGGTACTGAGCGTCACGAGTCCCGGCGGATTGACAACCAGCTGCGCGGGCGTTCCGGCCGTCAGGGTGATCCGGGTGAATCCCGTTTCTATATTTCCCTTGAGGACGATTTGATGCGCCTGTTCGGTTCGGAACGGCTGATGAGTATGTTTGAAGCGCTTGGTGTGCCGGACGGTGAGCAGATTGAGCATAAGATGCTGTCCAATGCCATCGAAAAGGCGCAGATGAAGATTGAGAACAACAACTACGGGATTCGTGAGAACCTGCTCAAATATGACGAGGTGAATAACGAACAGCGTGAAATTATTTATGCCGAGCGCCGGAAAGCCCTTGATGGAGACAATCTGCGGGATGTGATCCTAAAGATGGTTACCGATATCGTGGAAAATGCCGTCAGTATGTCTGTTTCCGAAGAACAGAACCCACAGGACTGGGATTTGCAGGAACTGAATCAGCTGCTTCATCCGATCATTCCGCTGCAGCCGATTACGCATGAAAGTCATCCGGCGGGCAAGAAAAATGAATTGCTGCATCTGCTGAAAGAAGAAGCCATTAAGCTATACGAAGAAAAAGAAGCGCAGTTTGCTGAGGCTGAGCAGATCCGCGAAATCGAGCGCGTGATTCTCCTGAAAGTAATCGACAACAAATGGATGAGCCATATTGATGATATGGATCAGCTGCGCCAGGGGATCGGTCTGCAAGCTTACGGCCAGCGGGATCCGGTGGTCGAATATAAGATGAGTGCTTTTGATATGTTTGATGCTATGACTGCGGCAATTAAGGAAGACACAGTCCGGATTCTGTTCCATATCCGCGTCGAGCAGAAGGTGGAGCGGGAACCGGCGGCCAAAGTAACCGGTACCAACCGCGACGAGACTGCCGTACGGGAGCCGAAACGCCGTGTCGAGCAGAAGATATATCCCAATTCGCCATGTCCATGCGGAAGCGGCAAGAAATATAAGCAGTGCCATGGCCGGAAGCCGGTCTGAGTAATTAATTTGATAAAAAAATAATATATGAAAGAAGGTGACACAGTGGTAGAATTAGATCAGTTTAAGTATATCTTATCAACATTCGATAAACCATTAGTGGAAGTGAGGGATTCACTTTGACCTGGAAAATAAGGTCAGAAGAATCGATGAATTAGATAAATCCATGGAAGAACCAAGCTTTTGGGATAATACCGAACAATCAGCAAAACTGGTGCAGGAGGCCAAAAACCTAAAGGATACGGTCGCATTGTACCGTGGTCTGGAGCAGGAGAAGGAAGATATCCAGGTGATGATTGAGATGGGTTATGAAGAGAATGACGCATCGCTGATCCCTGAGATCCAGGAAATGCTTCAGGAATTTGAAACAAAACTGGAGGCACTCCGGCTGCAGACGCTGCTGTCCGGTGAATATGACAAATGCAATGCCATTCTGCGCCTGAATGCAGGAGCTGGCGGAACCGAATCCTGCGACTGGTGCAGTATGCTGTACCGGATGTACTGCCGCTGGGCGGATAAGATGGGATATAAAACCGATGTACTGGACTATCTGGACGGCGATGAGGCCGGGATTAAGTCCGTTACCATTCAGATTAACGGAGCAAATGTGTTCGGATATCTGAAATCGGAACGAGGTGTTCACCGTTTGGTCAGGATTTCACCGTTTAATGCAGCCGGGAAACGGCAGACCTCGTTTGTCTCTTGCGATGTTATGCCTGATATCGAGGAGGATCTGGATGTGGAAATTAACCAGGATGATCTGCGGATTGACACATACCGTTCCAGCGGTGCCGGCGGACAGCACATCAACAAGACCTCTTCCGCAATCCGGATCACCCATATTCCGACCGGGGTAGTCGTTCAGTGCCAGAATGAGCGTTCCCAGTTTCAGAATAAGGATAAGGCGATGCAGATGCTGAAGGCTAAGCTGTTCCTGCTTAAGCAGCAGGAAAATGAGGAAAAATTATCCGGGATCCGCGGTGATGTAAAGGAAATCGGCTGGGGAAACCAGATCCGTTCTTATGTCTTACAGCCATATACCATGGTTAAGGATATGCGGACCGGGGAAGAAACCGGGAACGTCGCAAGTGTGTTGGACGGCGGACTTGATTCATTTATCAGTGCTTATTTAAAATGGCTCAGTCTGGGCTGTCCGGATCGGAAATTGGCAAACACAGAATAATACAATATGTAGGATGCATCTGATAAAATACTTGCATCCTATTTATTTTTGTGATAATATCTTCGGTACGAGCACATTTGTGTTTGGTATACGAACATATAATGGCGGATTATACCGCCGTCAGGGCGGTATCAGGAGGAATTTTATGGCGGAAGACAAAAGCAAGTATTTTGTGGTCAAGCAAAAGGCTGTTCCCGAGGTTCTTTTAAAAGTAGTGGAGGCCAAAAAACTGCTCGATTCCGAACGGGTGATGACGGTACAGGAAGCAGCTGACCGCGTCGGTATCAGCCGGAGCTCTTTTTACAAATACAAAGATGATATTTTCCCTTTTTACGATAATGCGAAAGGGAAAACAGTTACGTTTGTCATGCAGATTGATGATGAGCAGGGTTTGCTGTCCGATCTGCTTCATATAGTAGCTGTGTATAAGGCTAATATTCTTACGATTCATCAGAGTATTCCGGTCAGTGGAGTGGCAACCCTGACGTTGTCGGTAGAGGTAAGAGCCAATACGGGAAATGTCTCCCGGATGGTTGAAGAGATGGAGGAAAAAAACGGGATTCATTACGTTAAAATCCTGTCCAGAGAATAGCTGGAGGAACAAAAAGGAGAGGAGAAAATAATGGTTAAAGTGGCAATCATGGGGTTTGGAACAATCGGCTCCGGTGTGGCAGAGGTTTTAGACCATAACAAAAAGGAAATTGAAAAAAGCGCCGGGCAGGAGGTGGAATTGAAATATGTCCTGGATCTTCGGGAATTCCCCGACAGTCCGGCAGCAGATAAGATTATTCATGATTTTAAGCAGATTGAAGAAGATCCCGAGATCCAGGTAGTAGTGGAAACCATGGGTGGACTTAACCCCTCATACCCCTTTGTCAAAGCAAGCCTGATGGCAGGAAAACATGTGGTAACCTCCAACAAAGCGCTGGTTGCAGAACATGGAACCGAGCTGCTTAAGATAGCCAGAGACAAACAGGTAAATTTCTTCTTTGAAGCCAGCGTAGGCGGCGGAATCCCGATCATCAGACCGCTTTACCGCTGTCTCGTGGGGGAAAGGATTGAATCGATTACCGGTATTCTGAATGGTACAACCAATTATATTCTGACAAAAATGGATAAAGAGGGGGCAACCTTTGCCGGTGCACTGAAGGAGGCTCAGGAGCTGGGTTATGCTGAACGAAATCCGGAAGCGGATGTAGATGGCCATGATACCTGCCGGAAAATTGCGATCCTGACCGCGATGGCAACCGGAAAAGAAGTAAATTATGAGGAGATTTTTACCGAAGGGATTACCGGGATTACCGATATAGACTTTAAGTACGCGGTTAAAATGGAAACTTCGATTAAACTGTTTGGTTCTGCCGAAATTAAAGGCGAAACTGTCCGCGCCTGGGTGGCGCCGGTAATGATCGGAAAGGAACATCCCCTGTATTCGGTTAGTGATGTGTTTAACGGCGTTCTCATTAAAGGGAATATGCTGGGAAATACAATGTTTTATGGCAGCGGTGCCGGAAAGCTCCCGACCGCCAGTGCAGTAGCAGCCGATATTATTGAGGCCGTTCAGAATCATGACCGGAATGTACCATTAGGCTGGACGTCACAGAAGCTGCAGATCGCCGATATGGAAACCTCATCCCATCGTTATTTCCTGCGTATTTGTGGTAACGCGGCAGCACAAAGCCGCCGGTTGGGAGCAATCTTTGGACCGGTAAAAACCATCCAACTGAACGGTTTGGATGAATTTGCGGTCTTAACAGGGAAAATGACGGAGGCAGCGTTTAAAGACGGCAAGGACGCTTTTGATAAATCGTACCGGGAACAGAATGAAGATGGAATCCGCCAGATCATCCGCACCGAATTGTAAGCCATGGCAGGGCAGGTCAAGGCAATCCTAATGCCGTGGATCACGTGGATGACCACAATATTTCATCTGCCGTGCCTGTTTCATTGGTTGACCGGACTGTATTGCCCCGGCTGCGGCGGAACCCGGGCGGTGAAATATCTGCTGACCGGACATCTTATGCTCAGTCTGCGTTATCATCCGCTGGTTTTATATGGTGTGACAGTTCTGGCCGGGGCAATGCTCAGCACCTGGATTACAGGAAAAGCAGGGCAGAGGAAATGGCATCTGGGGCGCAAAAACACCTTTGTTTATATTGGCGTTGTAATTCTGATTGTTAACTGGTTATTTAAAAACTATATGCTGGTTGTAAAAGGGGTTGACCTTTTGCTGGTAAGATTATAAGAAATAAGAGCAAAGACCAAAACGGGTCTTTGCTCTTATGGGATTTTTCAGATGGTATATCCGAACTGTTTAAATATCCCCTGGTATTGCCGGTATATTTCCCGAATCATCTCCGCGTTGGCAGGATCTTTGATAAGGCCAAAGGAGTATACGACAAGGCAAAATATTAAAATACTGCATACGATGGAAAAGACACCGGTGGCGGTTCCGGCAATGGAGAAGCCGGAAAAGTCTTTTCCTCTTTTTGATATGTAAGCAAGAATAACGGCACTGGCTCCCAGAAAAAGCTGCAGGGGCGGATAGTAAAATGTAAGGCAGGCCAGGATGCCGGCAATCATCGAAAAAACTGCCATATTGTTGACTGTCTGTTTTTGTGATTTTTCTGTTGTGTTCGGTTGATAATTCATATCGACTCCTCCATGGTAACTCTGAGTTTCTTTCTAGACAATATTGTATCATGAAATGAAAGATTCCTCAAGAGCTCTTTACTGGAAAATGCAGTTGTGTTACAATAGCGGGGCAAAGAGTACCATGGAAAATGAGGAGTAAACAATGGATATTATTAAAGTTCTTAAGGATGAACTGAAAATTGGATATAAGCAGGCGGAAGCGGCCGTACAGTTGATTGACGAAGGATATACCATACCCTTTATTGCCCGTTACCGAAAAGAGGCTACCGGCTCACTGGATGATGAAGTGCTGCGTAATCTGGACGAACGGCTGAAGTATCTGCGCAATCTGGAAGAGCGGAAAGAGACGGTACTGGCCTCGATCCGGGAACAGGAAAAGCTGACTCCGGAGCTGGAAAGCCAGATCCGGGCGGCAATGACAATGGTGGCGGTGGAGGATTTATACCGTCCTTACCGCCAGAAGCGCCGGACCCGTGCGTCCGTTGCCAAGGAAAAAGGTCTGGAACCTCTGGCCGATTTAATCTGGGCGCAGGTGATCGATGAACCGGCAGAAACCCTGGCGCTGGCGTATCTGTCTGAGGAGAAGGAGGTACTGTCAACTGCCGATGCGATTGCGGGGGCTAAGGATATTCTGGCAGAACGGATATCCGACCATGCCGGTTACCGTACTTATATCCGCCGGACGACCGCCGAGCAGGGGATACTCCGATCCGCTGCCCGGAATGAGGACGCGCAGACCGTTTATGAAATGTATTATGCCTATGAAGAGCCGGTGAAAAAATGTGCCGGGCACCGGATTCTGGCTTTAAACCGGGGCGAGAAGGAAAAGGTCTTAACGGTCAGGATTGATGTGCCGCAGGAGACAATCCTCCGGTATCTGGAGAAGCAGGTTATTCTCCGGGAGAACCCCTATACAACGCCGCTTTTGAAGGAAGTGGCACAGGACAGCTATAACCGTTTGATCGCGCCGGCAATCGAACGTGAAATTCGCAATGAACTGACCGAAAAAGCGGAAACCGGTGCGATTAAGGTGTTTGGCAAGAATCTGGAACAACTGCTGATGCAGCCGCCGATTGCCGGGCAGGTTGTTATGGGCTGGGATCCGGCATTTAGAACCGGATGCAAGCTGGCGGTTGTGGATGAAACCGGAAAGGTGCTGGATACGGCTGTGATTTATCCGCTGGCTTCGCAAGTTAAAGTTAACGAGGCCAAAGCTGTTTTGAAAAGGCTGATTAAGAAATACCACATTTCTTTGATTTCGGTAGGCAACGGAACAGCGTCGAGAGAGTCGGAGAAGTTTATCGTCGAGCTGCTGAAAGAGGTTCCGGAGCAGGTGCAGTATGTGATTGTTAATGAAGCCGGTGCTTCCGTATATTCTGCCAGCAAGCTGGCAACCGAGGAATTTCCGGATTTTGATGTGGCTCAGCGGAGTGCCGCGTCCATTGCCAGGCGGTTACAGGATCCGTTGGCCGAGTTGGTAAAGATTGATCCGAAATCAATCGGGGTCGGCCAATACCAGCATGATATGAACCAGAAAAATCTCAGTGATGCTCTGCAGCATGTGGTGGAGGATTGTGTAAATAAAGTCGGAGTAGACTTAAATACGGCCTCTGCCCCGCTGCTGGAATATATATCCGGAATTTCCCGTGCCATTGCCAAAAACATTGTTGCATACCGGGAGGAAAACGGCACTATTACCGACCGGAAAAAGCTTATGAAGGTGGCCAAGCTGGGACCGAAGGCCTATGAACAGTGCGCCGGATTCATGCGGATTCAAAATGGTATAAACCCGCTGGACGCCACCAGTGTCCATCCCGAAAGCTATGGTGCAGCCGTGGCTTTATTAAACCGTCTGGGGTATGAACCGGCCGACCTTGCCGGCGGCGGATTGGCCGGACTGGGCAGGAAAATCGGCGATTATCAGAAGCTCGCAGCCGAGCTTGAAATCGGTGAAATAACCCTCCGGGATATTGTCAGAGAGCTGGAGAAACCGGCTCGTGATCCGCGTGATGAAATGCCCCGGCCGATCCTGCGCAGCGATGTACTGGAGCTGGAAGATTTAAGACCGGGGATGGTTTTGAAGGGAACCGTCCGTAATGTAATTGATTTTGGTGCTTTTGTTGACATTGGCGTACATCAGGACGGGCTGGTGCATATTTCGCAGATTACGGATCGTTATATCAAGCATCCGTTGGAAGCCGTCAGCGTGGGCGATATTGTGGAAGTGAAGGTATTAAGCGTGGATGTGGCAAAAAAACGCATCGGACTGACGATGAAGTCGGATTCTTAATGTGATGCCAGGATTTTATGGAGGAAATAATGCTAAATGAAACCAACTGTCCGGAAGAAACCTTTGAATTTGGTAAGAAGATGGGGCTGAAAGCCGCCGCCGGGCAGATTTACTGTCTGGATGGTGAATTGGGTGTGGGTAAAACCGTATTTACTCAAGGGTTCGCTGCCGGTTTGGGAATTGAAGAACCGGTGAACAGCCCAACCTTTACTATTTTGCAGATATACGAGGATGGCCGCCTGCCGCTGTATCATTTTGATGTTTACCGGATCGGTGATGTCGGTGAAATGGATGATATTGGTTATGAGGACTGCTTTTATGGCGAAGGTGTCTGCTTGATTGAATGGTCTCAGCTGATACCAGAGATTCTGCCTGAGGATGTAATCCGGATCCGGATTGAAAAAAATCCGGAGCTGGGATTTGATTACCGGAAGATCACCGTGGATGATCTGCGGATTTAGGAGACAATTATGATAATTTTAGGAATTGAAAGTTCATCGCTGGTGGCTTCCGTTGCGGTGGTTACGGATGATATCACAACGGCAGAATATACGGTTAATTTTAAAAAGACTCATTCCCAGACATTGCTGCCGATGATAGATGAGATTGTCTCGATGCTTGAGCTGGATATTAATACTCTTGATGCTATCGCCGTGTCAGGCGGTCCTGGTTCATTTACCGGCCTGCGGATTGGTTCGGCAACGGCAAAAGGACTGGGACTGGCTTTGCAGAAGCCGCTGATTCACGTTCCAACGGTGGATGCGATGGCATATAACCTATACGGAGCGGCTGCGCTGATCTGTCCGATTATGGATGCCAGGAGGAATCAGGTATATACCGGTCTGTATCATTACCGGAAAGAATTTGAAACCGCTGCCCCCGCGTTTACCGCCGATATCCGCCGGTTAATTAGTGATCTCAATGGCCGTGGAGAGCCGGTTGTTTTTTTGGGTGACGGAGTACCGGTTTATGGTGAAACAATCCGTGCCGAAATCACGGTTCCGTTTGAGTTTGCCCCGGCGCATGTGAACCGTCAGCGGGCTGCCAGTGTTGCGGCATTGGGGACGAAGTATTATGAAAGGGGCCAGGTGGAAACCGCTGTCGGACATGCCCCCGATTATCTGCGCAAACCCCAGGCCGAGCGTGAGCTGGAGGAAGCCAGACGACAAGGGAAAGTCGCTGCGCTTGCCGCCGGACAGGTGCCTGGTGAAGTCCGATGATAAGAAGAATGGCAGTGGGTGATCTTAGGGAGGTCGCCGGACTGGAAGAAAGCTGCTTTAGCGAACCATGGTCTTATCACCTTCTGGCTTCGGGAATCCACAGTCCCTATGATGTGTATTATGTTTTTGAACAGGCCGGTGCTATTATCGGCTATGCCAATCTGCGGCTCCTTGCGGGGGAAGCCGAAATTCAGAGAATCGCTGTTAGACCGGCATACCAAAGGTTTGGTGCGGGGAGAAAATTGATGGATGTTATGGTAACTTGTGCCATGAAAAGTGGTGCTGCCGTAATCCGTCTGGAGGTAAGAAAAAGCAATACGGCAGCCAGAAGGCTATATGAATCCTATGATTTTGTGACGGAAGCAATCCGAAAGGAATATTATCATAATCCCACGGAGGATGCACTGATGATGTGCCGGCCGCTGCCATGAAAGATTTACCACTTAAAAACAGGCGGAAAAACGATTATAATGTAGGGGTATCCGGAAGCGGATTCCCTTTTTTCGATAGTGAATAATTGGTGAAGGCGGAATTGGTTTTGTTGCGGAGCGAATGAAAAGGAAGGGTGAGATATAAGGATGAGAAGATACAAAAGTAATGGTGATTTGAATAGCGTAGTATGCAATTACTGTGGTAAAAAAATGATTGTGGAAGAGGGGATTTTACGCGAGGGAGTGATGACCATTAACCATACATGGGATTTTTTTTCAGAAAAGGATGGTGAAATTCATCACTGGGATTTGTGTGAAGAATGTTACGACAGCGTTATAAATCAGTTTGTGATAGATATAGATGTGGAAGAACAGGTTGAATTCGTTTAACTGGTGTGCTATCATTCTATCAGATGCTTTTGGGGTCCGGGATTTATCACCCGGCAGAAACTCTTAAACCAAAGGTGAATGATAGAAGTGAGGACAACTATAATATGCTTGATATATGTTTGCTAGGAACCGGCGGCATGATGCCGCTTCCCTATCGCCGGCTGACGGCCATGATGGCCAGGTGCAGCGGCAGCAGCCTGCTGATCGACTGCGGGGAGGGAACACAGGTAGCGTTAAAGGAAAAGGGCTGGAGTCCAAAACCGATTGACGTTATCTGCTTTACCCACTATCATGCCGATCATATCAGCGGCCTGCCCGGGTTTCTTTTGACGATGGGAAATGCGGAGCGCACGGAACCGGTCACTATGATTGGCCCGAAGGGGTTAGAACGGGTGGTACAAGCCCTGCGGATCATCGCCCCGGAGCTGCCGTTTTCGATTCGCTTTATAGAGTTGGAGGAACCACAACAACAACTGCAGATCGAGCCTTATATTATTGATGCATTCCGGGTCAGTCATAATGTGGCTTGCTATGGGTATGCCATTTCCATACCCCGGGCAGGCCGTTTTGACGTTGATCGGGCAAAGGAGCAGCAGGTGCCGATGAAAGCCTGGCGTTATCTGCAAAAAGGCGAACAGGTAGAAATCGACGGGGAGATATATACTCCCCAGATGGTTCTTGGGCCGCCCCGGAGAGGCTTAAAAGTGACGTATTGTACCGATTCCCGGCCGGTGCCGGTTATTGCCGAATATGCCCGGGATGCAGATTTATTTATCTGCGAGGGAATGTATGGGGAAGAGGGAAAAGAAGGTCAGGCCAGAGCTTATAAGCATATGACTATGTATGAAGCGGCAAATCTGGCGGATCGGGCGCAGCCGAAGCAGCTGTGGCTGACCCATTACAGTCCGTCCCTCAACCGGCCGGAAGAGTTTATGGAAGGCGTAAGAAAGATATTTCCCCGGGCGAAGGCAGCCAGGGATGGCTGGACACTTGAGCTGGACTTTGATGACGGGGAAGCGTGAGGGCACAACAATGGATGATATATTAATACTGGCAATTGAAAGTTCGTGTGATGAAACCGCGGCTGCCGTAGTTAAAAACGGCCGTGAGGTACTTTCAAATGTAATTTATTCTCAGATTGAGCTTCATACCCAATTTGGCGGAGTGGTTCCGGAGATAGCTTCCCGGAAACATATTGAAAAAATAAACCAGGTTATCATGCAGGCTCTGGAGGATGCCAAGACGGCGCTTCAAGACATTTCGGCAATCGGTGTGACCTACGGGCCGGGGCTGGTCGGTGCGCTTCTGGTCGGCGTGGCGGAAGCCAAGGCGATTGCTTATGCCGCCAAAAAGACATTGATTGGTGTGCATCACATTGAGGGGCATGTTTCGGCTAACTATATTGAGCATCCTGATCTGAAGCCGCCGTTTATTTGTCTGATTGTCTCCGGCGGACATACGCATTTAGTAATTGTAAAAGATTATGGTGAGTTTGAGATTATCGGCCGGACCAGAGACGATGCGGCGGGTGAAGCCTTTGATAAGGTGGCCAGGGCAGTCGGCCTTGGTTATCCGGGCGGCCCAAAGATTGACCGGGAGGCTAAAAAAGGCAATAAACATGCAATCGAATTTCCTCGGGCAAAGGTAGAAGGTGCGCCTTATGACTTTAGCTTCAGTGGGTTAAAATCGGCGGTTTTAAACCATATCAACCGGGCTAAAATGACCGGAGAAGAAATTAATATACCGGATCTGGCGGCATCTTTTCAGAATGCGGTGGTAGAAGCGCTGGTCAGCCGGTCCGTTCTTGCGGCGAAGGAATACAGCTATGATAAGCTGGCGATAGCCGGCGGCGTGGCCTCAAACTCGGCACTTAGGGAAGTGATGCAAAAAGCCTGTATCCGGGAAGGCATCCGGCTTTATTATCCATCTCCGGCCTTATGCACCGATAATGCGGCTATGATCGGTGCCGCGGCTTATTATGAATATAAAAAAGGAACGCGCCACGGCTGGGATCTGAATGCCATTCCCAATCTGAAGCTGGGAGAGCGGTGAAATTAGGGGCACTGCCGCTTAAATTTAAACACGCTCCCGGGAGCGGGGAGGGATTATGAACAATCGGATTGGTGCCATTGTGCTGGCCGGCGGGAGAGGCAGCCGGATGAATAGCGATGTCAGAAAGCAGTATATGCTGCTGGAAGGCAGACCGCTGATTACTTATGCACTGGATGCATTTGAAGCCAGCCAGGTGGATGAGATCGTTCTGGTAACAGGGGAAAACGAGCAGGCATACGTGAAAACAGAGATTATTAAGAAATATGGTTATTCCAAGATATCGGCAGTGGTAGCCGGAGGAGAAGAACGCTACCATTCGGTGTACGCAGGACTTTTGGCGCTGCATGATTGTGGCCATGTGCTGATCCACGACGGCGCCCGCCCTTTGGTAACCGATGACATTATCAGCCGTGCCGCAGAAGGTGCCCGTACGTATCAGGCTTGTGTGGTGGGGATGCCGGTCAAAGATACGATCAAGGTGGCAGATATGGATCAATTCGGGATCGCAACTCCCAACCGGGAACAGCTCTGGCAAATTCAGACACCGCAGGCATTTTCCTATGAATTGATCTGCCGGGCCTATGAGTGGCTGATGGGTCATAAGGAGTGCCAGAAAGGCATCACGGATGATGCCATGGTGCTGGAGAAGTATAGCGGGCAGCCGATCAGACTCATCCGGGGAAGTTACTCTAATTTAAAGGTGACAACACCGGAAGATCTGGTTATTGCGGCGGCTTTGAAAAATAGTTTAAAAAAGTTAAAAAAAATATAAAAAGTCGCTTGACAAATCATTAAAAATTTTATATCATAGTAAAGCGCGTTTGACAATGATTTGCTTTGGAGAGGTATCGAAGTGGTCATAACGAGGCGGTCTTGAAAACCGTTTGTCCGAAAGGGCGCGTGGGTTCGAATCCCACCCTCTCCGTTGGACAGGCGGACAAAGCGCCTGTTAGTTTATGAATAGATATGATGCATGAGCATCGGTGTCAGCAGAAGTACCCAAGAGGCTGAAGGGACACCCCTGGAAAGGGTGCAGGTCGTTAATAGCGGCGCGAGGGTTCAAATCCCTCCTTCTGCGTTAGCACAGAAGTTGGGAATGTTATTG
>Ga0153999_1000276_pt1 | contig 24056 bp, 24 predicted proteins | sample TSNC083MetaG_FD_104675 | JGI IMG/M metagenome (GOLD analysis project Ga0153999, IMG submission 104675) | Attine ant fungus gardens microbial communities from North Carolina, USA - TSNC083 MetaG | ecosystem: Host-associated > Fungi > Mycelium > Unclassified | place: USA: North Carolina, Lumber... | reverse complement strand
TTCCTCCTGTTCAATATCCTCTGCATTCAACAGGATTTGCGCAATGGTCTTGTCATAGTCACTGAAAAACTTGTCGTACAGGAACATGATGCTGCATTGTCCCACCGCGGCGGCGGCCTGCTTAAGCCGCAGAGTAGCAGGGCGCTTTTTCATCCCCAGCTTATTTGCGCCTACCGCTATTGCGCCGGAGGACACCAAAATCACTTCATAACCCATGTTCTGAATATCGGCGAGGACACAGGCCAGGCGGTCGAAGGACCGCAGGTCGTTTTGGCCAATCTCATTGGTCAGGGTGGAGGTTCCTACCTTCACTACAATCCGGTTTTGATAAAGTCCCATGATACACATACCCCTCTCTTGTAATTTCTTTAGATATAGAGTATCATAAACTTATTCATTACAAAAACGAATTTTTATCATGAATCTAATGAGAAAAGCAGATAAAAGAGGTAATATACCATGGACATGAACATTCAAAAATACATGGCCTTTATTAAGACCGTTGAATGCGGCAGTTTTACCAGAGCAGCGGAGACGCTTAATTACTCCCAGTCCGGTATCAGCCGCATGATAAACGACTTGGAAAAAGAGTGGAAGGTGTCCCTGTTGGAGAGGGGGCGTACTGGCGTACGGCTCACCTCTGACGGTTTGACTTTGTTACCCTTCGCCAAGTCAGTATGCGGCGAATATGAAAAGCTGCAAATGCAAGTAAACGAACTGAATGGCCTGCAATCGGGCTTGATTCGCATCGGTACTTTTTCCAGCGTCGCAACCCATTGGCTCCCCAAAATCATCCGGGAATTTCAAAAAAGCTATCCAAACATTGACTATGAGATGCTGTTAGGGGATTATGCCGAGATTGAACATTGGATCCTGGAAGGCCGGGTGGATTGTGGTTTTCTGCGGCTTCCAACACATCCGGATTTGGAAACGATTTTTCTGGAACAAGATAAACTTCTGGTGGTGTTACCGGAGAATCATGCTTTGGCTGATTGCGAACGGTTTCCGGTCAGCTCGCTCTGCGACTATCCGTTTATACTGCTGAAAAAGAGCGCAAAGGCTGATATTTCGGAGGCATTGGAGCAATGGAACATTACACCAAATGTCCACTTCACTACTTGGGACGATTATGCCATTATGTCGATGATCGAAAGCGGTCTTGGCATCAGCATATTGCCGGAACTAATATTGCGGCGCGTACCATATCGGGTCGTAACTAAAGAGCTGGATGTGCCCGCCTATCGTAAAATCGGTCTTGCCATACGGGATAAAAAGAACGCGTCATTGGCAGTCAGGCGTTTTATTGATTATTTGCCATACAGAAGTTAGCTGGAGTTTTATCAAATAAAAAAGCCAAAACACTGAAAACATACGATATTTCCAGTGTTATGACTTGTTCTGCACAATACTTCCTAAATAATATCAATCCGCCACAGCAGCAGCCGGCTCGTCAACCATCTGTAATGCTTCTGCGATCCAAAAACCAATACCTTCACACCCCCTATCCAAGCCTGGATTCCATCTCCCGCAGCTTTTGTTGAATGATAACAGCTCTTTCGTCCGTATCGCCCTGTGCCCGCAAAAACTCCTGAATCAAATCCCAGGCAATCCAGTCTCCTACTATTTTTTCACCGATACACATAACATTTACATGGTCATGCTCAACCGCCTGATGAGCACAATGCCAGTCATGAATCATACTGGCCCGGATCCCCGGTATTTTGTTGCATGCAATCGCTGCCCCCACACCGGTACCACAAAACATAATTGCTTTTTCTGCATTGTCGTCTAGTACATGCTGACATACTTTTTGGGCAACATCCGGAAAATAAGGCTGTTCTGCCGGATCATCACAGCCATTATCAATCACCTCATGTCCCGCCTCTTTCATCAACGGCAGCATTGCCATTTTAAGCTTATAACCAGCGTGATCACTGCCTACGGATATTCTCATTTATTTGTCCATCCTTCTCTCATTTTTCTTTTTCCCTAAATAAGCTTCCTTCACTTTATCATTATTGGCCAGATCTTTTGACAAACCACGATAAGTTATATTCCCCCGTTCCAGCACATAAGCACGGTTGGAAATACTTAATGCCAATGCCGCATTTTGCTCTACCAGTAAGATCGGAATCCCATCATTATTAATTTCTGTGATCCGTTCAAATACTTCTTCGATAATAATCGGAGCAAGTCCCATTGACGGTTCGTCCAGCATCAGCATCTTCGGGTGGCCCATCAGCGCCCGGCCGATCACCATCATCTGCTGCTCGCCGCCGGAAAGACTCCAGGCCAACTGCTTACGCCGTTCTTTCAGCCTGGGAAAACACTGATACACATAATCTAAATCGTCACTCAAATGACCCGCCAAAAGTTTGATTCCGTTCCAGGCAACAGTCCCCATCTGAAGATTTTCCTCAACCGTCAGTCCGGGAAATACATGGCGTCCTTCTGGCACATGTAAAAGACCTTTGCGGGTAATTACATGAGGCTTTTGCCCTTTTATCTCTTTTCCGTTATATTTTACACTTCCTTCGATTTCCACATGACCGGAAATAGAATTGAGCAATGTGGTTTTTCCGGCACCATTAGAACCAATCAGGGCAACAATTTCTTTTTCGCCTACTTCCATACTAATACCATGCAGCGCCTGAATGTGTCCGTATTTTGAAATCAGGTTATTGATTTGCAGCAAGCTGTCCACCTCCCCCAAGATATGCCTCGATTACAGCAGTATTTTCCTGTACTTCTGACGGCAGACCGGTAGTAATCTGCTTCCCAAAATTAAGTACCGTAATCCGATTGCACACTTCCATGACAAGATCCATTGCATGCTCAATCAGTAAAACTGCAATCCCCTCATTTGTAGCCATCGAAATCAAAGCCCGGATGTAATTCATTTCGGAACGGTTAAGTCCTGCCGCCGGTTCATCCAGAAGCAGAACCTTGGGATAACTTAACATGGCACGGACAATTTCAAGCATTTTCTGCTGACCGTACGAGAGCCGCTCGGTGCTGTCCTTAAGATTTACACCGGAAAGACCTGCCGTTTCCAATAGAATATTCATTCGTTCCTGATAATCCCTGGCCTGCGGCAGGCGACGGCGAACAGCCAGGTCAACTCCAACCAGGATGTTGGTTTCTATATCACATCGCCCAAGCAGCCGGGGATGTTGAAAACTTCTGATAATTCCAAGCTTGGAACGGGTATGCGTCGACAGTTTCGTCACTTTTTTGCCACCCAGCATAATGTTGCCTTCATCTGCCGAGTAGATACCGGTAATTAAATTGATCAGCGTTGTTTTGCCCGAACCATTAGGACCGATCAGACCAAACACTTCACCTCCATACAGCTCGAAGGACACATGATCTGCTGCCGTCACTCCGCCAAATCGTTTTACCACATTATGCAGCGTCAGGACCGGTTCTTTTTCGTTTATGTAATGTTTCATAAAGCGCCTTGCCTCCTCCCAAAATACCTTCCGGCTGGACCACCATTAAGATCATGATTCCGGCTCCGTAAATCAGCTGCATATAATTAGCCAGCGGTCTGACAAACTCTTGTAGTAAGGAAATAATCATTGTGCCGATGATCGCACCGACCGGCGATATCGTTCCGCCCAGCATAATCATAATCAGATACATCGTAGATTGCTGATAAGTGAATGTCTGGTAACTTAAATATCCAGATAAAAATGCATACAAAGCTCCCGCAATTCCACACAGCGCGCCAGATATTCCAAAAGCAATGCTCTTTGTAAGTAAACTGTTTACACCCATGCAGTTGGCAGCAATTTCATTATCTCTGATTGCCATAAAGGAACGGCCAATGGAAGAGTAAAACAAAATGCGCATTACCACAAATGTCAGTACACAAATAATCAGAATAAAATAGAAATTAGCCTTTTCGCTCTCAAGCATGATTCCGAAGACAGAAAACTTCGGAATATTCTGCATCCCCAGTGCCCCACCGGTTACCGGTTCCCAGTTCATAAATAAACCGTTCAAAATTGTCATCAGGCCCACGGATGCAAACGTAAAATAATACTGACGCAGCCGAAAGAATGCAAATCCCAGAACAAAAGCAAACAGAGCAGTCCCTGCCGTTGCCGCAAACAGTGCGATCACCGGCGGAAAACCGGCCCGCAGAACCAGATTGGCTGCCATATAAGCACCGACACCCCATAATCCGGCCTGGGCAAACGAGTTTTGACCGCACATCCCCAGCAGAACATATACACTTAACACACACAGGTACGTAATCAGCGCTACATTTAATACCCTGAGCATATAATTGCCCATTCCTAAGGGTGCGAGTGCAAATACCGCAAGTGCCGTCAACAAAACAATGATTGAACTTTTTTTCTTGTTTTTCATATCTGCCCCCTCTATGCCTTTTCCTGAATCTTGCTGCTGAAAATGCCCTGCGGCCGTACCATCAGCACAATAATCAGGACAATATAGATCAAAACCAGCTGATAGGTGGTACTGATATAGGCACCGCCAAACACCTCCACCAGACCAACGATCAAACCGCCAAGGACCGCTCCCTGGACACTGCCGAAACCGCCGATAACAATTGCCGCAAAAGCCTTTGCACCTGCCGTTGCCCCCATTGTATTATTTAGAAAAAACAGCGGTGCCAGCAAACCGCCGCCGATACCGGTGATCATCGCACTCAAAGCAAAGGTCATGGCAATAGAAAATATTACCGGTACACCAACCATGGAAGCCATATACTGATCTTGTGCAGTCGCCTGCATCACATGACCGACAAATGTTTTTTCCAGTAACAGATATACGAAAAGCATTAAAATGGCTGCTACAATCATAATCGCCAGGTACTGCCCCTGGATAATCCCGCCGCCGGCAAGTTTTACCGGCGCTTCCAGCACTCTGTCTACTTTCACCGGAATGGACCCCCAGATCAGACGGGAACCTTCTTTGAAAACCATCGAAGCCCCCATTGCACTGACGATAATCGCCCGGGCCTGTGCTTTACGCAGCGGCCAATAAGCCGCACGCATAAACAGGACACCAACTACTCCCATGCCAACAGATGCTAAAATCAGCGAGATCATAATATTCCATCCTAATAATTGATTAAAGGTGTAGCAAAGATATCCGCCAAACATCAGAAATTCACCTTGCGCAAAGTTCATTACACCTACAGCCCGGAATATGAGTACCATTCCCATTGCGATAAGCCCATACACCACGCCGGTAGAAAGCCCGGACACGAACAATTGCATGATTTGTCCCATATAATCATTCTCCTACTTGTCTTTTTCCGAATAGATTTCCTGTAACACAACCGCCACCTCATTTTCGATCCGTACAACCAGTCCGCCTCGTCCACAATCACCGTTTGTGCTGCAATCATAAATCGTGATTGCGCCATGGTAATCTGTAATTTGATTCATAGCATCGCGGATTGCAGCGCGGTCAGTATTCCCGGCAATCGTGATTGCTTCACAGATGATACTGACATGATCATAAATCTGCGCCGCTGCCTTGGCGCACTCATGTCCGTACAACTCCTGATACTTTTGTGAAAAAGCGGCGCCCTTTTCATTGGTTGTATTCGGTACCCATGCGGCCGCACTGCATACTCCGTTTAGTGCTTCTCCGCCCAGTCCAATGGTAACCGGATCAGCCCATGCATTGGAACCAAAGATAGGCATATCCGTCATTCCGAAAGCCCGGATTTGTTCAGCGATAATTGCCGCCTCATTGAAAAGACAGGCACCGATAATTGCTTCCGGCTGTACTTGCTGCATTTTCGTGATATGAGATGTAAAATCTTTTGTTCCGGTTGTAAATGAAACCGTTGCCAGCGGCTTGATTCCCCGCTTCTCAAGTGCCATTGTAAACAATCGGGCCTGATCTGATGAATTTGTTTCCGTATCATGAATCAAGGCAAACTTTGTATATCCCAGTTCTTCCACCGCATATCCAATCAGAGCATCAATCATCGTCTCCTCACAGGCCCGCAACTGAAACAGCCAGGGATTTTCATTACAAATATCCCGCAGGGTAGGGCTTGATCCCTGTGCCGTTGAAAGAATCTGGGCTTGCTTTGCCTCATTTGCAATAGCAATGTTATCGTTTGAATTATCACTGCCAACAATTGCCACAATACTGGAATCATCAGCCAGCTTGCGATAAGCGTTAACTGCTCCCACATCCGTGCCAAGGCCATCCTCAATCACAATTTCAATCGGTCGTCCCAATATGCCGCCCGAACTATTAATCTCTTCGGTAATGATTTTTGCTGCATTACTGGCATACTCCCCTTCCATCGCCCGTTCTCCGGTTAGAACCGTTGCCAAACCAATTCTAATAGGTTCTTCACTGGTAGTACTGCCTGTGTTATCAGCTGCGGCAGCACTACTTGTTGTTTTGGTATCTTCCATTACCGGCGCATTACCTGAAGAAGATGCACCACATGCTGCCAGACTAAGAGATACCATAGAACTTAAAAATAATACAAAAGCTTTCTTCATTTTCTTTCCTCCATTTTTGCAGATTGATTTTAGTTTTGAATACGTTTTCAAATATTTCTAAGTTTGATTATAGTTTTATTTTTCATATTTTGCAATAGTTATTATTATTTTCAGTGTTTTTTACAGCTTTTATACACTATTTTTGTTTATTTTGTATAGTTTAAAATTTTTTATATGCTTTTCTGAAAACGTATTCTTTATTTCTCTGAAAATATACGGCTTTTTAAAACAGAACTTGTTTTGTTTTCAATTATGCCTTATAATCATATATAAATAACGTCTTATATGCTTTGAAAATGTTTTCGTATGGATTTTTATTTTGATAAAAGAAATGGAGCAGATATGTATAATACCAAAAAAGGAAGTGTAACAATTAAAGATATTGCCGCAGATGCCGGAGTTTCTTTGTCAACCGTATCCCGCGTGTTAAATAACAGCGCCGGAGTTACAGACGACAAACGCGAACGCGTACTGACCTCTATAGAAAAGTTCAATTACATACCAAACCTTCTGGCCCGCGGACTGAAAAACAACAGTTCGCAGACAATTGCCATGCTCATCTCTGACGGTAACAACGAGTATTTTGGCCAAATTACCAAGGCTGTAGAAAGCGTCATCCGGCCCAATAACTACAACCTGTTTTACTGCAACACGCTGACCGAGCAGGATACCGAAGAAAACTATCTGCGGTTAATGACCGAGCGGCAGGTAGATGGCTTTATTATCAACGCCACCGGCCATAATGATGAGCTGATATCCCGTTTAAGCCAACAGATTCCTACGGTGCTGCTGCATCGACGCAATCGCTTCGCTGATTTTGTCGGTGACTTTTTAGATGCTGATTTTGGCACGATCGCTTATAATCTCTGCTGTCACCTGATCCGAAACGGGCACCGCCGGATCGGGCTGATCTGCGGTCCCTCTTACTTAAGCTCTCATCATGAGCGCTTTATGAACATTCAACGGGCACTTAAAACCATTAACGTTAATATGGATACAGGTAACCCCCTTTATTTTGAAGGGCCCCTTACCAAAGAATTCGGATATCAAAGCTGCAAATCCTTACTGTCCCTTGACCAGCCGCCGACGGCACTGGTCATCTCTCACAGCCATACCACGATTGGGGTACTGCGCTATTGCAAGGAACATAACATCCGAATTCCTGAAGATATTTCTTTTGTCAGTCCCTGTGATGTACAGCTGGCTGATATTTTATATATCGAACCCACTTATGCGCAGCCAGATACCTGGGTGCTTGGGCAGCGCTGCGGACAAATGCTGATGGAACGCATCCAGTCCGGCAATCAGCTGGTTAATCGTGAGGCTTTATATACACCAGGTATCTCGTATGGTGAAAGCGTACGAGATATTACGTAAACTCAATCAATATTTTGGAATTATACAATTTGTCGAATAAAGGAATGAATTGTCAATAAAATAATTTTGTATACTCTGTTTGTGTGTCGGCAATGTGATAAACATAGACAGATGCTTCGATTGTTTTATAAATCACCACATGTTTTTTACAAAGAACTATCCGATATCCCTTTTCATTTAACCATTTGTCTGGTGTCATCGAGCCAGAATTCGGAAATTGCTCCAATCGCTCAATTACATCAAGAATATGATTACTAACCTTGATTGCAATATCTGCATCAAACTGTATTGCATAATAATCTTCAATTTTTTTCAAATCCTCCCAGGCAGATGGGAGAATTTCAACTTTGTGCATCACTCAAACGCTCCCGTAATGCTCTTCTGGCTTCTGATACACTCATTGATTTTGCTCCATTCAGGCGCTCCTGCTCTGCCTGCAGAACTCTTTCCCGAAGTGTCAGGATCTGCTCCCTTTTTTCGAAAGCTTCAATACTCATTAAGACCATATCACCCTCTCCATTTTTCGTAATGTAAATGGGTTCCTTAGTCTCTTTGGCAAGATTAGAAATCGATGCATAATCATTTCTTAAAGCTGCGGATGGTTTTATAATCATATCGTCCTCCTCTTATATCTATTTTATGATATAATTATATCATTATTTTAATACAATGTAAAGCTGTCTTCCTTGCACCGCCATGCAGGTTGAATTTTTTCAGCAGCCAAGCGCCGAGTAACCCACAGCAGACAGCGCTGAGACACTGGAATGTGTAATAAAGAGTCACCTGGCTTGTTGCAACACCAAAATATTCTGCTATTGATGCCTGTGAAACATTCAGAGCGCCGTAGTAGGCAGCAGAGCTCCTGATAAATACAATTGAAGATGTCATCAAAGAAGGTCTCTGATTAAATATATGCAAGCAGAGAGCCGCTCTCAAATCTTTCATGACTTGGGAGTGACTCTCTGTTTTTACTTTATAAGCATTCTTTTCAAATTGAAATCACTTCAAAACACTAACCAGCTTCCTCTGAATATCATCCATATGTACATTCATCAACGCATATGCTTCTGTCTCATTTCGTTCAAACAAAACCTGCAAAATCTGTTCATGCGCTTCTATACTGGACTGCATACCATATACATCTGCGATATTTTCCAAACCGCTCATCAACATTGATTTAACGATTTGCATGGATTTGTGAAGCATTTCATTATGGGTAATTTCTGCCAGATATACATGAAAATCAATATCAGCTTCATTAAACTGCCGAGGGGATTCTGCCCGTTTCATCACTTCAAGTTTTTCTGCCAGTTGTTCAAGTTCTTCATCTGACGCTCGATTGCATGCGATTACGACCGCACCATTCTGAATACATTTTTCAAATTCAAAAAGCTTCACTTGATCCTGTTCTCCCAGAAAAACTGAGGGTATCAGTATATTGACGTAAAACCCCGTATCAATTTTTTTAACAAATGTTCCCTCGCCCTGACGAGCTTCCACAATTCCCAATGCACTTAATTTCTGAATCGCCTGTCGGACAGTATTTCTGCCCACATGCATACTTTCACACAACTCATTTTCCGACGGAATTTTATCCCCATCTCTCCATTCGCCGCTGGAAATACGATCCATCAGCTGTCGGTAGACCATATCGCCAACACTTCTTTTTTCTAACGGTACAAATTCTCTAGACACACTATGCCTCCTTTAACTTGTTGGTTGTTTTACAAGAAGGATAGCATAATGAAAATGCTTTTGTCTACATTAAATTAATCAAATGCTGAAACTTTTCAAAGTTTATACTTCCGGTTTCCGGCTTATTTATAAAAGAACTGAATACAAACCGGAGTTCCGAACGGAACTGTTTCTTTGAAATCCAGAGTACCATCGCCATTTATAATGAAAACACTGATAGTATCACTGTCCTGATTTCCACAAAGAAGATAGTCTCCTGTTGGAGCCACCGCAAAATTCCGGGGGGTTTTTCCCCGGCAGCCCTGCCGCTCTATAAACTCAAGACTGCCATCTTCATATACTTTAAATGCGACAATACTGTCATGCCCTCGATTGGAAGCATACAGATAAGTCCCATCAGGCGTCAGATGAATATCGGAACAAATGTTTTTCCCATTATAATCATCAGGAAGTGTTTTGACCGTACTCTGTTTCACCAGATTCCCATGTTCATATGTAAAATGCATTACCTGTGAACTTATTTCACAAATCAGATAAAAATGCTTTCCATCCGCTGAAAATATACCACTCCGTGGTCCACTTCCTGCCGTAACGGTGACCTGTCTGTCTTTATCCAGTTCCACATGACCCCCCTGATAGCGATATATGTACAAGGTATCGGTTCCCAAATCCGGCACATACATGAGTGGCTGATCCGGACATTCAATAGTGGCATGGGCGTGCGGCCCTGTCTGCCGAATCGGATGAATACTTTTCCCCTCATGCTGAAACAATGTCTGATGTTCTGCATCAATCATTCCATCCTCTCCTACCGGAACAATCGTAACTGATCCGCTGGCAAAATTGGCGACAGAAAGAAACTCGCCATTTTGTGCCAACAGTATATGACAAGGATCCGTACCGCCAATATTACAGGTTTCCTCCATTGCCATCTGCCATGATTCATCATAGGAAAGCTGTGTTACACCTCCACCGAATGCATCCAGATATTCCTTCATCTCATTAACTGCATAAATCTTGTTCCGCATCTCATCTAAGCATAAATAAGATGGATTTCTGACACTAATCGAAGTGACCACCTCAATCTCTCCCGCCTCTAATGAGCAAATCGATATCCCTTTCCCTTTTCCCTGTAACACTTCTCCTGTGCCAAACAAAATTGGCTCTGTATAAGTTCCTACACAAAAATACTGCTTCAATCTACTTCACCTCAATAGTTAGATTTCTTTGTTCAACTGCTCTGTTACCTTCACTGCCTCAATAATAAAACGATCCCGCTTTTTTATATCCTTATCAATCTGTCTTTGACTCCAGTCATAAAAACCCCGTCCGGTCTTCACGCCCAGATCCCCTGCCTCTACCAAAGTCCTTATGTAAGCATTTGGACACTTTTCCGCATTGATTCCCGGAAGTACTGTTTCCTGTACCGCCATACCCAGATCCAGTCCAATAGCATCCAGATGCTTTAGCGGTCCCCACACTGGAAATCGCATTGCCATACCACAACTGATAGCAGTATCTACATCCTCCGCTGTCGCCAGTCCCGAAGCTACAATGTCAACGGCTTCCCTGATCATCGCCTGAAAGATCCGGTTTGCCAGCTGTCCCGGCAAATCACGCCGTACCAATACCGGTGCTTTTTTCCACTGCTTCAACTCCCCAATGACCATTTCCGCAACAGCCTCGTCCGTATTCTCTCCCATCACAACTTCCACCAGTGGCACCAGATGTCCGGGCAGCCAGAAATGAGTCGTTACGGTTCGCTCCGGATACCTGCACAGCCTACTGATATCTGTAATCCGCAGTCCACTGGTATTGCTGCAGATAGGAACCTCTTTCGGGAGAAGCTTGTCCAACCGCTGAAACAACCCCTGCTTGATTGCCACATTTTCAACAATCGCTTCAATAACTAATGCCGCCCCGGAAATCTCATGAATATCTCCTGCCGTTTCCAGCAGTGTCACGGCCACGGCTGCCTCTTCTGCTGAATTAAGCCCATGATCCCGGCGCTGTTGAATGCACTTTACGGCTTTCGCTTTGCCCGCTTCTGCCCGTTCTTGATCTATATCGGTCAATACCGTTTTATGTCCGGCAAGGGCACTCATCGCACCAATCGAACTGCCCATCATACCACTGCCAACAACTGCAACGTATCCATTCATAAGATCTCCCTTCACCCTACGCTAAGGATTAACCACTACTTTAATCGAACCATCTCTTTTGTGTTCGAAAACATCCACTGCTTTTTCGTAATCCGCCAATGCAAAATTATGAGTAATCAGTTTTTCACCCTGAATCGCCCCGGTAGATAAGAAATGCAGCACCTGATCGGATACATTGGGATTTGCTTTAGAGCCGACGATTTTAATCTCATTAAAATTCACTGTATTGGCTGGAATCATGACTTCAGAGTCATGATAGGTGGCAATGATTGCCACTGCACCGGTCTTCTTTACCATCCGACAAGCCTTCAGCGGAGAATCCTTTGCTCCGGAACACTCCATCACTTCATCCGCACCGACTCCTCCGGTTATTTCAAGTACACGCTGCACCGGTTCCTCCTTTTCAAAATCAATACAGATATCGGCTCCCAACTCCCGCGCTTTTTCAAGCTTTGCCCCTCGTCCAATCATAATCACTTGTCCAGAACCAAGGGCTTTACATTCCATCATAGCACACAGGCCGATGGCTCCCGGGCCAAACACAACACTGGTACCCCCCGGAGTTACTCCGGCCAGTTCTACACCATGGAATGCTACGCCGGCACAATCACACATGGAAGCCACATCATAGCTCACATTGTCAGGAATCCGATGCAGACAGCTGGTTTTGTATACATTATATTGTGCATTCGCTCCCTGCCAGTAAAATCCATAATGCCGATGCCCCATATCCAAACCGCCGTCATGGCCATCATGTCCATAATTGAGGCAAACCGTATAATGTCCTTTTTTACAATTGGCACACTTTCCGCAGCCAACATGAGCTTCTCCGGCAACTCGGTCACCAACCTGTAAATCTTCCACGCCAGCCCCCAATTTTACAATCTGTCCCGCCCATTCATGCCCCATTACAAATGGATAATAGGGAGGCCAGTTGGCAAACGCATATCCGCCATGAATCATCTTGGGATCAGACCCGCAGATTGCCACCGCCTTAATTCGGCAAAGTACTTCACCCGGCCCCGGTTCCGGAACCGGCAGTTCAGCAATTTCCAGCCTGTCATATGCTGTCAAGGTCATTGCCTTCATTTTATCAGGGATCAAACATTCACTCATCTCGTCACCTCATTCTCTCCATTCGGGTAAATCACAACTTTCATCGCACCGCCCAACCGCTTTTCAAAGGTCTCAAATGCTTTTCCGATCTCTTCCAGCGGAAATGTATGGGTAACCATATCTTTCACGTCAATTCTGTCGCCGTCAATCATACTGATGACTTTCTGACTGGTACCAGGATTGGCTCTTGAACCATACAAGGTCAATTCATTATGAGTGGTATATCTTAATGGAAGATCTTCTGTCTCTCCTTCCTTGGCCACCCCAAGCATCACCACTTTACCGCCTTTTTTACACATCCGAAGTGCCTGAACAATCGTTCCAGGTGCTCCGGAGCATTCAACAGACAGACTCACGCCAAGTTCATCCGTCAGTGCTCTGACCGCTTCAACTGGTTCACACTTGGAAAAATCCACGACCTGGTCCGCACCTAATGCCAGTGCACGTTCCACTCTCGGCATTCTGCCCACTACAATTACCCGGCCTGCCCCCATCGCCTTTACAATCTTCATAGCCATTATTCCAATCGGCCCCGGACCAATCACTGCCACCGTACTGCCAGGTACCACACCTGCTAATTCCAGTCCGTGCAGTGCCACCCCCGCAGTATCACACATTACCGCCTCCTTGAACGATACAGTATCCGGCAATTTTGTAATACTTTTCTGATGGTATACATTATACTGGGCATATGCACCTTGTGAAGTAAATCCATAATGACGGTGACCAGTTTCCGGTTTTCCATAATTTAAACACAGATTATATCTGCCTTTCTGGCAATTACTGCAATAACCGCAGCCCTTATGTGCCTCCCCTGCCACCCTGTCACCAATCACGATATCAAATACATTGATCCCGACAGCGACAACCGTACCTGCCCACTCATGTCCGGCGACAAAAGGATAGGAAGGTGGCCATACTCCAGGCAAACCACCGTGAATAATCTCAGGATCACTGCCGCAGATTGCCACTGCGTCAATCCGGCAAAGCACTTCTCCATCTCCCGGCACCGGCACACCGACCTCCTGAATCTCCCATGTTCCCGGTCCGGTCAAAACCATTGCTTTCATTTTCTCTGCTACTCTGTACACGCTCTGCAAGTCTCCTTTTTCCTATTTCAGCAATTCCCGCAAAAGATCAATCTGACTTTTTAATACTTCATCGTATTCATAGATATAGAGATCAATCGCTACCGTACCGTCAAAACCAACCTGTTTCATGGCTGCAAGCACAGCTCGCAGATCAATATCGCCATCATCCAGCAGACGATGCAGGTGTTCTCCACGAATTAAATTTTCAATGTGTGCATGTGCAATCTTATTTCCAAATAAGCGGATAGTCTCAAATATATCCACATCTGTTAAAAATGCATGACCAATGTCAAAATTCACACACAATGCGTCCGATTTCATTTCAGCCATTAACTCAAGTATATCATTGCTTCGTGGTATAAATCCCGGCGGCTCTGGCTCCAATGCCAGCTTGACACCATGATATTCGGCAAGCTTCAACAATTCTTTCAACCTTGTTTTAAAAATGATCAACCCATCCTTATTCTTAATCTTATACCCCATATAATTGCTATGCCCGACCGGCGGATTGGAAGAAATAATAAATACATCCGTTCCTAACCGTTTCGTTTTTGGTATCATTTTTTTAATTGCTTCATAATTGATGTCACTCGCAACAAATGACAGATGATTCCCAACCGAACCAATCTGTATTCCATATTGTGAGACTAACCGTTGGATATGGTTAATAGTATAGTCTTCCGTGGTCTCAGGTCGATAATGAAAGGTAAAATCCTCACAACAATACTCAAACGCCTCAACTCCACACTCACTTGCAAATCGGAACATCTCCTCAAAACTGTATTTTCCATCCAGCATTTGTGTTCTCGCACCTAATAGCATCTGTATTCACCTCTTATCTGCAATATTAATCAGTCGGTCAAGCACTACCTGCATATGTTTATCCATCATGTCTGCTGCCTCCTGCGTGTTACCTGCTCTTAATTTCTGATATATTTCTGTATGATGCTCAACACTTTCTCTGGTCCCATACTTCGAGACGACTTCCCGGAGATTTTCCTTCAGCATACTTTTTATAATTGACATTGATTTATAGAACATTTCATTATGCGTGATCTTTGACATGTATTTGTGATACTCAATGTCATACTCAAAAAACTGATCCGGATCCGTTTCCGTCCGCATCTGTTCAATATAATAATGCAGTCCGTCAATTTCCTCCTGACTGGCCCGATTACCCGCCAGTTTTACCGATTCCACCTGTATCCCTTTTTCAAATTCCAATATTGTGATACAGCTGCTGTCACCCAGAAACACCGTTGGTATCAGCATATTAAGATAAAAACCAGTGTCAATTTTCCGTACAAAGGTACCTTCCCCCTGTTTTGCTTCAATGATACCTAAAGCATTCATTTTTTGAATTGCCTGGCGAACTGTATTTCTGCTGACCTGGAACCGTTCTTTCAATTCATTTTCTGACGGTATTTTCGTTCCTTCCGGCCAGTTACCACTGGCAATCATCCCGATCATGCTCTCGTACACTGCATCGGCTATATTAACCTTTTTGACTGCATCAATCATCCCTTCACACTTCCTTCTGCTACTCCACCCATTATCTGGGAATTGAAAAGAAGGTAAAAGACTAAAATAACAATCGTTGATAAAGTAATCGCAACATAAACTGCACCCAAATCCACATAATCGAAGTTATTCAGCATTGCAATACCCACCGAGAGTGTTGTTTTCTTATTCGTAGTAATAAAAGTGACAGGATTGATATAATCATTCCAGGCCGCAACAAAATTAATGATAGAAATGGTAACAATTCCGGTTTTACATAGCGGTAAAACAACTCTGTGAAAGATACCAATCTGCCCACACCCGTCGATTGTAGCCGCTTCCAGCAGTGATGTGTCCACAACCTGATAGATATTCCCGCGCATCCAATAAACTGTCAGCACATTACAGATTCCCGGCAAAATCAGGGTCCATCTGGTATTCAGCAGCTTCATTATCGAGAATATCCGGTAAAGACCAATCAGCGATATCTGTGCTGGGATAACCATCATCAGCATGGACATGGCGAACAAGATACTCTTGCCTCTGAAATCAAACTTTTCAAATCCATAAGCTGCCATAGTACCAAAATATCCAGTCAGCAATACATTTGGCATCGTCGTCAGAAAACTGTTTTTTATGTATGCCCAGAACGGTATTTGTGCCACCATATTGCGATAGTTATGAAACAGTTCTGTTCCCGGTCGCAGCGTCAGTCGGGTTGTGAGGTCTGCGGAAGACTGCGTCGCATTGTTAAACATAATCAAAAAAGGAAGAAGACACACCACGGCCAGAATCAAAAGAAATACGTAAACAGCCGTTTTTCTGATTTTTTTCATCCTGCTACCTCAGCTTTCCTTATTATTGATAAACCTGTAAGAAACTCCGGCAAATACTGCCGTTGTCATAAAGATACCGATCGCATAAGCAGAACCATAGCCATACTGCATTGAACGAAATGCCAGTGTGTGCATCTGCATGGTCATGGTTAGCAAGGACTTATCCGGTGCTCCTAAGCCATCGGTTATCACCCGCGGTATTTCAAAATTCTGGAGACCACCAATCAGCGTTGTCAAGAAAACATAAGCCACCGTTGGCCGGATTAGCGGAAATGTGATTTTCCAGAATTTCTGCCACGAATTCGCACCATCAACCGTAGCTGCTTCCAGATATTCGGTTGATACATTCAAAATACCGGTCGCAAACATAATTGCTGAATACCCAAACCACTGCCACCAGATAATGGCCGCCACAATTCTCTGTGCGGTAACCGGCTGTCCCAGCCAGTTGAATGGTTGTCTTATTAAATTCATTTGCAGAAGCAATCGATTCAAATAACCATTTTGCCACCCCATAAGTAATGCTGCCAGAATTGCAATGGTCGCTGAGTTGACAAGATTGGGAAAATAGAAAATCAACTTAAACAGCCCTTTTCCCTTGATCCTGCTCTGCGTAAAGATTACCGCACAGAGCATTGCGATTGCCAGTCTTGGAAAAATATTCATAGCCCATAATTTTACGGTGTTCTTTAAGGAAATCATAAATGTCTTATCCGTCAGCAGCCGCTTATAATTATCGATTCCGTTGAAAGACTTTTCACCGGTCATTAAATTCCAGTTAGTAAAGCTCATGACTAATGTATATAAAAAAGGAATCATCCGAAACACCAGCAAACCAATCAGAAATGGTGCAATAAAAAGTAAGCCATAGTTTATGTTTCTTTTCTTTCTTATCATATTAGGAACCCCATACCCTTAAATATGCGGGTCAAAGTTAATATCGATCCATTAAGCCCCGACCCGCCGGCCATCATTCTACGATCAATCCCGGAGCATAACTTAGGCAGTCGTCCTTATATTGCTGAAGTGCTTTGTCAAACTCCGAATTACCAACACCATACGATTCCAAAGCTGCCATAAGATATAATGCAAAATACTCATCGTACTGGGAATATGCACCAGGGTTAATCCCCTTTTCCAGCTCTCCGTTCCAATATGTATAGGGATTCTGCCCATCTAAAAACCTGACAATATCAAGGCTTGCTCCTGCTTCATCCATATACTTCTCAATCTCCTGCTGTACTGCGACATTTGAAACATAATCGCCGATATCAATCGCATATGAGCGAATAAACTCTTCATTAGTCAATATAAACTTCAGAAACAGATAACACTCTTCTGGATATTCTGTAGATTTTGATATCCCAATCCAGGTTCCTCCAGAAGTGTATGGATGCGGTCCCGATGTAAGTGCCCAGTCCCCAGCCTGTTCCGGGAAATTAGGCATAATATTGTAGTTAAGCCCCCATGTGGGCTTAGCGGTGCAGAATACCTTCCCTTCAGAAATTGCCGCGGCCGTTGCCGTATCGTTTCTGACATACCCCAGCGTCAGGCCTTCCTCATACATAATTTTGGCATATTCAAACAATGCCTTGATTTCATCACCGATATTCAGCTTGCCGTCTTTCATAAATCCGCCTGCATTGGTTACTCCCATAAATACCAAATCCTGAGGTGCATCGGAAGTAAAAAACACGCTTCCATCTGTTGCAGCTTTTACTTTTCTTGCCGCATCAATCAAAGAATCAAACGAATTGAATATCTGTGCCATCTCCTCCGGATCATCCGTGCCAAAAATCTCTTTCGCCATGCTTCTCCGGTAATAAATACCACCAACCGGACATTGCCATGATAACGCCCTCAACGCACCGGTTGCATCTTCAGTACCAACTTCTACAATATATGGCTCCAACTGGGCCCTCCAGTCACTGGCATTATATGGTGCAGCTCCCAAATCTGCATAGTAACGATCCGATTCAACCATCGCTTTGACGAACTGGGTTCGGCTGGTAAATAAATCAGGAACATCTTCTCCGGTTGCTACCATACTCATAATCTTTTCTTGCTGCTCTGCACTGGGAATTACCACCAGTTCAATGTTTATGTTTGGATATATTTCATTAAACTTCTTAATCATATACTCCGGCTGTCCGGTGGAATGAACCATGAATTTTAAATTGGCTACATAAGATGCCGGATCCTTTTTCCCAAAATCATCTTCCACTACCGCAGATGTTTCTTTCGTCTGAGATGTTCCCCCAGATGTTCCGGATTGTTGGTTTTGGGATGTGCTACAGCCAGTGACCGAAAAAATCATAAGACCTGCCAATAAACATGATACAATACGTTTTCCTCTCATAATTTTACCTCCATAATAGTTTTTGCCACCAAATTCTTTTATGCGCATTAAAAGAATCTTACTCCCCTTGCAAGTTGTTGGTTGTTCTACAACCTAATTTGATTATTGCATAACAAATATTATTTGTCAATATCTATTCTGTACAATTCTACCAATTTATTGTAGTTTTTTAAGGTCAATGGGCATGTTAATTGTTGCTTGGCAATTGCCATAAAAAAACTCCCTTCTGAAAATGAATAATTTATCAAATTCATTTCCAAAAAGGAGTCATTTTCTTGTAATTTCTTTAGATATAGTGGTCCGGCTTAACCACCCAAGGCTGAAAAAATGAGTTTTCCACCTTCCGTCAAATCCTCCTCGGTCCAGCCGCTTATTTTGGTAACTTCCGGTCGAATTGCCGAATAATCTTCCGCCTTGTTACTGAGTGACCAGTTGACCCAGCTTAACTGGTTTTTTTTGGTATATTCAATAAAGGCTTTGGCATTCTCGTAATCCATCTGTCCGGTAGACGGGTCGGTGCAAATCCCCCATTCCGAAACAAACACCGGCAAACCGTATGCCATTGCGGTGTCCAGCGTCCCATAGAAGGAGTCACCTGAAAGCCCCGAGTAATAGTGATAGCTATACATAATGTTATGGTATTTAAGGGGGGCTGCCATGGCGTCCAGCAACGCACCGCTATATTCCGGTGTTCCCACCAGAATTATCGCATCAGGCGCATTTTTGCGAATCACCGGAATGATCATATCTGCGTATGCTTTGACATCCTTCCAGGTGGCGCTCCCGTTTGGTTCGTTGCATATCTCATAGATGACCCTGGGTTCATCTGCATAGTGCCTGGATAATTCGTCAAAAAACGGGAGGGCCTTGTCAATAAGCGACAACGGGTTCTCGTCTTCCAGCAGATGCCAGTCCGCAATTACGTACATATCGGCGGCCAATGCGTTCTCGATCACATGATACAGCATCTTTTTATTATAGGCCGCCCATTCCTCATCCTGGCTGTATCCGTTCAGGCTGCTGTCGGCATACATCGCCGCCCGAAACAGGTTGGCTCCATACTCCTTCGTGGTAACAAGCGCTCTGTAGTTTGTGTATTCTGGATACCACTGAAGTCCGTGGCTGCTCATGCCGCGTAATTGTACCCCTTCACCCGATTGGTTCACCAACCGGGTTCCTTCTACAGACAGCGCTCCGTGATACGGTACACCATTTCCGATCGGTTCCATAGAAACATCTTCCGATGTCAGTTGATTTATTGCAAAAAATTTAGATATGAAAAGCGCGGCAATCAATAAAAAGCAAATTAAAAACAGCCCTGTCATCTTTTTCTGTGTCATGCCAAGTCTCCCTACAAATACTATCGTCAAATGTTTTAGCGCTTCAGGAAGTGAAATCCCTGCTCTGTGATATTCCCCGGATAGTATTCTACAAATACAAAATCAAAATCATGCTCCCTCACATATTGTTCCAAATCAAACGACTGGTCGGCTGCCGGGCAGATTACATGTATTTCACTTGCCATCGGTGCGAGAAAGGAAATGATCGGCATTGCAAAAGAATCGCATAGGAACAAAAACCGCGGACCCGTTTGAGACAGCTCATTGGTGATCTTTTTCCATGGAGTCTGCCCGCCAAGATAGGATGCATAATAATTTCCATTGTCCCAGTAGGAATGATTGATGAGGGCTTCCTTAAAATCGCCTGTTGTAGTATATTCCTTGTTATCACATAAATATTCCAGCGTGAATTGGGTTTGAAAGTCAGGCTCTATGAAAGTAAAATCATCCATTCCGGAAAAAGGGATACCGGCGCGCTGCCCTAAAAATCCAACATAGCTTTGCGGAAATACGCTTCTTTTATAATTATCCGGATTTACATAAAAAGAATCCCGATCCAAATCAAGGTCATATTCGTCAGCAAGCTTTTCAACCAAAGCGGTGAATACCTCGAAGCTGGACTCCACCGTCCAGTAGATATCCGTATTGTACCTGTATTGTTCCGGCGGCAGCGAAGATTGCTTTAGAACCGCACGGCTGTCCAGATAGTCGATCCCATAACTTTGCAGATAATACAGCATGGCGTCGGATATTGCATTCTGGTCATTGACCGGAAGGTCGGCGGGAAAGCTTGAATTGTCCCGATCAAGCAAGTCAATTGCGTTGATGAAAATAAGCTGGCTGCCTCTGCTGCTCTCATAGTCACGCAGCCGGGTCAGGCGAAGGACATACTCCTCTGTGTTCGTCGTAAGGATCGGATAGAAGTTAGCGTAGCCCAACTCGCCATTATCGCCCTTTATTATTTCAAAACCGCCGCTTTCTTTCTTCCCTAAAAGGACTTGCAGCAGAGAATGGACATATACCAGCTCATCTTCTCCTAATATACTGCCGTTGGCGATATAGTCCACAGTATGAATCACATCATTCAACCCGCTGCCTGCGGGCAATTGGCACAGCTTCCTCTGAAACAACGGCAGACGGGTCGCGAAATTAAGGATGGAAAAAATTACTATCGCCGCTATCAACAAATTGGCAAAAGCACGCTGCGCTCTGCGTGGAAAATTCATTGTTGTCCCCCTCCCATCATAATAAACTGTATTTCAAATACGGGTCATATCCTTTTCTGGTCAGAAAGATAATAACCAGAAAAAGCAGGGCTGTCATAAGCAGAGTCCATACATTTTCCTTGCTTATAAGCAACGCTCGCAGCTTCGGCGCAACCGGAGTTGAAAACACAATACCGGCCAAGAAGACGGTCCAATACTCGCGGATCAACATAAGTGCCATATCGCTAAAAAATCCGTTGCCATTTGCACCAAAAAGATTTCCCATAAAAACCGACAGCTGGTAAAGATCGCCAGTGCGGAAAAGTACCCATCCCAGCAGTAGGAAGACCAGGACATAAATCCGCCGCAGGATCGGCGAAACACTCATATTTTCAAATTCGATGACCTGTTCAAAAATAAGGAATGAGGCATTCCAGATTCCCCAGAGCAGGAATGTCCACTCACATCCGAACAAGAGCCCAATCAGCAGCCACATCATAAATGTATTGCGCACCAGACGGTCATGACTGCTGTTTCGAACGGTAAGCGGATCCAGGACATAGTTATGAAACCAGGATAACAACGAGGTATACCAGCGTGACCAAAAGTCTGTTACGGACACAGCGGTATATGGGTAGTTAAAGTTTTCACCGTAACGAAATCCGAAGATACGACCCAAACCAAGAGCCATATCCACATATCCGGACCACCCATGGTAAATTTGCAGGGTAAAGGCAATCAGTCCAACCCAGGCAAGGGCAGCCGGCACGCTGGTCAGACTCCCGCTCATGGCAGAAAGGTTAAATACATGACTGGCAATCAGCCCCAATGCATCGGCAATCAGTACCTTCTTGCCCAAACCGATCACAAAACGGCAAACACCCCCGGACAAATCCTCCCAGGTGGTTTTACGTCGTGCAATTTGGTCGGCTACATCCGCGTATTGAAGGATCGGGCCGCCAATCAGGAGCGGAAAGAAGGCGATATAAAGTGCAAAATTGACGGGATTTTTGTCCATCTTCACGTCCAGCCGGTAAATATCCACCAGATAAGAGATGGAATGCATGGTGATTAACGCAATGCCCAGCGGCGCCACAATGGAAGAAATGGCGAAACCAACCCCCGCTGCAAGCGGCGTAAGATAATGATAAACAAAAAGCAGCACAAGGTTAAACACACAGGCAACCGTCAGTACCGGTTTGGCCGAAGCTGCTGTCTCCTGCTGCCGGCTTATCAGAAAGCCCATGCCGTAGTTTACGGCAAGGGAGGCCAGCAGAAACATGATATGAACCGGACTTCCCCATGCGTAAAAGATCAGAGAGGCAATGAGGAGCCAGACATTTTGAACACGTTGTGAAAAGCGAAACAGATAATAAATGCCGACGGTGATCGGGAGAAAATAGAGCATAAATATCAGGCTGGAATAAGACATCTGCTTTTACACCTCCACTTCCTCTTCTTTTGATTTTTCGACGCTGATGGTCGCGCTCCCGACAGGTCTTTCATTGGCCGGGTATGACTGCAATTTGAGCCATGTATTCAGCGTTTTGTCATAATCGGGGTTTTCAATAAACTCATCCTGGTTAACAACTCTGTAGTAATCAACAACTCGATACAGGTTCGCTTGTGAATTGTCGGTTTGAACGTTCATTGGGCCGAGAACCAGGACGGCATCGGAACCATAGGAAATTGTCAGACGCTCTCCCGGCTCCAGTCTTATATTTGTGCTTAATTTGGCAAACTCATAGTTAAAATCAATCAGCTGTCCGTGCACGCCCTGGTCGGTTTCAAAAGGCAGATGGAGCGTAATACGGGGCAGCTTGCGTTTGGATGCCTGATAGTGCTTTGAGCGCTTAATCAGATTTAAATTGAAATCGTCAAAAACGCTCAGCGACGGATCCAGCTTCTTTGGCAGTGTATGCGCCCGGTCATATACGATCTGCATATATTGCCGTCTGTTTTCATCATCCATTGAATCAATGCGGAAGCTGTATTTCCAATTCTGGCCGGCCTGCGTTACACTTGACAGGCAGGCAGAAAGCTCCGCCTGATACTTCTCGCTGCTAACGATAATCCGCAATGGGATGTCCCCAGACAGATATACGGGGCTATCCAACAAAATTGCTAAGCCGGTTTCCGACACATCTGCTGTCTCTCCTGCAAATTCATGTTTCTCAGTGCAGATGACAACGGGAATTTTGACATAAAATCGTTCGTTCATACGCTGATTGGTTCGTCCATACATAAAAAATACCGCAAAAATCAGATTTTTAATATTGATGATCAGCCAATACAGGATGATGGGGTTGTAAATGGTTCTGGTATTGACGCTATTAATAATCAGCAGAATCAATGCCCATAAGGATGCACACAGCATCATCAGATGCGGCAGGGAAAACACAATGGCGGAGCGCAGTATCATTTTTTTCGATGGATTTACCTTCTTTTTTTCTGTGACTACAAAATCTCTTTTCTTAATCCCCAGCGTCTCAAACAGGATTGGTCCCAGAAGATAGGGAAACAGGATTGTATCACACACATTACTCCAGTGCTGATTTCGGATATCCCCTGATAACAGGCGCAGCGTACGGTTATAAAGCAGATAATAGGGCAGCCAGAACACCAGAACCTGCCACATTTTGGCATCTACAATGTATAAGTTGAAGATGATGGACAGGATGGGGGCAAAGATATAAATCAAACGTCTCGCATAAGTCCACCAATACAATAATGTCGCCAAATAACTGATCTTTTGAAATGGTCTAAGCTTCGGCGACAGGAAGATGTGCTCCTGTTTTAAGCTTTGGACACATCCCCGGCCCCAGCGCTCACGCTGCGTGATCAAGCTCTTGAAGGAATCCGGAGCAAG